>MDTA01180158.1_pt1 | contig 10888 bp, 9 predicted proteins | sample 811151 | NCBI WGS metagenome assembly MDTA01 (sample SAMN05326648, study PRJNA326480) | marine metagenome | isolation source: seawater | place: Indian Ocean: South | collected 2010 | reverse complement strand
CGGGCGATGTCTGCGACTCGTGTCCCACAGGCAAGTTCAAGGGCACCACAGGCGACGTTGCATGCTCCGACTGCCCGGCACAGAGCACATCACTGGCAGGCTCCACGTCGATCCACGAGTGCCTCTGCAACCCGGGCTATACCCTCGTGGGCGCCGCATGTGTTGCGTGCGATGCGGGTTTCTACAAGGCCTACCATGGGAATGCCGGGTGCTCCGCCTGCCCGTCCGAGTCGAGCTCTGCGCAGGGTAGTGACGAACTGGTCGACTGCAAGTGTAACTCCGGCTTTACAGGAGCGGACGGCAGTGCGTGCTTGGCCTGTGAAGTCGGAAAATACAAGATTGCCATCGGCCCGGCTATCTGCACAGATTGCCCCACGGGTGCTACGTCAGCGGAGGGCAGTGATGCACTGGAGGACTGCCAATGCAACCTCGGATTCACCGGACCAAACGGTGTTCCATGCTCGGCGTGTGTCAGTGGTAAGTATAAGGATGTGATTGGCCCAAGCGAGTGCACGTCCTGTCCTGACGATGCTACGTCAGCGGAGGAGAGTGACGCGTCAAATGATTGTCAGTGTAATGCAGGGTTCACAGGAGCCAATGGAGACACATGCAATGCCTGTAGCAGTGGCAAGTATAAGCATGTCATTGGCCCAAGCGACTGCACCAACTGCCCTCCAAACTCCGACTCCATCGCCCAGTCCACCAGTGTCAGTGCCTGTGTGTGCAACCCAGGCTACACCGGCACGGATGGGAATTGCAACAATTGTCCACTCGATCACTGGTGCTCCGGTGGCAGCCACATTGAGGCCTGCACCGAGCACAGCTCCAGTCCTCTCAACAGTGACGGCGAGGATGACTGTGTGTGTGTGGCGGGTTTCAAAGAGGTTTGAGATTGGTTAAGTACATAAACACGACCATTTAAGACCCCTACGTCCGCGCACCACCATGCCCGTCATCTCGCTCAGCAACTCGTCCGAGCGAGTGCACATCTCGGGCAAACTTTCCAAGTCCGACGCTGACGTCGAGTGCCAGATCTTCCAAATGCACCCGGCGGATGTCGAAATCGCAAACCTCTCTACCACCTGGGACGTGGGAGCTCACAAAAACCTAGACACCATGACCCTCCCGTGCTCGCACCACTTCAACGTGTCGGCCCTCGCTCTCCACTTTCTCACACATGACATGCGCTGCCCCGTGTGCCGCGAGGGCCACCCGGTCAAGATGGACCTCAGCAGTATCCCCGCGGCAGTGCGCACTGAATTTCAAGCCAAATCCGACACGATTCTCTCATCTATGCGCGAGGAGGAGAGCGAGGTTGTCAACTTTACGTTCGCTGGACAGCCAAGCCAGACAGAGCTCGACATGGTCGAGGACAACCTCACACTGACCGCCGAAATTGTGTTATCGGACAACGGCATCGTCATCCTACACGCGCCCATTCGCGTGTTGAATGCCGTGGGACCACCTGACATGGAGGCCACGGACACAGCAGGGGAGCAGTACCACATTCAACGGTCGATGATGCGCTTGCTCGGCATGTACATACAGAAGCACGCCGACAGCGCGCAGAGCATCCGCTTTGGCATAAGGCACCCTTTACTCCACCATCACATTGATATTGGGACCGAGCCCATCGACTTTCACTCCTTCCACCAACTCTGCAACATCGGCAACACCCCGGCCGTGTCCTACCCACTCTACATCCGCACCCCCACCAGCACACCGCGCCTCGTTGGCAATATCGACTGCACGTTTCACCCCCAATTCCGCTCGCCCTGCGAGGCCGAGTGCGTGATGACGATGGGCATGCGCCTCCAGCGCGCCACGATTACAGCCCTCTGCCTGAACTGCATCTGGGAACGCGTGCAACAGCACCTCCAAAACAGCCAGATCCACGTCGGGGTCTGGCACTCGGTGTTCTCGCCGTGACACACATACTATAAACTAGCTCGTGCTTGACCCTCTACACACCAGTCTCTGCCTGTCCTTCATGCTCCTCGCCATCGCTATCCTCGCCCTCGTTGCCTTCACCATCCTCCTCACCGCTCTCTTCATTCTCCTCCATCTTCCGAAGCATCTCCCGCAGCACTGCTTTCCGAGCCTCGCGCTGAAGTTTCTCCTTTGACGCGGCCAACTTCTTCTCTTGCTGCACCTGAAGCTCTGCCTCGCGCTCCGCCACCCGCGCCTGCATCAGCTCTGCGTTCTCGTTGCACGCGGCAATCGCATGCGCCATCCTCTGCATCAGCTTCTGCTGCTCCTCCCAAATGCTCTTCACCTCACTCATGCTCTGCTCAAACGCAAGGTGAGGATCAGCTACCACCTTTGCCTGTTTCTTGGAGCGCCGGTGGACATCTTGAGCAGAACATCCCTCCTCGGGCGGGGGATCGCCAGAAGGAGGAGGAGGAATATCCAGACCCAACCCGTTCTGACCACCACGCCCAACCAATGGCTTCTTCACCGCACCACGCGCTGGCTTTCTGCCCACAGCACCCGCTCGCTGCTTGCCCACCCCCTTCCCATTCTTCTTTGCCTCAGCCCGCTGCTGCTTTACAAACCTCTGCGCCGCTTTGAGTTTACGCGTCGCCGCTCCCTTCTGCCCTTTGGTCATCCCCACAACCGGGATTTTCGCAGTAGCCTCCATTGAATGTTCTGTCTGACCATGAACCTTCTCCCAGTCCTCTATGGCACGCCTCTCCAGGCCATCCACGCTCGTGTAGTAGTCGGGTTCGTTGTAGGTTGCCTGGGTCATCGTCGCCAGCTTGCACACCAGGGTGCAACTCTCATTTTGAGTGGGCTGTTTGCTGTTGCTGCGCCTCATCAGCTCAAGAACGTGATTGCGCACCCTGCTTGCATAAGTTTGCGTCTTGCCGCCCTCCAAGGACATGCTCTTGATCACATTCTGCGACGGCATCGTAGTCGGGTTTGTGCGCACAAGATAGAGCTGGGTGGCAACCGCCTGGACGTGCCTCGGGTTGTTCGAAGCCAGCGTGAACAAGCTCATGCCAGCTTCCGGTTGAAAGAGGTCGTCCGTAAACGTTCGGCCCGACATGGTCTCGTCCCTGCCGTGCACACGCACACGGTCAGACCAGCGGCGCATGCACAGCGCTGCCGTGAACCGCGCTGCACCACCCACAGCTGCACCGCGCTGCACCACCCACAGCTGCACTGCACTGTTCAAATCCACCCACATCTGCACTCCGCTGGCCGTAGCCGCCCCGCGCTCCCCAACGCCGCCACCGCCTCGCATGCGTGTCACCGGTCGCTGGATTCTGGTTGCCGCGAATGTGGGCCTATTGGGCAGTTAAATACCGGCCAAGAATTTCAAACCGTTGAGACTCCAGTACTAAAATTAAATGTATTACCACAGTCAAGTCCATTTTCAGTAAAACGTGGTACTTCAAATTAAATGTAGAACATTTTCAGTACTATGAATTAAATGTAAAATAAATCTTGGTAATGTGAATTAAATGTAAAACACTGTTTTAGTACTCTTTGGTAATCTTCAGTACTATTAATTAAATGTAAAATGACTCAGAGCCTCTATAAAAACAGACCACTAACAAGCAGGCTCTCACCTCCACGCGCTGCCATGCCCCGCCGCGACCGTGTGGCGATCCCCTCGCCGGACATTTACCCTCTCGGCATCGTCAACATCAAAACCACTGGTCATTATGGCCTTGTGCTTCGCCAGCGTCCTAAGTGGGAGAGGGAGTTATATGACGGAGGCACTCCCACTACCGAGAACATCAAGTGGTGGACCTATCTCATCCACGTCCAAGACAAACCCACCCTCTCCGGCTGGTACGACGCCTTCTGTTTCAATGTCATTCACAACTCCGAGGACTCCGACGAGGCCATCGCGCGCATCCGGGAGATGCCCGAGGTGAACCCCATGCTCCACAACTGCATTCCGGTCAGGGTCATCAATCAGGATGGCGTATGGAAGATCGAGCTCATGGAACTCCCTCCCGATGACCCCGACCGCGAGAAATACGAGAAGTGGTGGGAGCACAACCGACTCCCCGAATTCCACGATGACGATGACGACGAGGGGGGGCTGGACTTGTACACGCAGCCGGAGAGTCTCTGAGTGGGCACGGTTGGGTCAGCGTGGTCAGAGATTACACCAATAAACACATGCTCCAGCGATGAATAGTTTCCCCGCGTCCTCACACCAGTATTATATTAGATTCACACGCGCAAGTCAAAACATGTCTGGCAAGGTCCCTGAGCTCTGTGATCTGAGCGATATCCTCACCATGATCAACCCGACCTACCTCAGCCAACTCGTTCTCCCTGAAAAGGGCAAAGTAGCGTCCACCATCGACACACTCGGCATCAATGTCATGACGTACGCTACCAATCTCATCAATAATCAGAACCCGCAAGTCGTGTCCATCAAGCACTTGAACGCCGACTCCCCCCTCAAGTCACTCGCCTCTCTCGACATCCTCAAACGCAGCGAACTCCTAGAGCGCTTCGACTGGAATGGTAAGGACGTATTTGGTTACTCCAACAAACAAGCGCCGGACGCGGTCTATGAGTGTACGCTCCAGCCCGCGGTCATCAACGGCCGCTCACAAAAGTTCATCATCTTCTTCGAATCCGACCAGCAGAGCAAGGACAAGGAGCGGCGCAAGGTCGCGATGAAGATGTGGCAGGCCACCGACGTCTGTCGCTTGCACACCACCAGTGAACTCAGCGTGCCGGCTTACACCATCCGCGCTAATCTCAAGTGGTATCACAACTCGGAGTACAAGAACTGGCAGATGAGCAAGGACGATATCGAGAAAGTATACGAGAGAACACACCGCGGAGGTACACCCTGGAAGGACCTCACCGCCGATGAAAAGTTTGAGCAGAAAGATAAGATCAGCAAGACGCAGCGCCGCGGCCATCTCCAAGATATTCTAAACGCATTCCTAATGGACTTGTGCAAGTCCTTCGTCCAGGTGGCCTACGATATGGTGCAGCACACCGTCAATCTCTACCATAAATCCAACAAGAAGTCGACGATGTTCTCAACCTACTTCAACGAGAGTGTCAAGAGTAAGGACGCTGTGGTGTGGGATCTGCATGTGTTTGTAGGGAACTTTTACTTCACAAATGAAATGGAGAGAATCAAGATCATACAGAATAGAGCTGGTCATGAAACTTGGTTTGGTTATACTGATCCTGACGACGACGAACTTCAAACTATGCTTGATTTGGAACGTAGGGTCAAGTTTCAAAACGAAATGAAACGAATCACACTGGATATGAATGAGAATTTTGATCAATTCAAAACACATCCGATATGGCTGACTAAATTTGATGACGAATTGGGTGAAGTGAGACCAGATGCTTACCTGTGTCAACATTTATTTCAAGAGTCAAATGAAACAGTCACGAGATCTATACTATCACCAACATGGAACTCATGGAATTCAAGAGTTATTTGGTCACATACAGTACCTGACGATGTATCTCCAATTCCAATAATTGTGTTAGGTGTAGAGCGTGTTAACATTGACACTAGTCTTTTTCCGGACATTGAGAAAAACAAAAGCGCAATCAAAGACATCAAAGATAAGTTGCAAGAAATTCGATATCATTGGCAAGAAACTGGTTCTTCTCAGTTTTACGAAGCAAAAAAATTTGCTACAGAAAAACTGATAAATACACAAAAATCCGATCTTGATGATTGCAAGAACAAACTGAAGGAATTGAATGAAGATTCAGATATTGAGGAAGACAGAAGAGAAAGAAAGGTGAAGAAAACTAAGCAACGCATATCAAAGATCATTGCAAAGAAACTTGCTTTTATGGCTCAAGTTGCGGAAGATGTTTTCAATATCAAGCAGGCAAAGAAGATTGAATCATATGAGAAAAAATTGAACGAGCTTTTGCTCCAGAAACATAACGTGCGTGGTATGTGGTATGTCACCGACATCTCTTGGTTAATGAAACAAGGGCCATTGTATATGGACGTTATATTCAACTCCAGTAATATTGAATGGAGAACGATCAAAACAAATGCACGTGGTCATCCTTCGTGTGGTTATAATTCACTGCACGATTTCAAATTCAATACACCCCCCAAACGCTACAACTTCAGCTCAATGACCCAGCGCGAACACTTCAGCCAGCCCTGGTACAAGGTCATCACAGAGCCCGTCATGAACGTGATGGAGAACTTCTTCTACGACCTCATCGAGACCCTCTCGTGGAACTCCACCAAACGCAGCCTGGACATCAACATGATTACGCTCATCGACGACGTGAGGCGCAAGCGGGTGCGATCCCCTGGCATTCCTCTCTATCGCTCCCATCTCCACAAGCAGCCAGACGAGCCTGAGAGAGACATGAGCAAAATGTCTTTGACTCGGATATGCCTCAAGTCCCTCTCCAGCACACTCCCCAGTAAAGGCAAGGACATGGAGGAGCTGCGCGCGTACCTCGACAAATATCACGTCCCGCACGCCTTTACCTTCTTCCGGATGATCCGATGCCCAAACATCATCGCGCTGCAGGAGATCTCTCGGCAATGCTTCTCGGACCCGGAGCTCAAGAAACGCTTCGACAAGTACCTCTCCATGATGCCGCTGGGCATGCAGACGGAGATCCTCTACATTCTCACCGATGTCAGAACTGGCGTGAGCCGAAAACAATCCCAGCCCACAGCCAGCGACTCCGACAGTGACAGCGTGGAAATTGTCCACTCACGCAGTCCTTCACCGGATGCCGGGACAGGCGACGACGGTGATGGTTCTGATGGTGGTGGTGATGACGATGATATTCACGATGATCGGGGTCAATCACCTGCTTTACAGAGTGACTCTGATCAGCCTCCATCGGGTGATAACGTCTTGCAAATGAAAGATTACCCATTCAAGCCAAGACCAACATACAAATACGTTTACGATTTCTTTAAAACATCAAAAGATCTTTACGTATGGTTCCCAGATATTATTGATGGTAAAGAGCATCCATCGCGTTTAGCACCTGGCTGGCACAAAGTTGCAGCATTGACACAACCTTCTGAAAAGCATAGGAGAACTGAACCAAACTTCTATGAAATGAAGTTTGACAAAGAGGACTTCCGAGGTGCAGATGACGCCGAGAAAAAGCGCAATCATGAAAGATACAATTCAAAATCTCCACCATGGTCTTTTTCTTTACCACGATCATTGTACTATCCAGCCAATCCACAAGGAAATTGGACAGTGCTATACAATCATGTTGTAACTATCCAAAGCCGAATAAATAGAATTACGGGTGATGGACATTGTCTATATCGAGCTATTGCTTGGTTTGAGCATGCAGATTATAGAAGTGAGCCAGCACAAATGAACAGAGTAAGAGATTATAGAGCGGAATGTGCATGGTATTATGAAGAACACATACAGAACGTAGAGGACGCAATCAAGTATGATTTTGCAAGCATGGAAGAAGTTGGGAAATATGTGACTGGTCTTCTCGATAAAGCACATGGAACTCACAAAGAGCTCATAATATTATCACAGTTGCTCAACATGAACTATCGCGTGTATGAACAAATCCCAGGCACAGAAAACAAGTTCTATCTTACCAATCAAGAAAATTTCGTCGGAGCTACTAGAACCGGCCACTATTTATACACACGTGATGGAGTTGATGATGGTCACTACGATGTCTTGGAGCTTGAATAAAAAATAAACCACCCCATGCGTACCTGACGCCATGCACGCCGCCCACCATGCAATCACAGATCGAGCTCGACTCGTTTGCGTCGATGATTGTGACGAATCTCCCGTTCCCACCCCTCCCCGTGTGCGCCGGGCGGGGCGAGGAGTGCGTGGAGAGCGTGTGCTCCTCGCACGACCTGCTCTCGCGCGCGGTGAGCTGCAATCTGATGTCCGGGCTTTCCGACGGCGAGGCGATCCAGGTCCGCAAGCAGAACATCCTCCTCGCCCTCAACACCCAGGTGACTGACGTATGGAAGGCCCGGCGCGTGCCCGAGGCCGAGCGGATCCAACGCTGCTACGAGATCTACAGCGACGCGCTGCGCCAGTACATGGCGCTGTACCCAGGGAGCCCGGACCTGCGCGTGCTCCCGATGGATACCGTGGACAAGAGCTCGATTATCTTCCAACAAGCCCTCGACCACCTCAAGGCCCAGAGCATCTACATCACCGACGATGATAGCGTCGCGTGCGTGCAGCGCCACTTCCACTCCTACCCCCAGGTCCTCAAAGGCTACATTCAGAACATGTGGAGCGACCGCCGGGAGCGCATGGACTTTGGCTGAGGTTGGCGCGGTCGATGGAGAGGCCGGAGTGTATCAAAGCGAGTAAAATCATTAAGTCAAGGAGGACGAGATAGTGTAGAGGGGTCATGATGGTGGTTGTGGGGGGCTTAGAGTCTTTTATCAGAATTTGTGGAGCAATGTTTTATTAAACATTACAAGTCTTTGTGTGCTTCAGGGTTATAGCCCACAGAGCAACTCAATGGGTCCTGAACCAGTTCAACACCATACACCTCTTCTTCTTCACTGTCATCACCATCATTATTGTCAGGGTTGACATGAAAGAGATCCCTCAAACTTGTGACAGAGCACATAGCAGCACTCTCAACGTTTTGAATCTTCATCGGTGAGGTGATGTTGGGTGTAGTGGTTATAAACTTGATATTCTCCTCGCTCTGAGTAACACCAGACATTGGTTTCTGTCGCTCGCACAACCAACCACCACTGCAACCTTAAATACTTCAAATAACCCACCACCCAACCCCTTCCCCTCACGCCGCGCCCACCACCGGCCGCATGAACGGCTCAAGTATCTACCATAAGATGTAACAGCAATCGCATTTAAGATAAGTTGAGAAACTTTGCATAATGTCCTCATGTACAAAAGCAGCCAAAGTCATGTGCGGTCTCATCTGCATAGGCCTTTCCCTACCAGTTTGGTTTCTGATTGGCTATTTGATGTCGCAACCTTATTCCCGGTTGAATCATAGAATATCTCAATTATTTCTCTTGCCTGCGGTCGGCCTTTTTTATGGAGGAGGTTTGTTGATATGCGGCGACTCAGACGACAAAGAAGGGGATGAGGAAGAGATTACCCCTGCGTTGGGGTTTCGGTCCCATAACGTATAAATTGACCCAGTATCACCCCGCGCCCACCACCGGCCGCACAAACGAGCGCACAAACGGCTCGAGCATCTGCCACCCGAGCGTAATGTCCTGCGAGGTCTTGCCCCCCGTGATTACGATCTTCCCCGACAGAAAGATGAGCAGCACCACGGGGCAGTTATTGGGTCGTAGAATAAGCCCCGGGAACATCTGCCGCTGGTACGTGCAGAAGATAGATTTCTCCCGATGCATCAGATCAAGATCAATCATCTCCCCCTCCTTCAGGTTCAAGTCCGTGTTCCCCACGATATTCTGAATGTTAATCGACTCAAGCTCAAACGAGCAGCTTGGAATATGCCGCCGGAGAAACGCCACAATCTCATGCGACGCAAACACGCAATCGATGAACGTTCGGCACCCAGTCAGCACCATGCGGCCCGACGTGAACAACAGACACGTACACACGGGGTCGGACAACCGGATCGTGATGGCGGCGAACTTCTGTTTATCATATGTGTTGTTGGGAATGATACTGCTAATCACTTGCAGGTTCAGCGGCGTGTGCGACGTCCGGATGTTGGCTGTCCCCACCAGATTGTGAATATTCGCAACCGAGCGCTCCTCCTCCTCCGGCACCTCTTTACTCTGATAGTACCGCTCAATGTCCTCAATCAGACAGTCGTCCTGCCGGTCCTGCGGCTGCATGTGGCCATACTTGCGCTTCCGCATGGCGTTGTGTGCTGCTGGAGGTGTGTTCCACATGATTGCTTTTTTCTTCATGGTGCGGACGTGGATATAAGAACTACGCCACTCCGGCTAGATGCTCAAGTTCACAAGCCTCCTTATGCTCTTGAGTTTGCTGAATCTCTTCTCCGTCCATGCATTCACACCAACACCAAGTATCACACCAGCACTCAGAACTACACCAAACATTCGACCATTATCACACCACCGATGGTCCATGAAGATCGACTACGGCGTGGGCTACGACCCGCGCAACCGGCCTCTCTGGGTCCAGGAGTCCAACCTTAACCATATGGCGATGCCCGCCGAGCCATCTCCGGACCAGAACGCAGCGTCCCATTCCGGTCAGGACCACGAGTCCTCTCACACCGTGCTCCATTATGGTGTAATCATGTTGAAGGTTTGCATCGACTCCAACTCGCCAGGAGAGCCCCAAAACCAGCCCGCAGCTTCACAGAGCACGCTTAACTATCCAAACATTGTGTACGCGTCGTCCGGCTACGATCCGAAGGCGCGGAGGTGAGTTGTGCTTCACCGACCGCCATGCAAGGTTGACCATGATTATAATAATAATCAACCAAAGTAATAAACTCTGAAATTTTTTGACCCCCCTGAAATTTAGTACCACTAAATTTGAAATTTTTTTCAAGTTGAAATTGAAATCTGAATAATTATGTAATTTAGGTTTCTGAAATCAAGACCCCCCCTTACAAAGTGATTCTGAAAAAGTGTAAAAGTGGTATGTTAGTAGTAGTATTATATGTTCAGCCGGAAGCTCGAACGATAGTTATAGTAATGTAATGTAGTAATTATAAGTTAACATATATAGAGATGTTGTAATTAAGACTCCTAATTATATTAATTAGGACCTATAAGTGATTAATTAGGAGAATTAATTAGGATACTCCCCTAAGTAATTTTTTTGGAGGTCACTTTTTCAAAATCGTTTTGCAAGGGGGGGTCTTGATCTCGGAAACCTAAATTACATAATTATTCAGATTTCAATTTCAACTTGAAAAAAATTTCAAATTTAGTGGTACTAAATTTCAGGGG
>MDTA01097441.1_pt1 | contig 10888 bp, 9 predicted proteins | sample 811151 | NCBI WGS metagenome assembly MDTA01 (sample SAMN05326648, study PRJNA326480) | marine metagenome | isolation source: seawater | place: Indian Ocean: South | collected 2010 | reverse complement strand
TATCTTTAAAAGGAAGTTTTTCAGCAAAGTCTTTAAACCATTTAATATTGTTAAAATTTTTTAAATTTGATTTTCCTGACAGATACATTTTTTCATTAGGTTCAACACAACATATTTCTCCAGAATTGGCTATTCTATGAGAAAATAATTTTGCTATATTTCCCGTACCTGAAGCAACATCTACTAAAGAGTTATTTTTTTGAGGATTCATCCAGTCCAATAGCCTATTTTTCCAAATACGATGGGCTCCAAAAGACATTATATCATTCATAAGATCATATTTTTTAGATACTGTTGTAAATACTGAATTGACTAATTTTTCTTTATCTTGAATAGTATTTTTCATAAATAAATTATATGCCAGAATTACCAGAAGTTGAAGTTGTTAAAAAGTCTCTAGAAACTCAGATTAACAATCTGACTATTAAAAGTGTGAAAATTAATGATGGAAACTTACGATATAAAGTTAAAAGATATGATTTTTTAAAAATAGTGGGTCAAAAAATAATAAAAATGAGAAGAAGATCAAAATATTTATTATTTTTTCTTAATAAGGGTAAAATAATTTTGGTTCATCTTGGAATGACTGGAAAATTCTTTATACAAGATAAAAAAATGTCAAAAAAAAAAACAAGCTTTTACTACAACTTAAATAGTTATAATAAGGCACACGACAGAGTAATTATTTTCTTTAATAATAAATTTAAATTAATTTATAATGATGTAAGAAAATTTGGTTTTTTAAAGATACTTTCAATAAAAAAAATTGAACACAACCAGCATATAAAAATATTAGGACCAGAACCTTTAAGTAAATTTTTTAACTTTACTTATTTCAAAATGTATCTAACAGGAAAAAAACGTAAAATAAAAGATCTTTTAATGGATCAGAAATTTTTAGCCGGATTAGGTAATATTTATGTTAATGAAATCCTTTTTTTAAGTAAGGTTAGACCGACTAGAAGCATTTCAAATCTGACTGATTTTGAGATAAAAAAAATTTTATTTAATACAAAAAAAGTTCTTAAAAAGGCGATCTTATTAGGCGGGTCATCTATTAAAAACTTTTCTAATAGTTCAGGAAAAAAGGGAAATTTTCAACAGGAATTTAATGTCTATGGCAAAAAAGGGATTAAATGTTCTAACTCAGATTGCAACAAGAAAGTAAAAAGAATTGTTATCTCGAACCGTGCTAGTTTTTTCTGCTCCAAATGCCAAAAATAATAAAGTTGACCCTTATTATGCTGACATATATACAGTTTAAAAATTATGCCTAATACAAAATCTGCAATTAGAAGAGTTAGAAGAGTAAAAAAACAAACTCAAGTTAATAGAATAAGAAAAAGTAAGTACAAAAATACAATTAAACAAATGGAGAACTTAATAAAATTAAAAGATAAAACAAAGGCAAAAAAATATCTTACAAAATTTCAATCAATTCTAATGCAGGTTGCTAAAACTGATACAATTAACAAAAAAACTGCTTCAAGAAAGATTTCTAGAATAACAAAAAAAATTAATAAATTATAACAATTCAAAGTTGTTAAAAAAATTTATTAACTTCTATATTTAGATTTATAAAACCAAATGTTGTTTTTTTTTAAGTTGTAGCTCTTAAGTTGTAAACTTTTCTATCATAACGTTAAACTTACAACCTGACTCAAAATATTTTAATTTACAACCTGCGAATAGTTGCAAAATATATTTAAAAAGAGTTTAAAGGATTCTCTTTTAAGAAATAACCAAATGGACAAAAAAATCAAAAAACAAAACGTTTATGTTTCTGAAGAAGAAAGCACATTGAATTGGGAAGAAATTCAATCCTCATTTAAAAAATCATTTGGCAGTGAAATATACACAAGTTGGTTACAGAAAATTTCTTTAATAAAAGAATATAACGATTTTTTGATATTAGGTGTTCCAACAAGATTTTTTAGAGATTGGATTGTCTCAAGATATTTAGATAAAATATTAGAACAAGTAAAAAGTTTTAAATTAAGTTTAAATAGGATTGAATTTAAAATTATTGAAGAAAATAAGGCTACAGCTAATGTAATAAGAATTGATGAGCTCAATAAAGTCACTGAAATTAAAGACTCAGTATTAAATTATAATAGATTAAACCCGAATTTAGACTTTGAAAATTTTGTTCAAGGCAAAAGTAATGATGTAGCTTTATCTTATTCAAAGAAAGTTTGTGAGCATATTGCCAGATATAATCCTCTTTACGTTTGTGGAGGAGTTGGATTAGGAAAAACTCATTTGTTAAATGCCATTGGTTTAGAATTACAATCAGAGAATAATGTAATGTTTATTTCTGCTGAACGATTTATGTACCATTTTATAAAATCTATTAAGAAAAATGACATGGTAAATTTTAAAGATTTTTTTAGGAAATCCTCTGTTTTTATCATTGATGATATTCAATTTATTAGGGGCAAGGAAAGTTTGCAAGAAGAATTCTTTCATACGTTTAATAGTTTAATGGATAAAGGTTCTCAAATAATAATTTCTGCAGACAGAACACCTATGAAACTTGATAGGGTTCAAGAGAGAATTAAATCTAGATTAGCTGGCGGTCTGGTCGTTGATATAGATACCCCTGATTTAGAACTTAAGATCAAAATAATTAAGAAGAAAATTTTAGAAATAGAGAGTCAATTTAAAGAAAAAATAAATTTGAGCGAAGAGGTGATTACCTTTATTGCTAATGAGAATAAGACAAACATCAGAGAACTTATTGGTATTTTAAATAGAGTTGTCGCTTTTAGTAGAGTTCACAACAAAGTACTTAACGTTAGTGATTGTAAAAATATTTTAAAAGATGTTTTCAGTCAAATGAAAGTAATCACCGTTGATAAAATTCAGAATATTGTATCAAATTATTTTAACATATCACTTAATGAAATGCTCTCACAAAGGCGTTCAAGACCATTAGCAAGACCGAGACAAATTGCTATGTACCTAGCAAAAAAAATGACGACAAGATCATTACCAGAAATTGGGAGAAGATTTGCTAATAGAGATCACACAACAGTTATTCATGCTGTAAAAACTATCACAAGATTATCCGATCAAGATGATGAAATGAAAAAGAATATAGGTCAGATAAAAAGTCTTTTACTGGAACAATAGTAAAATGCAATTTATTATAAAAAGGGATATTTTATTAAAATCACTAAATTATGTTCAAGGAGTTGTTGAAAAAAAAAATACTCTACCCATACTTTCAAATGTTTTACTTCAATTAAAAGAGAATAAACTATCAATATTAGCTACAGACCTGGATATTGCATTTTATGATGAAATTAGCGATGTAAAAATTTTAAAAGAAGGTAGCACAACAACATCAGCAGCAATATTGTACGATATTTTAAGAAAAATTTCTTCCAATGCAGAGCTCAAATTTGACTTAAAATCTGAAAACAAACTTAGTCTTAAAAGCCATAATTCGGACTTTAACCTGCTTTGTTTACCAACAGATAATTTCCCTACTTTTGCAGATGAGTTTGAAAATGCAGAAATTTCATTGAGTAATGAAAAATTCCTTAAGTTACTAAATAAAACTAAAATTGCAATTTCAAATGACGATACAAGACATTATTTGAATGGCATTTTTTTACATACAACGACATCTAATGGACGAGATTTTCTTACTGGAGTTGCAACAGACAGCCATCGTCTATCTTTTAGTAGACTCGAAATAGGAAGTATTAATAATTTTACTCAATTAATATTACCAAAAAAAACTGTTTATCAACTTTGCTTACTTTTATCTGACTCTAAAGATAAATTATCACTTAATGCTGGGGAAAATAAAATTAAATTTACATTAGGAAGCATGAAATTAATTTCCAAAGTAATCGATGGAAAATTTCCTGATTATAAAAAAGTTGTTCCAACAAGTAACGATAAATTACTCACTGTCTCATCCAAGGAATTCATCAATGCCATAGAAAGGGTTATGAGTGTTTCTCTTGATAGAAAAGAAGGAGTTAAACTTGCAATAAGTAAAGAAAGTATTCAACTATCAGTGAATAGCGCAAATTCAGGTGAAGGCAACGAAGTTATTAAAGCAAATTTTAACTCTAGTAGTAGTCTAAATATCAGTTTTAACTCTAAATATTTAGTGGATATTGCAGCAGAGATTGAAGATAAAAATTTGAAAATTTTATTAAAAGACTCAGTATCGCCTGTATTGATAGAAGACGATGCTGACAAAGGTAGTTATTATGTGATAATGCCTATGAAAATCTAAATTTATTTAAAATTACAAAAAAAATATAATTTTAAGCTAAAACCCTTGCAATTCAATAACTTTAAGCACATGGTGTGTAAGGGAGTTTTCTATTAGTAAAAAAAAATGGTATAAATATTTATCTAAAATTAAACAATGTCAAAAAATTCTGCATTAAATTCTAATCCGTCTTATGGTGCGGACTCTATTAAAGTCCTTAAAGGCCTTGATGCGGTTAGGAAAAGACCTGGAATGTATATCGGAGACACCGACGATGGATCCGGATTACATCATATGGTTTTTGAAGTTATAGATAATGCAATCGATGAAGCATTAGCAGGCCACTGTAAGAAAATTAATGTTACCATCAACAAAGATAATACTATTACAGTAGAAGATGATGGCAGAGGTATACCAGTTGATATACACAAAGCTGAAAAAGTTTCTGCAGCAGAAGTAATAATGACCCAACTCCATGCAGGAGGTAAATTTGATCATGACTCATATAAAGTATCAGGAGGTTTACATGGAGTAGGTGTTTCAGTAGTTAACGCTTTATCTGAAAAATTAGATCTTAGTATTTATAGAGATGGAAAAGAATATTTTATAACTTTTAAAAATGGTAATACTATTAAGCCACTTAAACAAGTTGGTAAAACAAAAAAAAGAGGCACGAAAATAAATTTTTTACCTTCAAAAGAAGTATTTTCAACAATTGAATTTAGCTCTAACATATTGGAAAAAAGGATTAGAGAGCTAGCTTTTTTAAATAAAGGAATTCAAATTTCTTTAATTGATAAAACTTCAAAAAAAGAACAAGAAATTGTTCACAAATATGACGGTGGAATTGTCGAATTTGTAAAGCACATAAACAGAAAGAAGCCTATTTTAGTTAATAAAAGTGAGAAAGAAGTATTTAAAAAACCTGTTTATGTAACAGCAACAAAAAATAATGTAATAGTAGATTGCTCTTTTGAATGGAATGCAGGATATTCAGAAGACGTATTACCTTTTACAAACAATATACCTCAAAAAGATGGAGGAACACACTTACTTGGTTTTAGAAGTGCCTTAACAAGAGTTATAAATAAATATTCTGGCGAAAGAAACATCAAAAAAAATAAAATCACCTTATCTGGAGAAGATATTAAAGAGGGCCTAACAGCGGTATTGTCTATTAAAATGCCAGATCCAAAATTTTCATCTCAAACAAAAGATAAGTTAGTTTCATCAGAAATAAGATTAATAGTTGAAAACGTTATAAGCGATAAAGTCTCTACTTGGTTTGACCAAAATCCATCGATAGCTAAAGTAGTGATTGAAAAAATTACCCAAGCAGCACTAGCGAGAGATGTAGCACGAAAAGCCAGAGATAGTGTTAGAAGAAAAGGAACTTTCGAATTATCGGGTTTGCCAGGAAAACTTGCAGATTGCCAAATACAAAAAAAGGAAGGTACAGAACTTTTTATTGTTGAAGGGGATTCAGCAGGTGGTTCTGCTAAACAAGGAAGAGTAAGAGAGTATCAAGCAGTGTTGCCTTTAAGGGGAAAAATATTAAATACTTTTGTTAACGGCAAAACAAATGGTGATGATTATACAACAAAAACTTTATCTAAGATGATGTCATCAAATGAGATAGTTACACTAATTAATGCTTTAGGAACTGGATCGAAGGACTTTAAACTGGAAAATTTAAGATATGAAAAAATAATTATTATGACAGATGCTGATGTTGATGGCTCACACATCAGAACTCTATTGTTAACCTTTTTTAACAATTACCCTTTTAATCAACTTATTGAGAACGGACATATATTTCTAGCTCAACCACCATTATTTAAAGTAACAAAATCAAATAAAAGTGTTTATATTAAAGATGAAAAATCTCTTGAAGATTATATTTTGAAAGTATCAGGCAAGGTTGATAAAAAAATAAAAAAAGGATCAGACGATTATAAAAAATTTTTACAAGAGCAAAGAGAAAAACTTTCAATTCAAAGATTTAAGGGCCTTGGAGAAATGAACCCAGAGGAATTGTGGGAAACCACACTGAACCCTGAAAATCGGACAATGCTTAAAGTTCAATACACTAAAGGTACTAAAGATAAATCTAAAGAGGATCAAAAAATGATAAAAATATTGATGGGTGATGAAGTAGCACCTAGAAAAGAATTTATTACAAGCAATGCGCTAGAAGTTGCAAATCTCGATATTTAAATTTCATAATGAACCTCTCTACTATATTTAGGTTGGGTGAAAACCTTCATTTAGATAGAAAAACATTAATTATATTAAGATGGATAGCTATTTTTGGTCAATTAACAGCTATTAATTTTGTTTATTTTTATTTAAATTTAAAATTTCCAATAATGTTAGCCCATTTAATTATTTTTATTGGACTATTAACAAACTTATTTTTACAATTTAAAATTAAATCAATCTTATTAAGAGATTTCTATGCAAGCATATTTCTAATTTACGACCTTATACAATTAAGCCTTTTGTTATATTTAACTGGAGGCATATCTAATCCATTTTCAATATTATTGATAGTACCAACGATTGTCTCATCGACGTTTTTAAGTATGGGCACGACAATTATTTTAGGATTTATAACAATAATGTCCTTATTTGCATTGACAATTTTTCATTATCCTTTGCCAGGCATTCATGAAGGATCAGTTACATTTCCTAAATTATATTTAATAGGTTATTTTATTGCATTAATCATCTGTCTAATTTTTTTATCTTATTTTGGTGTGAGATTTTCTGGTGAAAGTAAAAGGAGATCAGATGCAGTGAATAAATTACAGGAAGTTATTTCAAAAGAATATGAACTAGAGTCTTTAGGAGGCCAAGCAGCAGCAGCAGCTCATTCTCTTGGAACACCCCTAGCTACAATAAATGTTGTTGCTACTGAGCTTAAAAAAGAAATCGGAAATTCTAAAGAATATTCTAAGGATATAGATCTTTTAATAAGCCAAACAAAAAGATGCGGCGATATATTAAAACAAATATCAAAAAAGGAAATTATAGATGATAGATTTTTTAGTCAAACAAAATTAGATAATTTATTAGAAGAAATTGTTCAAAATTTTAAAGAAACATCGTCAAAAAAGATATCAATAATTACTAACGAGAATGAAAATAAAATTCATTTTCAAAGATCTCCAGAACTAATCTATGGTTTAAGAAACTTTATTGGTAATGCGATAAAGTTTTCAAGAAGTGAAGTAGAGATAATTTTAAAAAGCAACACTCAGCATGTTGAAATTTTAGTTAACGATAACGGCCCTGGTTTTCCAGATGATGTTCTAGAAATTTTAGGTGAACCATATATTAAGTCAAAATCTAAAGAGGTGACTAACAATGCAGGAACTGGAATGGGAACCTTTTTAGGTAAAACATTATTGGAAAGAAAATTGGCTAATGTATTCTTTCTTAGAGATAAAAAATTAGGTGGAGCCTCTGTAAAAATATTTTGGAAATTAAATTGAAAAACTAATTTTTAAATTTAAAAATATAAGTTAAAATTTTATAAGCTAACTTTGCTACTAAAAAATTGTAAGAATTAAAATTTTTTATTGGAGCTAATTCATTTATGTCAGCACCAATAATATTTGATAACTTACAAACTTTTTTTATTATAGATAATACCTCATCCCATAATAATCCTCCAGGCTCTGGAGTTCCAGTTGCAGCCATAATACTAGAGTCAAAGCTGTCTACATCAAAGGTTATATAAACATTTTTGTTTTTAAAGATACTTTGGATTTTTTTTAAATTCCAATTTTTTTTATCCTTAGCCCAAAAAATTTTCATCCTACTTTTGTTTTTTTTATAAAAATCCATTTCGGGCTTTGAAAGGTTCCTTATTCCGAATGAAACTACTTTTACATTTTTATAATCTAAACATCTTCTTATTGTTGAAGCATGAGAATATTTTTCTCCATTATAACTTTCTCTTAAATCTGCGTGTGCGTCGAAATGAAGTAATGTTATATTTTTATATTTTTTTAAAAAAGGTTTCAAGGATCCAACCGTGATTGAATGTTCACCGCCAAACACCATTGGAAATTTATTTTTAGCTATTATTTTTTTATTAATTTCTGATAATTGATTTAAAGCAGACTTTAATTTTTTTTTAATAGGCAATGGTTTTAAAGTTCTTATTCCAATTTCTTTATATGGCTCATTCTCAAATTCTTCATCAAATAATTCAACTTGATGCGATGCTTTAATAATTTCTCTAGGCCCTTTACCAGTTCCACTGCCATAACTAACAGTTTTTTCCAAACCAAAAGGAACGATAACTACTTTATTATCAATTTTGAGATTAGCTTCAAAACCAAGGAAGCCTTCTTTTTGATTTAAATAATTCATTTAAGACTCAAACAATTGTGAAAAATTTCTTTTTTTTCTATTTTTCCAATTTTGACGGTGATACGCGTCACTAGCAATTAATGGAAGTACGCTTGTAGCTTCAGCAAATACCATTTGTTCTTTTGTAATATCTACTTTACCCCAAGAACTTGCTTCTTTAAGGGTAGAGCTACTACAAGCGCCATCTCTAGAGTCTGCAACAGTAATTTGAATTGCGTATTTATGCATATCAACTTTCTTACCAAGCAATTCAGCGCAAACAACTGTATCTTGAATAAAATTTTTAGGTATTCCACCTCCAATCATTAATAATCCAGACTGTTTTGACTTAAGCTTTATTTCAGTTAACTCTCTGAATTCTCTTATTGAGTCAATAGTAATATGATTTTTTGGATTTTGTTCTTGATGCATTACAAGACCAAATCCGGCTGAGCTATCAGTAAAAGCCGGACAAAAAATAGGCACATCATTATCAAAAGCGGTTTCTATCAATGAATTTTTTTTCTTAGAATTTGATTTTAAATATTTTCCAAGTTCTTTAATAAACTCCCTAGATGTATAAGATTTAGGCAAAAGCGAATTAGCTACATCGCATATGGTTTTATCACAAGCCTGCAATTCCTCCTCATCAATATAAGTATCGTAAATCCTGTCTATATAATTATTTCTAAGCTCAGTGTCATCTTGAAACTGTGATCCTTGATAATGCTTGAAACCAAGAGCTTCAAAAAAATCCATATCAATTATTGAGGCTCCTGTTGCTACAATTGCATCGACCATATTGTGTTTCACTAAATCAGTATATAGATCCATACATCCACCAGCCGAAGTTGATCCTGCCAATGTTAAAAAAATAGAGCAGTCTTTATCTGCAAGCATTTCATTATAGATGCTTGCTGCTCTAGCAGTATCTCGAGAAGTGAAAGACATTTTACTCATTCCTTCAATAATCTTACGAGCATCAAAAGACTTTATATCTATGTGTTCTACTGGAGAATTTAAGAGAGATTTTTTGTTGTGTCCGATGTTCGAACCATTCTTTTTATTCATTAAGCTACTAAGGAACCAACTTTCTCATTTGCGTCATCGTATAAAGATATTATTGGTTTGTCACTTAATTCGTGAATTTCATTTGAATAAAATCCATTAAAATTTGTTCTAAATGTTAAGCTATAAGCACCTAATTGACCTAGCTCAATATAATCTCCTTCTTTTATGTTATTTGGTAATAAGAAAGGACCCTTCATATAATCTAAACCATCGCAAGTCGGACCAAAAAAACTAAAAGCTGTTAATTTTTTTGATTGTATTCTTCCAGTGGCAATCATTTTTGACGGCAAAACAAAATTTGGTCCTCCTGCATCAAAAAGCGATCCATAAGTACCGTCATTAATATAAAGATTATTTTTTTTTCTTAAGATTACTTTTACTATTGTTGAACCACTCTCTGCTACGATAGCTCTTCCTGGTTCACAAATAATTTCAGGAAGATTTTCTAGTTTTAAATTTTTTAATGCACTTTTAATTTCTTTCATGTAATTAATTAATGGTTCAGGGTTAAGATCGGGATAAATCGATGGGAATCCACCTCCAATATTTATTGTATCAGGGATTATTTTAGTTTTTTTAATTATATTCCCAACTTCACGAATTCCTTTTGAATAAGAAATTTTATGCATACATTGAGATCCAACATGAAAACTGATACCAAGTTTTTTTGAATGCTCTTTACATAATCTAACCAAACCCAGAGCCTCAGAAGGAAGTGCACCAAATTTCCTTGATAGATCTATTTCTGCATGTTCGTTTGAAATTGCAATTCTCACAAACAATTCTAAATCTTTTGCTCGATTAGTGGCTTCTAAAATTTTTCTTAGCTCATCTTTGCTATCTAAAGAAAAACTTTTTACCCCAAAATTAAAATATGCTGAAGATATACTTTCTTTACTCTTAATAGTGTGCATATAATGTAATTTTACATTTGAGTTAATTTTTTTTATGAGCTTAATTTCATTTAAAGAAGCAACATCAAATTCATTAATGCCGTTAGCAATTATTTGTTTGATAATTTTTTCGTTTGGATTTGTTTTTACGGCGTAAAGAATCTTTCCTGGAAAGTTATCTTTAAAAAACTTTACCGATTTTTTTATTGATTTAAGCCGTATACAATATACGGGATAGTCCGGTTTAAGCGTGTTAATTAAATCATCAACACTTTTAAATTTTCGCATTTCATGTGTCCCTCGTTAGTTTACACAGAAGGTTTTT
>MDTA01030604.1_pt1 | contig 10888 bp, 9 predicted proteins | sample 811151 | NCBI WGS metagenome assembly MDTA01 (sample SAMN05326648, study PRJNA326480) | marine metagenome | isolation source: seawater | place: Indian Ocean: South | collected 2010 | reverse complement strand
TTTAGCAAAATTTTTTATTAAATTTTCTGTTAAAACTTTAGAATCGCCATAGACATTGATTGGATTTAAAGAAAAAGTTTCTTTAATTTTTTTTTGTTTAATTCCATACACCGCTGCTGAAGATATATATATTATCTTTTTTATATTATTTTTTTTGCAAATTTTTAAAGAATTATTAATTATATTTTTATTTTCGCTGATAAAATTTTTTCTAGATTTGTTTTTAAAATTTATGTTATAGGAAGTTAATATTGCACTTTTAAAATTATTATTAAAATTAAGTTTTGAGAAATTTATATTTTTGGAATTTAAATCAATTTTATGAAAATTATAATTTTTTCTTTTTTTTGAATTAAATAAATTTTTCTTATCTAATGATAAAATATTGTAACTTTTATTTTGTTTAATAAAGTTAGATGCTATAAATCCTGTTGACCCAAATAATAAAATTTTATTTTTTTCTTTCATAATAATAATTACCAAGCACCAGAACATCAAGATTAGTTTTTTCAAAACTTTTTATTGCATCATTTGGTGAACATACTATTGGTTCACCTTTGTCATTAAAAGATGTATTTAATAAAATAGGACAACCAGTCAACTTATTAAAATCTGATATTAATTTATAGTATTTGAAGTTTTGTTTATCATTAACAGTCTGAATTCGTGCAGTACCATCTAAATGAATAATAGCTGGTGCAACTTTCTTAATCTTTTTAGTAGAGTTAATTGCTATTAGCATGAACGGACTTTCATATTGTAATTTGAAGTATTTACCTATTTTATTTTCAAGTATAGATGGTGCAAATGGTCTAAAACTCTCTCTATGTTTTATTTTTAAATTTAGATATTTTTTTTTGGATATTGGAAATGGCGCAGATAAAATTGACCTATTTCCTAATGCTCTAGGACCAAATTCCATCCTTCCCTGAAACCATCCAATTACTTTTCCATTTGATAAATATTTTGATGCAACCTCAGAAATATTTTCACTGTATAAAAATTTATATTTTGTTTTTTTAATTGCTCTCAATATTTGGGTGTCATTATACGATGGACCCAGATAAGTATGAGAAAACTTTTCATAATTTATATCCTTGTTTAATTTTTTTTTATCAGTTTTTTGAGATGCGAAATAGGCAGCAGCAATACATAATCCATTATCACCACTTGCAGGTTGAGTATAAATATTTTTAAATAATTTTAATTTAGCAATCTCTCCATTAGCCTTGCAGTTAAGAACACATCCACCTGATAGAGTAAGATTCTCTAATTTTGTTAGTTTTTTTGCTCTTTTCACATAAGCAACATAGGCATCTTCAAATCTTTTTTGTAAAGCAGCTGCAATATTTTTATAGTGAGAGCTAATTGTTTTTACTTTTGTTCTTTTTGGGCCAAAGATATTTGTAAATTTTTCACTAACCCACCCATCTAATTTATATGGATAATTAAAAAAAGATTTATCTATTGTAAATTTTCCATTTTTATCAATTAAAATAATTTTTTTAAAAATATCGTAGTAACTTATATTAGTTTTATTTATTTTTTTTTTATAATCTCCTAAAGCAGCAAGTGCCATAACTGTGCCTTGACCTGTTCTATGATCAAAACCAAGATAATCAGTTAATGCTTTATAAACAATTCCAATAGAGTGTGGGAAATCAATTCTATCTATAATATTTACTTTCTTTCCTTTACTTACCCCTATAGTTGATGACTCTATTTCCCCTAATCCATCCATTGATACAGAGCAAGATTCTTTAAATCCGCTAAGATAATGACTGGATGCAAGATGACATAAATGATGATGATAAAAATAAATTTTTTTCTTAAATTTTAATGAATCTCTTATTAAGTCCTCAATACCATTAAGATATTTCAATCTACCAAAAGCTCTCTCTGAAATAATTAAAGAATTTGATTTTGGAAAATTATCTAGAGTATATTTAAGATATCTTTCTTTAATAATTCTATTAGGGATTGTTGCAACACCAATTGCATCAACATCTTTTATAGAAATTTTTAAAAATTTTAAACAAGCTTTTATCGATTTAATTGGGAAATCCCCATCTTGTTTTTTTCTAGTAAGTCTTTCTTCTTCAATCGCAAATATTAATTTACCATTTTTTACAATTGCTGCGGAAGAGGGTTGGCCGTAGAAATTTATACCAAGAGTAATCATATTTATTTAAATTTATTTATATTTTTATTTTTCATCGCTTTTATAGTTAATTAAATCAATGTGTCCATTAATAAAGCTTTTTTTCCAAACAATTGATAAGAAAAAGTTATCAGTACTATTGTTTATACAATTCAAACCACTGTTTTGGAATGCCTGTATCAAATAAATTAAAATGAGAATACTTATTTAAATTATTAAAATCTTTTGGGTATATCAAATTTTTTTTTTCATTATAAAAACCATCTAAATAGTTAAATATAATTTTAGTCAAAAACTCTGTGCTCAATACCTCTGGAAAAACGTTATCGGGAAAAAAACTATATTTTTCAAAAATTTCTAAATAGGATTTATAATTATTTTTCTCTAAATTAATAAATTTAGGTACAACTACTGCATTAGGTTGAGCGTAGGTCCAAGGAAAACTGTTGATGATTAATATTTTTTTTTTTTTTATTACAGGTAAATATATTGGAGCTCCATTTTCACCAATAAAATAATCATTGTTAAGTGGAGCATATAAAGACCATATTTCTTTGCTTTCATTTAGTCTTTCAGAGTATAATACGTTTTTTTTAAATTTATATTTTTCTATAGAATCATAGTCACCAAATAAGTAGATATTATATCTATCTGAAAGTTGATCGATTATTTTTTTCCATTTTTCCAAATTAAGTCCAGAAAAAATATTATTTAAAACTAATTTTTGTTTTAAATAAATTGTTATTATTTTTTTTTTTTGAATATTATTTTTCAAATAATATTGAATAATTTTTTCCTCTAAAGATTGAAAAATTTTATCATTTGTGCTTATTAAATTATCTTCTTTATGAGCAAATAGTTTGTTAAAGAATAATTTAGTCCAATGATAATGTCCATTTCTTGGCACATTATCTAAATAATCATTATTTTCGTTATCAATTAAATCTACAGCAGCTTTTTTAAAATTTTTTATTATTTGGTTATTATTTTTTTTTTTTAGATAATTTTCAACAAAAACACTAAGCTTTTCTTTATCCTTGAAAGATAAAAAAAATATATTGAAGTGTATATAAAATATATTTTTAAATATATTCTTTACAAATCTATTATGTCTTTTGTAGTCAAAAAACAAAATAAAATTTATTTCTTTTGGTGAGTAATTTAGCTGAAAGAATAAGGAATCATGAATTGTGTGTCCATAACCACCTTCATGAAATATTATTGAAATTTCTCTTTTCTTTAAATTTTTATGATTTAATTTATAGAAAATAATAAATATTAATTTGTGAATTCCTAAAAGTAATAAAGATTTAATATTATAGAAGTGATATAAAAACTTTTTCATCTTATTTAATATTATCTGCATTAAAAAATTAATTAAAAATTTTTAAATTTATTTATAAATTTAAAAAATGATGATCATTACTATAATAGACTTTTCTCTTAGTTATATAACTAAATAAACTCTGGTTGCTCTTTTTTTTTTGAAAACTTGTTAAAATTACTTGTAAATTTTTATATTTAGTTAAAAACATAATTTTTACTACAAATTTAAAGAAAAAACGTAAAAACTTATTTCTTATTCCATTTTCATAAATACTATTAATATTTAATTTTTTTAAAAAATTAAAAGAATTTAAATTAATTTTTTTAATTGAAAATATATTTATTTTATTTGACAGATAAAATAAAAAAAAATTATTTTTTTGAAATTCAAGAAAAATATTCTTTTTATTATTTGTAAGTTTTCCTAACGAACAGTATATAAAATAAGGTTCATCCTTTTTGTTAATATAACTTTTATTAAAAAACTTTGACGATATTTTTAAATAAAAAGACAAACAATATCGATTCATTTCCGCTAAAGCATGATCGCAAAAAACTATATCAAATTCCTCTTGAATTAAATTTTTATTTTTCAAAAGCACCCACCAAGGAACATGTGCTATATTTGATTTTTCATTAAAAAATGTATCTTGATTTTCAACTAAATGTTCTGAATAATTTTCATCAATTTCTTTATACAGATTTGATTGCAATATATAAAATGCTTGTGAATTATCAGTTGAAGCATAATTTATTTCTTTGTATTTAAAGAGCAATAATAAAGCCAAAATGCTTGAACCAGGACCAATTTCAAAAATTTTGATCTTTTTATTTTTTTTTATTTTATCCACAATGAATGGTTCTAATGTTTTGAACGTATCATAAGCTGCTAACAAACTATATATTGGGGTTATTTTTCTTTTAAATTTTTTATAACTAAAATTTTCTATAAAATTAAGAACATCAGTGACCAACTGTTCATCAACTTTATCAATTTTAACATTATCATTTAAATATTTATTATTTTCATGCATTGTATCCAGGTAATGAATTAATCTATCTGCATTATTTATTTTATGTGGATAACCGACTAGATTAAAAGTTAAAGTACTGAAAGATTGAATTTCAATATTTGATAAATCATTTATTATATTTTCTTCTTGTTTATTGTAGATTTCAATCATTAATATTTTTTACATTAATTTGAACTAAATATTTGTTTTTTTTATACAAAAAATGTGAACCACCTTTTTTAAATCCAGATCTTGATAGCATAATATTAATCAAATCTAAAGCTTTGTATTTTTTATTTAAATCAATATATGTATTTTTATCTATATCTTTTTTAAAGTTTTGTTTAAATTTTTTTGTATCAATTTTTTTAAATTTTTTTTCATTCAAATTTAAATTGCAAATATATTTAAAATTTTTAATTAGAAAATCTACCATACTTTTTTTTAAGATTATTTCTGCTTGACCCCCTGTGGTAAAATTTTTAATTTTAATTTTTTTTCTCTTCAGAATAAATCCAGCATCAACATGTTTTTTATCAATAATGTGGATAGTTATACCTTTTGGATGATTTCTTAAAATTTGATAAATATATGAATTTGCCCCTCTATCATAAGGAAGATAGCTTGTGTGAGTGTTTATTATTTTATAATTAATATTTTCAATCAATTCACTTGGAAGTATGTATGGCCAAAATATTGTAAAAACTAGTGAAATGTCTTTATTAAAATGATCTCTGATTTTTTTAGAAATATTTTTATCTGCAATGAAAATTTTTTTTGCAACATTTGTTTTTTTCACTTTTTCAATGAATAATTTTGAACTTTGTTTATCAACAATTATAGAGTTTACTTTAAGCTTCTTTTTTTTATAATTATTTAAAAATTCTAAGCCCCAAGGCCCACTTATAAAAAAGGAAATATTTTTTTTATTTAAATTGGTTTTTTTAAATTCATAGTAAATGAATTGACCAACTTTTTTTTTTTCATATCTTGCTTTTCTAAAACATTTTAAAGAAGCAACATTATTCTTAATTACTTTTGCTGTAATTTTTTTTTTCTCTTTATGTTGTTTAAAAAATAAATTAGTTGCCTCTTTTAAAATTTTAGTACCAAACCCTTTTCTTTGTATACTTTCAGAAACATGATAACTTAAATCTGAAATATTTTTATTTATGTTTTTAAATTTTACAAAGCCTTTTACTCTATCTCTAATAGTTAAAACGTAGAATATATTTTTCTTACTTTTCAAATTTTCAGTGAACCATACTTTATGTTCACTAAATTTTATAAATTTGAAATATTTGAGAGAAGTCTTTTGATTTCTAATAAGATAGATAATTTTATTATCTTTTAATTTTGCTTTACGAATTTTAAGTAAATTTAATGACATTAAAATTTCTAGACATTTTTACTCATGTACTTAAACCAATCTTTTGTAGCTAATTTAATTTTTTTTACATTCCATAAAGGGGCGCTTTTCCAATCCCCAATATTTACCATCATTTCTTTAACACCAGTATCAAAATCTATTTTAGGTTTCCAATTAAGTTCTTTTTTTATAGCAGAAATATCAGCCCAAGTGCAATCTGGTTCCCCTGGTCTTTTAGGTATTTTAACATATTTGCCTCCAATTATTTGGATTAATTCTTTGATTGAATTAGGTTTACCTGCTCCTAAATTAAAAATTTTTTTTTTAGTTTTTTTTATTGATGCCAAATAAAAAGCGTTAGCGATATCTTTTACATGTAAAAAATCTCTTTTTTGACTTCCATCACCAACTAATGTGAAAGGTTTTTTACTTAATTTTTGCTTAAAAAAAACTCCAAAGACAGCCCCATATGCTCCAGTAGTTTTAACTCTTGGTCCGTATGCATTAAAAATTCTTATTGAAACAGCTGATATCTCATAAATTTGACTCCAATGTAGTACAGCATTTTCTCCCATTAATTTGCTAAGTGCATATGGGTATTTTGGATCAAGTTTATGAGTTTCTTTTGTGGGCGTTTTGGCAATTCCGTAACACGATGAAGATGCTGCATATAAAAATTTTTTTATTTTAAATTCCTTTGAAATCTCCAAAATATTTATGGTACCCATTAAATTAGTAGAAAAGTATTCTTTAGGATAAACAATTGAGGGTACAATATCTCCTTTACCTGCGAAATGAAAAGTAAAATCTAATTTTTTAATTTTTAGGTCTTTAGTTTTTAAATTACAGATATTTTTTTTTACAAAATGAAAATTTTTGTTTTTTAAATGACGTTTTATATTATTTCTATGACCTCCTGATAAATCATCTACTACAATTACTTTAAACTTTTTTTCTAAAAGAAGATCTACCACATGACTTCCAATAAAACCTGCTCCACCAGTAACTAATGCAGTCTTTTTTTTCATTTTGCTTGAATTTTCTGCATTCTTTTTATGTTATAATATATATCATCTTCAAAACTATTTTTGATATTACCTTTTTTAAAATTATAACATAATTCTCTAACAGCATCTTCAATTGTATATTTGGGGATAAAACCTAAAGCGTCTTTAATTTTATCTGAGTTTATATGATATGATCTGTTATCATCACTATGAGTAGTTTCAATATCAATTATTCCTTTTTCTGGAAATTCTTCTTCTACAACTTTTTTAACAATTAAAGCTAAATTTTTTATAGATAAATTTTGATAACCTACATTAAATATTTGGTTTGCTACTTTTGATTTCTCTGCATTAATTAAGAGTTCAACACAATCACAATAGTCTTGTACATGAAGGTTTGGCCTTAATTGATTTCCACCAAATACTTTGATTTTATTATTAGTAACTGCATGATTTGTTAAAATATTTACTGATAAGTCAAGTCTCAATCTAGGGGCATACCCACAAACAGTTGCTGGTCTAAATACAACACCTTCAAAACTTTCATCTGTATAATTAAATAACATGGGCTCACACATCCCTTTGTATTTATTGTAAAGAGTCAAAGGTACTAATGGGTGATCTTCTTTAACATCTTTTTTGTCGGAGATTCCATAAACTGAGCTTGTTGATGCATATATAAATCTTTTATTACCAGATTGTTTGCTTGCTTTTACCATTGGTTCAAATGCATTTAAATTTATTGAAGTAGATAGATTTTCGTCTAGTACAAAACTTGCATCGTTAGATATACATGCTAAATGGACGAAGGTATCATGATTTTCACAATTTTTTTTTAATTTTTCATAATCTCTCAAATCACCTTCTATAATTTTAAAATTAGAATTTTCCTTAGGAAGAAATTTTTTTCCAAAAAATAAAATATCAAAAACTGTTACTTTATAACCTTTTTCAAGCAACATTGGGACCAACCTACTACCAACATAGCCAGCTCCACCGGTTATAAATATTGATTTATTTTTCATTTCTACAATTTGTAACCTGCTGAAACAGCATCATTATAAAAATCTATAACTGTTTCTTTAGAAAAAGTTTCTAGATCTTTATTTAAATTATTTAATTTTTTTAGCAAGTCATTAGGTACAGTGATTATTTGGCAGTTTGTTTTGTCAGCCTGAAAAATATTGAGTATCTCTCTGGTACTTGCCCATAAAATTTGAATATTATTTTTGTTTTTAGTATATTCAACTGACTCTTTAATCATTGGAATTGGATCATGACCAGTATCTGCAATTCTTCCTGCAAAAATTGAAAGTATGGCTGGTGTATTATTGTTAATTGAATCTGCTACTAATTTTAATTGATCTATTGTAAAAATTGCAGTGACATTGCATGAAATTCCATCCTCTGTTAATTTTTTTACTAATAAATGAGTACTAACGCCTTTCGTATTCATTATCGGGATTTTAACAAATACATTTTTTCCCCAAGTGGATATCTCCCTTGCTTGTTTTTCCATTTTATCTAGATCATCTTCAAAAACTTCAAATGATATCGGTTTATCGCTAATTTCATTCAATAATTCTTTGGCGAATTTTTTATAATCTTTAACTCCAGATTTTTTCATTAACGATGGATTTGTTGTAAATCCCTTAATAAATTTATTAGAATTTAAATTTCTAAAACTTTGAATATCTGCCCCGTCAGCAAAAACTTTAATTTTTAAATCTGTTAGTTTCATATTAATTTAATTAAACCTTTCTATAAAATTTATTGCAGATGAGAGAGATCTCACTTTTTTTGTGGGATTAAATTTTTTTATTCTTTCTTTATAATTCCTATTTATAAAGATAGATTTACAGTTAACTCTTTCTGCTGCTACAATATCTGACCATCTATCACCAATTAAAAAACTTTTGTTAATATTTATTTTATGTTTTTTTATGGCTTTTACTATCATACCAGGATTTGGTTTCCTCAAAAAAGACTTTTTTGATGAAGAAAATGAGCAAAAAATATCATCATAATTAATTATGCCATCTAATTTTTTATGCATTTTTCTAATCTCCTTTTTTTTAATTTTGCCTTTTCCTACATCTGGCTGATTTGTAATTACTATCAATTTGAAACCTTTTTTTTTTAGTTTTTCACAATTGATTTTTATTTTAGGATATAATTTAAATTGACTAAAATTTACTGGTGCATGGCTCTTTCCATTTTTCAAAATTCCGAAATTTAAAACACCATCTCTATCTAAAAAAACAGCTTTTTTAGAAAATCTTACCATTTAGTTTTATTTGATTGCAAAAGTGAATGGCTTACTAAACAATGCCAAATTACAGCATGAAATGCCTCTACATGGGGAGTTACTTTATTTTTATTAACCGGAGGTATGAGTATAACTTCATTTCCCTTTTTTTTAGTATATCCACCATCTCGACCAACTATACCAAAAATTTTTGAACGTTTTTTTTTACTGTAATTTATAGCTTCCACTAGATTCATGCTTACTTTTTTTTCTAAATTTCCTCCACCAACAGATAACACAAAAATTGCGTCTCTATGATTTAGTTTACTTACTTTTAACCAATTTGCGAAGCTACTTTCCCAACCATCGTCATTAATTCTTGCTGTAAGTTCTGAAACATTATCTGCTGGTGAGTAGCATTCTATATTACATAATTTTCTAAAATCATTAACTGCATGAGAACAATTACCTGCACTGCCACCAACTCCTAAAAAAAAAATTCTACCTTTGTTTTTTCTTAATTTGTTAATTGCTTGAGCGAGTTTATAAATATTATTCTCGTTTATCGTTTGAGAAATTTTAATTATATCACTAAAGTAATCAGATATTTCAGAATTAGCTTTCATTGTAAAATCTTTACTATAATTATTTTAAAATTAGTAACAACATTTATTTTTCTAAAATAATAAACCTATGAAAAATTATAATTTTATAAATGTGTTAGTTAATAACAAAAAAAGAAACATTGTTAATCAAAACTTTTGAACAAGTTTGATCTGTTTGTTTATATTTTTAACATTTTTAAAAAAAATTTTTTTTTTGCAAACTTGGAATATGTTTTCTTAGTTGAACTGGTTCTTTGGGATTTATATCTGCAAGTATTATACCTTCCTTATACTCTATTCTATTTATTATCTTTCCATCTGGGGATATTATTGTTGAATTACCAAAAGTTCGACGCATTCTCGTATTCCTGCCAGTTTGATTTGGAGCAAATATAAAACAGAAATTTTCAATAGCTCTGGCTTTTAATAGTGCCAACCAATGTTTTTTTCCTGTATATTTTGTGAATGCAGAGGGCACAGAGATAAATATTGCCCCTTTTTTAGAAAGAGCTCTATAAATTTCAGGAAATCTCAAGTCATAACAAATAGTTAATCCTAATTTTCCCCAAGGCAAATTTACTAATTTTAATATCTTTCCTGGTTTAAATTGTTTGCTCTCTTTGTAAAATTCACCATTTTCTAATTTTACGTCAAACATGCTTATCTTATCGTAAAATTTTTCAATTTTACCTTTAGGGTTAAAAACTATAGATCTGTTTCTTAATTTATTATTTTCTCTAATAAATACAGAACCTATAACTATCCATTTTTTAAAATTATTAGAGATTAAACTAACCTCTTTTAAAAACGGATCGTTTTTCATTGAGAAACATTTAGAAAATAATGTCTTCTTATCGTCTGAAATTATTGATGTTGCCTCTGGAGTAATTATTAAATCAGCATTCTTTTTAATTGATTTTAAAATTAAACTTATTGTTTTTTTTGAGTTAACATTGAAATTTTCTCCAGAATTTAATTGAATACAAGAAACTCTCATAAGATATAAATAATTTAAAATTCAGTGTTATATCTTACAAATAATACAAATTAATTAAAATCAAATTTTTCTTTTAAAATTTTTTTCAGTGCATAAATCAAGCCGATTGAGCTATTAGTACTGGTCAGCTGCACGCATTACTGCGCTTCCACATCCAGCCTA
>MDTA01029370.1_pt1 | contig 10888 bp, 11 predicted proteins | sample 811151 | NCBI WGS metagenome assembly MDTA01 (sample SAMN05326648, study PRJNA326480) | marine metagenome | isolation source: seawater | place: Indian Ocean: South | collected 2010 | reverse complement strand
TATTGTCCCAACTGCAACTGCAGCAACTAATTCAGTACCTAATTTAAAGGCGCTACCCATAAATGAACCTCTTTTTTCATTCTCATTATCCAATTGCTTTTTTATTTTTGATTTTGCAATTTTTAGGCGAGTTTTAAAATCTTCAGGTATTGTCATTATATAAATTTAGGCAACTAATTCTTCAGCTCTTTGTAAATTAACCGATACAAGTTGACTAACTCCTTGCTCAGCCATCGTTACTCCATAAAGCCTATCCATTCTTGACATCGTGAGGGCGTGATGAGTGATTATTATAAATTTAGTATTTGTAATTTTAGTTAGTTCATCTAATAATCCGCAGAATCTAGTAACGTTTGCATCATCTAAAGGTGCATCAACTTCATCTAAAACGCAAATTGGTGAGGGATTGACTAAAAAGACCGCAAATATAAGAGACAATGCTGTTAAAGCCTGTTCCCCACCTGAAAGCAAAGTGATTGATTGCAGACGTTTACCGGGAGGGGAAACATACATCTCCAATCCTGCTTCTAATGGGTCATCTGAGTCAACTAGCTCAATTTTAGCAGTGCCTCCATTAAAAAGTTTTGTATAAACTTCATTAAATTTCCTATTTACCTTTGTATAAGCTTCAAGCAGTCGCTCTCTACCTTTTTGATTTAATTCATCAATACTCGATTTTAGCTTTACAATCGCAGAATACAAATCTGCTCTATCATCCTCCATCTTTTTTATTTCTATTTCATATTTTTTTGTCTCTTCATCAGCTCTAAGATTTACTGAACCAAGAGACTCTCTTTGTTTTTTTGTTTTTTCTACTTTTTCAGATTGCTCTTCAATTGTTGGAAAGTTTTCAATCTCTATATTGCTTAAGTCTGATTGTGATAAAATAGAAGACTCGTTCTCAATATTGAGTTCATTTTTAATTGAATAAAGTAAATCTTTTTTTCTATTTTCAATACCTTCTACAGTTGCTTCATTTCTTGCTTTATTTTCTTTTAGATCAGTAAGTTTTATTTGAATTTCTCTTAAATTTTCATTTATATAATTGTATTTTTTTCAGCCTCGGTAAGCTCATTCTTAATTTCTTCATTTCTTTTTTTTATATTTTCAAGATTTTGTAAATTTTGTCCTTTTGAAGTAGCGATTCTTTCTGGATTTTTTTGATTTTCACTTATTTCAAATTGAATTTTACTTTTTCTATTTTTTAGTTCAGAAATCATTTTTTCAGAATTAGTCTTTAAATTTCTCCAATTTTCTAATTCCACATCTATATTTTTTATTCTTTCTTTTCTTTTTATTGAGTCACTTTCAATAGATTTATTCTTTCCAAATTTTTCAGCATATTCCTCTTGAGATAAAGTAATTTGTTGTACTAACATTTTTAGTTCTCTAAAAGTCTCTTTATTAAGCTTCTTATCTTTATCAATATCTTCTTCTATCTTATCCAACATTTTATTCAGCTGATTTTGTAAGTTTTCAAGATTAGTCTTAGAAGATCGAAGTTCACTTGATGCGCTAGCTTCCACATCAAATAATTTTTTTTCCGTATTTAATAATTCTCCTTTCTCTTTTGAGATTCTTTTTTCATTAAGATCAGCATCTAGCGAAATACTTTTTTCACGTTCTAGATCCGAATCAACGGTTTTATAAGATTTTTCTAACTTTTCTTGCAAAGATTTAACTCGACTCTCCTCTTCCACTAAATTACTCATATCTAAGTTTAATTTTTGAAGTGTAGCTAAACTTTCCATTTTTTTATCTCTTAATGGAGCAAGTTTTTTGTTTTCTTCTTCAAGCAAAGTATTATTATGATTATAATCAATATTAATTGCGCTTATTTCATCATCTAGTTCACTTAATTTTTCTAAAATTTGTTTTTTATCTTTTTCAATGTCCTTAATTTTTAAAAAATATAGTCCAGCCTCAATTTTTTTTATTTCATTTGAAATTTCTTTGTATCTTGTTGCTTCTTCAGCTTGTTTTTTTAAATTATCTAATTGTTTTTGTTGCTGCTTTTTTAATTCATCGGCTCTTTTAAGATTATTTTCTGCAGCATTTAATCTTGTTTCTGCCTCTTGGCGTCTAGCATGGATGCCTGAAATACCCGCTGCTTCTTCCAATATAGATTTTCTCTCAATTGGTTTTGCTGTCACCAATTGACCAATTCTTCCTTGGCTGATTAAAGATGGAGAATGAGCCCCTGTAGATAAATCAGCAAAAAATGTTTGAACATCTCTTGCTCTAACTTCTCTATCATTTATGTAGTATTTAGAGCCTTTATCTTTCTCAATTTTTCTTTTTACTGATATTTCAGCAAACTCTTTATATTGAGCAGGACCGCTCTTTTCTTTGTTGTCTAAAAATAAAGCTACTTCTGAAATATTTTTTGATGGACGGTTAGATGTGCCTGAAAAAATAACATCTTCCATGCCGGAACCTCGCATACTTTTTGCTGAATTTTCTCCCATGCACCATCTCAGTGCTTCAACTATGTTAGATTTTCCACATCCATTAGGGCCAACAATTCCTGTTAAACCTTTTTCAATCAAAACAGTTGTCTTTTCATTAAAAGATTTAAATCCTGTCATCTCTAAATTTTTAAATTTCATTTTATACTTTTATTTAAAACTTTTTTAAATTCTTTATAACTAATACTGCCTTTATATTTTTTCTCATTGATAAATATTGTAGGAGTTGACTCAACCTTATACTTCTTTTGAGCATCAATTCTTTCATTCAATATTTCATCTTGAGCCATTTCATTATTTAAACAATTATCCATCATTTCATTTTTTAAATTAAACTCTAAACCGATCTTTTTTAGTGAGTCATTTATCTTATTTATATCAGATCCAACTGCCCATAAATTTTGTTTTTCATAAATTTTTCCCAGAAAATCGATTCTATCATTTTCAACATTGCACCTTAAGATGATTTCAGCATTCAAAGCAGCCATATCTAAAGGAAATGGATGATGTTCAAATTTAACAAGGCCATTATCAATAAAGTCCTCTTTAAGATTGTAAAAAACTTTTGAATGAAAATTTGCACAAGCTGGGCAAGTCAAAGAAGAAAAAACTTTTATGGTGACTTTAGCATCAGGTTTTCCTAAACTTATTGCTTTACTTTCTACTTCATATGAAAAAAAAATTAAAAATATAAATAAGAATTTATAAAAGATTTTATTTGTTACTATCATTATATACTTTCAATAATTTATTAAGAGATTCCTTTAGTTGGACATTCTCCACTTTTTTCACCTTGTTCTCTAATTCTTTAAAATTTTTTATTTTTGGCAAAAGATAATTTTTTTTAATTATTTTACTCTGAATAATTTTAAGCGTGACATTGCTTATACAGCTGTAACCAAAAAAACTATTTATTTTATCTATGATCTCGTTTTTTTGATATTCAATTTCAATTTCTTTCCCATGAATTACATTAAGAACTAAGGTGCCATCTCTCATTTCTTTTCCCATTTTTACTGAAATAGGATAACATGAATCTGATATCTTTTTACTTACAATACTTGTCCAGTTATCAACTATATTCGAGAAGTTATAACCACCTTTTCTTAAATATTTCTTCAAGTTTTTAGGAATTGAACTTGAAAATGGTCTAAGACCTTGTATGAAAGTCTGCGTTTTATTATTATTTTTGTTATGCATTTAAATAGAACTTTACCAAAAAAAATTTTAGCTTGGTATGATAATAGCAAAAGGAAGTTACCTTGGCGTGTTGGCAAAAAGTCACCTAAAAAGCTATATTATAGACTTTTAAGTGAATTTATGTTGCAACAAACACAAGTAAAAACAGCTATTCCTTATTTTAATAAGTTTAAAAAAAAATTTACGACTCTTAAATCTTTATCAAAAAGCAATGAAAAAGTTATTTTGAAAATGTGGGAGGGACTCGGATATTATAGAAGAGCAAGAAATCTACTTGCATGCTCTAAATTATTAATAAGCAAATATAACTCTAAGCTTCCTAGCAGGTTTTTAGAAATTGTTGAACTCCCAGGTATAGGAAAATACACAGCTAATGCATTGCTGGCTTTAGTACATAACAATCCTACCATTGCCGTAGACGGGAATGTGAAAAGAGTTTTTTCAAGAAATCTAAATATACAAGAGTCAGAAATAAATTTTGATAAATTAATTGAAAAGAATAAAAAAAACCTGTTCAAATTTAATCGTAATGCAGATTTTGCCGAAGCTTTAATGGAATTTGGTGCATTAATATGCAAACCGAAAAACCCAAATTGTCTTACGTGTTGTTTGAACAAATCATGCAAGTATTTTAAATCTAATAAGAAAATTAGAAAAATTAAAAAGAAAATGTTTAAAAATAAAAATTATGATATTTTTTGTTATATAAATAAAAAAAAACAAATCGCATTAACTAAAAATGGTCAAGTTAGTTTTTTGAAAAATTTTAGTTTACCAGAAATGAAAGAGACTAATAATTTTTCAAAAAATAAAAGTTGGAAATTTCTTAAAACATATAAAAATTCAATTTCAAATTTAAAATTAAATATAAATTTATATTATAAATTTGCAAATAAGATTCCCTCAACGTATAATTGGTATTCTTTAAAAAAAAACAAAGATTTCATTCCAAGTTTTACAAAAAATATTTTTAGACAAGTTTCAACTTTATTTTAATGAAAAAGAAATTAGCAATTATTGGTGCTGGTATAGCAGGATTAACTCTAGCAAATTTAATTAAAAAAAACTCTGATCATGAATTTATGGTTTATGAGAAACTGGAAAGTTTATCTCTTGAGGAGGGATACGGTATTCAACTTTCAGTTAATAGTACAAAAATTTTAAGTTCTATTGGGTTTGATAAAATTAATAGTGAAAAAATCTTTCAACCAAAAAGAGTTGATTTTTACAGTATCCAAAATAAAAAAATTTGTGATTTAGATTTAGCACAATTTAATACTAATCTTAATAAGTATATTACATTACAGAGATCAACTTTAATCGAGTTTTTAAAAGATGATGTTTATACTCAACATTTACGGTTTGGAAAAAAAATAAAAGAAGTTTCTGAATTAAAAGGTAAGGTGCTAATTAAATTTGACGACAATACCAATGATCTTGTTGATATAGTGGTAGGAGCTGATGGTATCTTTTCTAATACAAGATCTTTTTTTGAAAAGAAAAAGAATGAGCCAAAATTCAAAAAGGCAGTAGCTATTAGAACTATGCTTAAATCAAAATCTGATCTAAAGATAGATGATGAACACATTAGTCTATTGATGGGAAAAAACTGTCATGTTGTTATTTATCCTGTGAATAAAAATAAGGAACTTAATGTTGTTTGTATTATTAGAGAAAAAAAATATGACCCGGATAATATTAAATCATTGGTTAATAAATTAATTGAACAAAATTCTGGTCTAAAAAAAGTTTTTGAGGGAGATTTGAAATCTTGGCCTTTATATTTTACTCCGCACATACTTCCGTCCACTAATAGCAAAGTTTTTTATATAGGAGATGCTTTTAATGGTTTTTTACCAACCTTAGCTCAAGGCGCGGGACAATCTATAGAAAGCGCTTATGAATTATTTAATTTAATTCAGGAAAACAAAGAAGATATTCAGAGTGCTTATTTTCAAGAGAGATTAAAAAGGGCCACAATTGTAAGAAGAAGATCAAATATCAATTTTTTTATCTTTCATTTTTCTAGTTCAATTATGCAAGTAATTAGAAACTTCTTTATGAAATTTTTGGTTAAAAGAAGAAGTTTTATAAGTTCTTATTTAGGAAAAGTTTATAAAAATTAAATTTGTTTTTCTGTAATAAATTTTTGTCTTAAGCTATCAATTAGTACTGTAGATCCGTTCAAGTTATAATGCCAATAAGTCCAACCATTATAACTTTCTGCACCCATAATTTTTGCTGCAATTTTATGTATCGATCCTTCAGAATTTTTATATTTAATACTACCGTCAGCCATTATTTTTGCATTAATTTTTTTCTTTAGATCAAATAAAGATGCTCCAGGTTTAATTATTCCCAATTCTACTAATGAACCAAAAGGAATTCTGGGTTTTGATTTATTATTTTCAATAGTATCTAAACAATCATCAGCTATTTTTGTGGTTTTATTAATTCTTTCCCTTGCAGCAAAAAAGTACTTTTTATCTTTTTCAATTCCATAATAATTTCTACCTAATTTTTTAGAAACAACTGCGGTAGTCCCGGTTCCTAAAAAAGGGTCAAAAACCGTATCACCTTTATTTGTAGTAGCTAATATAATTCTATGAAGAAGCGCTTCAGGTTTTTGAGTAGAGTGTATTTTTTTTCCATTTTTTTTTAGTCTTTCCTTTCCATTGCAAATAGGTAATACCCAATCAGATCTCATTTGCAAATCATCATTTAAACATTTTAGAGATTGATAATTAAAAGTGTACTTCGATTTTTTATTTTTTGATGCCCATATTAAAGTTTCATGAGCATTGGTAAACCTTGTGCCTCTAAAATTAGGCATGGGATTATTTTTTCTCCAAATAACGTCATTGAGTAACCAATAATCTAAATTTTGTAAGTGATATCCTAATCGATAAATATTATGATACGAACCAATTACCCAAATAGATCCGTTATTTTTTAAAATTCTTTTACATTCTTTTAACCAAGTCTTGCAGAAATCATCATAGTGTTTAAAATTATTAAATTGATCCCATTTATCATTTACACCATTAACTTTGCTAGAGTCAGGACGTGTTAATTTTTCACCAATTTGCATGTTGTAAGGTGGATCAGCAAAAACTAGATCAAAAGTTTTGTCTGGAATTTTTTTTAATTCTTTTAAACTATCGCCATTAATAATTTTGTTAGAAAATTTTAACATTCTAAGATTCAACTCTAAATTGAATCAATGGTCAAACAATTTTATATGAAAAATTTTGTCTTCTTGTGTTTCAAAATCTTAATTTGACAACATCTTGTGTACAGGTTTGAAACCTTTTCTGTGGTATTCAGTTACACCAAATTTTTTTAATCCGTCTAAATGATCTTTTGTACCGTAACCAAAATTTTTTTCCCAAGCATAATTAGAGAACTTTTTTGATAATTTTATCATAAATCTATCCCTATAAACTTTTGCAATTATAGATGCAGCACTAATTACTTTAATTTTTTCGTCTCCATTTATAATAGTTTTATAATTTTGTAGACCTTTAGGGGCAAATTTTCCATCTATTAGAGTTAAGCTTGGTTTTATAGAAAGTTGTTCTATAGCCCTTTTCATAGATAATAATGATGCTTGTAAAATATTTAAATTTAAAATTTCCTTTACGGTGGCAGTGCCTATAGCAAAATAAGAATTATTTTTAATATGATCTGAAATTTCCACTCTTTTTTTAAATGATATTTTTTTTGAGTCTTTTAAAAGCTTTAAGTTTATACCTTTTTTAAATATTACCGCAGCTGAAACGACTGGGCCTGCAAGACATCCTCTGCCAACTTCGTCAACTCCAGCTGTTATAAGTTTTTTCAGTTAAATCTTTAGGTAAGTTTTTTTGTCCCTTATCATTTTTAAATCAATCCAAGCCATTTTTTTCTGAGCTGGTTGCCTCATTAAAAAGGCAGGGTGAAAGGTAATTATTACCCATACTTTTATTCTCCCAAATTGTTTCTCTACCCATTTCCCTCTCATTCTAGAAATAACCATATCATTTCCAATTAGGGCGTTCATTGCTGTACTTCCTAGAAGCACTAGTATTTTTGGATTAATTATTTCAATATGTTTGGTAATAAACGGTAGATACCTTTTTATCTCATTTTCTGTCGGTCTACGATTTTCAGGCGGACGGTAATTAATGATATTAGATATGTAAACTTTTTTTCTATCTAAATTTATTGCTGCTAACATTTTGTCTAATAACATTCCAGCTCTTCCAACAAATGGAATCCCTTCCTGATCTTCACTGGCACCTGGTGCCTCACCTACAAGCATTATTTTAGACTTAGGGTTTCCATCACAAAACACCATATTCTTAGCCTGTTTTTTTAGATCACAATTTTTTATATTTATTATGGATTTTTTTAAAAATTCTAGTTTTTGAGATTTATCCTCTGAAATTTCAAAATTGTCCTTATTATACCTGTTGATTGCCTTATTATTGTAAATTAAATTATAATTAATAAAATTATAATATTTTATTAATTTAATCGATTTATTTTTTTTTAACATTATATGTTTAGTTTTATAAATTATTTAAAGACTATAGGACATTTAATATTTGTCATTATTATTATTTTTTTTTCCACATCCCAGGCTAGAAATTTAGATAAATTCGATAATTCAGATAGTATAGCCGACTATTTTTCTGGTGTATTATTATTAAATCAAAATCAATATAAAAATTCTTATGATTATTTTAAAAGACTTGAAGGTCTTGAAAAAAATCATACAACCTTTTCGTTAAAATATTTATACTCCACAATTAACTCAGAAAATTTTAATCAAGCTTTTAGTTTTGCAAAAAAACTTGAAAAAGAAAATAAAGAAAGTTTTGTGAGTAATTTTACTATAGGGATAAAACATCTTAAAAATTCTAAATTTGAATTAGCTAGTGAGTATTTTTTAAAAGCAAAGAATAGCAACACAAGTTTTCTTTTAAATAACTATATAGCAGAATACCTATATCTTTGGTCAAATTTGAAAAATTTACAGCCTTACGAGGCTAAAGTAGGTCTCAACAGGTTAGCAGATAGGTTTGAAAATCTTAATAAAATACAAAACGTTTTTTTGAATTGCTATTATGGAAATTCTAATATCATCACAATTTTCGATGAATTTGTATCAGATAAAAAAACTGATTTCTCACGATATAATTATTTTTATGCAACATATTTAATTAATTCGGGTCAAAATAAAAAAGGGATAGAAATTATAAATAACTCTTTAAAAATTTATCCAAGAAATCTTTTACTCAATCAATTCAAGATTGATATGCAAATATTAAAAAAAAAAACAAGTTTTAACTGTAAAAATGAGAAAGATGTAATAGCAGAAATTTTGTACATAGCTGCAAATGCTCTTGCATCACAATCTATTTATTCTTTATCGAACTTGTATATAAATTTTGCTAAATATCTTAATAATGATTTTAAGGCTTACGATATCCTATTAGCTGAAAATCTCTACAATACTAAAGATTTTATAAACGCTAAAAACGCTTATAAAAAATTAAGCAATCACGGAAGCGCTTATAACTGGTATTCTAAAAAACAACTTTCAAGAATTTTAATACAAGAAAATGATACACCTAATTCCCTAAAAGCATTAAGAGAAGCATATAATGATTTACCATCAAAAGGAGTATACGAAACTTTTGATTATGCAGATTTTTTAAAAAATAATAAAAAGTTTGAAGAAGCTATAAAATATTATTCAGAAGTTTTAAATCAAATTGACAAAAAACATTCTCTTTATCCCAAGGCAAAAGATGGAAGAGGAGTAGCTTATGAGAGAGCAGGACATTGGAAAAAAGCAGAAAAGGATTTGCTTGACTCTTTAGAAATAAATCCTAATCAAGCTTACGTAATTAACTATTTAGCATATTCTTGGATAGAAAAAGGTATTAAAATTGATAAGTCATTAAGTATGCTTGAAAAAGCTAACAAGCTAAAATCTAATGATCCTTATATAATAGATTCTTTAGGCTGGGCTTTGTATAAACTTCAAAGATTTGAAGACTCAAAAGAATACTTACAGCTCGCAGTAAGATTATTACCTGCCGATCCAATTGTAAATGATCATTATGGGGATGTTTTATGGAAAAATGGAAAAGAAATTCAAGCAAGATATTATTGGAACTATGTTTTAAGTTTGGAGAAGACCGAAAAAGACCTTAAAGAAAAAATAAAAAAAAAATTGATAGTGGGTCTTTAAATTATGGTATTAAAATCTTTTGCAAAAATTAATTTATCGTTATCTATTATTGGAAAATTTAAAAAAGGGCTCCATAAAATTCAATCAATTTACTGTTTGGTAGATCTGTATGACACTATAACTATTAGTAAAGTTAAAAATAAAAAAAAAGACCAAATTTCAATTATAGGACCTTATGCTAGAAATGTGAAAAAAAATGACAATTCAGTCATCAATAGTTTAAAATTGTTAAGAACTTACGGAATTATTAAAAATTTCTATTTAATTAAAATCAACAAAAGAATACCTGTTTTTGCTGGTCTTGGCGGTGGAACTAGCAATGCAGCATCAGTGATTAAGTTCTTTATAAAAAAAAAAATTAAACCAAATTTATTAGATGATTTTACTTCTAAGCTAGGCTCCGATTTGAGACTTTTTTTTCACAATCAAGGATTTTTAAAACGTCTTGATAGAGTGGTTACCCTTAAAAAAAAACATAAATTGCTATTTTTAGTAATTTTCCCGAATTTAAAAATTTCTACTAAAGTCATCTATTCAAAAGTTACAAGGTATTCAAAAATTATGGATTTAAATAAAAAAAGGGTCGAAAATAAAAATAAATTTATTAAATATTTAAATAGTTTAAATAACAATTTACAATCAATTGTTGAAAAAAAACATCCTATCATTCAGAAGCTATTAACTGATATCTACAAAAATAAAGGTTGTCATTTTTCAAGAATGTCTGGCTCAGGGTCTGCATGTTATGGTTTATTCAAGAATCAAATTTGTTTAAAAGCCGCACTCAAAAAGCTTAGAAAAAAATACCCTAAATTTTATTTTTCGATTGCAAAAACTATTTAAATTTATTTATTTATGATATATCACTCATTTGTGGATGGGGCATAGCCAAGCGGTAAGGCAGCGGTTTTTGATACCGCCATCCTAGGTTCGAATCCTAGTGCCCCAGCCATAGATTTATGCTTAATCTAAGTTT
>MDTA01118351.1_pt1 | contig 10889 bp, 7 predicted proteins | sample 811151 | NCBI WGS metagenome assembly MDTA01 (sample SAMN05326648, study PRJNA326480) | marine metagenome | isolation source: seawater | place: Indian Ocean: South | collected 2010 | reverse complement strand
TTAATGTTGAATACAGATATCCAATTCTTAGAAGATTAAATGGTGCTTTTTTTGTTGATACGGGCAATATTTGGAACATTAAAAATAATGTAACTGATAACGAACAAATTTTTAATAGCCTGAGAGATTTAAGTGAATTGGCAATTGGATCTGGTTTTGGACTGAGGTACGACTTTGATTATTTTGTATTTAGGCTTGATACTGGATTTAAAACTTATGACCCATCTCTCACGAAATCTGACAGATGGTTTTCACAATTAAATCTTAAAAGTGCTGTTTTTAATATTGGAATTAACTTTCCGTTTTAGAGCAATTTAATTAAATTTGACAACCATAACATTAAAAATAATGTCAACTATCTTCCCAAAAGGTGTATTGACTGGAAACGAAGTTCAGGATATTTTCAGCCATGCTAAAGAAAATGAATATGCCTTACCAGCAGTAAATGTAATAGGAAATAACTCAATAAATACTGTTTTGGAAACTGCATCGGAATTAAACAGCCCAGTTATAATTCAGTTTTCAAATGGAGGATCTCAATTTAATGCAGGAAAAGGATTAAATAATGATAAACAACTTGCATCAATCAAAGGTGCTATAGCAGGTGCGAAACATGTACACGAATTAGCTAAAAGCTATTCAGCAACTGTTATACTGCATACAGATCACTGTGAGAGGAGACTTTTGCCTTGGATTGACGGTCTAATCATTGAAAGTGAGTCTCATTATTCAAAATACGGTAGACCATTATTTAGTTCACATATGATTGACCTTTCAAATGAATCGTTGACTGATAATATTGATACTTGCAAAAAGTACCTTCAAAGGTTAAAAAGAATTGATATGTCCTTAGAAATTGAGCTGGGTATCACTGGAGGGGAAGAAGATGGTGTAGATAACTCTGGGGTTGAAACTTCTAAACTTTACACACAACCAGAGGAAGTAGCATTTGCTTATGAAAATTTAAGGGAAATAAGCAATGGATTTACAGTAGCTGCAGCATTTGGAAATGTACATGGGGTATATAGACCAGGTAATGTTAAATTAACTCCAAAAATTTTAAAAAAATCTCAGGAATTTATATCAATGAAATTTGGAGTACCAAAAAAAACCATCAATTTTGTTTTTCATGGTGGATCGGGTTCTAGCAAAAAACAAATTCAAGAGGCTATAAGTTATGGAGTAGTAAAAATGAATATTGACACTGACCTCCAATATGCTTTTACTGAACCAATTCGAGATTACATGAACGAAAAATATGAGTATCTTAAATCTCAAATTGGAAATCCAGATGGAGAAGATGAACCTAATAAAAAGTATTATGATCCTAGGATTTGGTTAAGAAAGGGTGAAAATTCTTTCAAAAAAAGACTTAAAATAGCTTTTGAGGATTTGAACAATATTGATACTTTATCTATAAAATAATATTATGAGTTGGTTTAAAAGAAGCGAAAAGGGTATACAAACAAAAACTGAAGAAAAAAAAGATATACCAAAGGGGCTTTGGTATAAAACTCCTACCGGAAAAATTATTGAAACTCAGGAACTTGAAGATAATTTTTTTGTTAGCCCAGAAGACGAGTACCACGTGAGAATAGGAAGTGAAGAATACTTTAAAATTTTATTTGATGATTCGAGATACAAAGAAATTAATAAATCTGTCTGCTCCACTGATTTTTTGAATTTTACAGATACTAAAAAATATAGTCAAAGGCTTAAGGAAGAAACCAAAAAATCTGGTCTAACCGACGCTGTGAGAACGGCAGTCGGTAAATCTAAAGGCAGTATGATTGTAATAGCATGTATGGATTTTAGATTTATTGGTGGGTCAATGGGTTCAGTAGTAGGCGAAAAAATTAGTCGGTCAATTAAGTATTCAATTGATAACAAAATTCCCTTGATAATAATATCTAAGTCAGGTGGTGCTAGAATGATGGAAGGAGCATTTTCATTAATGCAAATGGCAAAAATTAGCAGTTATTTAAATCGTCTCTCAGAGATAAAAATTCCATTTATTTCACTATGTACCGACCCCACATTTGGAGGGACAACTGCTTCGTTTGCAATGTTAGGGGATATAAATATTTCAGAGCCAGGTGCACTTATTGGTTTTGCTGGACCAAGAGTTGTAAAAGATACTACTGGAAAAGATTTACCCGATAGTTTTCAAAAAAGCGAGTTTTTATTAGAAAAAGGGTTTTTAGATTTTATATCTCATAGGAAAAATTTAAAGGACAAAATTAATTTATATTTAGACTTGATCCTTAATAAACCCATTAGGATATAAAAATTATAAAATTTTAATTTATATTTGCAAACTAGATCTTTTAAGATGTATTTAACTAAAGCAACAAAAGAAGAAATTTTTAGTGATAACGGTTCATCCAAAATGGATACTGGTTCTGCTGAGGGACAAATAGCTCTCTTTACTTATAGGATAAATCATCTTTCTTTACATTTAAAAAAAAATCCTAAGGATTTTAATACAGAAAGATCTTTAGTTAAAATGGTTGGTAAAAGAAAAAGTCTTCTTGACTATTTAAAGAATAAAAATATAGATCGCTATCGGTCTATAATAAAGAAACTTGAACTTAGAAAATAATATAATAAATTATATTTCATTTAAATACCTCTATTAAACAACATTCACAAGGTATAAAAATGAAGTTTTATGATCCCAAAAACATTTATTGAGGAAATCCATCTTGATGATGGAAGAAAAATATTTTTAGAGACTGGAAAATTAGCTAAACAAGCCCATGGATCTGTCGTAATCAAGTCAGGAAAGTGCATGCTGCTATGTACAGTAGTGTCAAATTATAATTCTGCACAAGTTGATTTTTTACCTTTGACAGTTGATTATAGAGAGAAATTTGCTTCTGCTGGAAGGTATCCGGGTGGGTTTTTCAAAAGAGAAGCTAGACCCAGTGATGGAGAAATTTTAACTATGAGGCTAGTTGACAGGGTTCTAAGACCTTTATTTCCGTCAGATTATCACAATGAGGTTCAAGTAATGATCCAACTTATGTCTAACGACCCTGAAGTTGTACCAGATTCCCTAGCGGGACTTGCAGCTTCAACTGCAATTCAATTAAGTGATATTCCGTTCGAGTGCCCGATATCAGAAGTTAGAGTAGGAAGAGTTGATGGAAAATTTTTAATTAACCCGAGTAGGAAACAATTATTAGAATCTGATATGGATATGGTGGTTGGTGCATCTGAAGATTCAGTCATGATGGTTGAAGGAGAAATGAAAGAATGTTCTGAAAATGAAATGATTGATGCAATAAAGTTTGCACATATTGCCATCAAAAATCAAATTAGAGCTCAAAATAATCTTGTTAGAAAAGTGGGTAAAAAAGAAATACGTGAGTATGAGTTAGAAGAAAATAACGAAGAGCTTTATGAGGAAGTGTTTAATAAAGCATATAAAAAGTGTTATAATATTGCTAAGAAAGGAACAAAGAAAGAAGAAAGATCAAAATCATTTAATGAGTTAAAAGACGAAATAATTGAAAATCTTTCAGACCAGGATGATGATGAAAATGTTAATTTAGTAAAAAAATATTTTTCAAAAGTACAAAAAGAAGCAGTTAGAGAACTAATTCTAAGTGAAGGCTTAAGACTTGATGGGAGGTCAACTGATCAAATTAGACCAATATGGTGTGAAGTTAACTATCTACCTTCTACCCACGGATCTTCAATTTTTACTCGAGGTGAAACACAAGCGTTGGCGACTGTAACTCTAGGAACTTCAAGAGAAGCAAATCAAATCGATATGCCCTCTTTTGAAGGAGAAGAAAAATTTTACCTTCATTACAATTTCCCACCTTTTTCAACAGGTGAGGCCAGGCCACTAAGAGGAACTTCCAGGAGAGAGATTGGTCACGGAAATCTAGCCCAGAGAGCACTAAAAAACATGATACCTGAAGACTGCCCTTACACTGTGAGAGTGGTTAGTGAGATTTTAGAATCAAATGGTTCGTCCTCAATGGCAACTGTTTGTTCAGGAACAATGGCTTTAATGGACGCGGGAATAAAAATAAAAAAAGGTGTATCAGGAATTGCAATGGGCCTAATTTCCGATGGTGAAAGATTCGCTGTTCTTAGTGATATATTAGGTGACGAAGATCACTTAGGTGACATGGATTTTAAAGTCACTGGAACTAAAGAAGGAATCACCGCCTGTCAAATGGATATAAAAATAAAAGGATTGTCATACGAAATTTTAGAAAAAGCTCTTAATCAAGCTAAAGATGGACGTATGCAAATTTTAAATAAAATGTATGAAACAATAAGTGAATATAATACTACTGTGAAGGACCATGCGCCAAAAATGGTTACGTTAAAAATTTCTAACGAATTTATTGGTGCTGTTATCGGTCCAGGAGGGAAGGTAATCCAAGAAATGCAAAAAGAAACAGACACTACTATTGTAATTGAAGAGGACGGGGACCACGGCATAATTGAGATCTTAGGTATAGATCAAGGCAAAATTGACAACGCTATTGAGAAAATAAATAACATTACTTTTAAACCTGAAACTGGAAAAACATATAATGTTAAAGTTATAAAAATTCTTGATTTTGGTGCAGTTGTGGAGTTTGTACCAGGAAATGAGGTTTTATTGCACATATCAGAAATTTCCTGGGACAGAATTGATAAAGTAACGGATGAAATTAATTTAGGAGATGAGTTCGATGTAAAGTATTTTGGAATTGATCCAAAAACAAAAAAACAAAAAGTTTCAAGGAAAGCTCTTCTCCCTAAACCCGACAGAAAAAATTAACTAGGTAAGTTAATTTTGAATTTGAAAATTGTAACAAATATGTTTTTTTTTCGTAATACTAATATAACACCATACTTATGAGACAACTAAAGATAACAAAACAAGTAACTAACAGGGAAACTGCTTCATTAGATAAGTATCTTCAAGAAATTGGAAAAGTTGACTTAATTACAGCTGAACAGGAGGTAGAATTAGCTCAAAGAATTAGGAATGGAGATCAAATTGCACTTGAAGTTTTAACAAAAGCAAACTTAAGATTTGTTGTTTCAGTAGCTAAGCAGTACCAGAATCAAGGGCTTACATTACCGGACCTCATAAATGAAGGTAACCTAGGTCTAATAAAAGCCGCGAAAAGATTTGATGAAACAAGGGGGTTCAAATTTATTTCTTACGCAGTGTGGTGGATAAGGCAATCAATACTACAGGCCCTCGCGGAACAGTCTAGAATTGTTAGACTTCCATTAAATAAAATAGGATCTATTAATAAAATTAACAAAACTTTTGCTTTCCTTGAGCAAGCTCATGAAAGAGAGCCATCTGCTGAAGAAATTGCAAAAGAGTTAGATATGACTGTTAATGACGTGAAAGAATCACTTAAAAATTCTGGCAGACATGTTTCAATGGATGCTCCTTTAGTTGAAGGTGAGGATTCCAACCTTTATGACGTTCTAAATAGTGGTGAATCTCCGAACCCTGACAGATCTTTGTTACATGAGTCACTCAAAACTGAAATTGAAAGAGCCCTGGAAACTCTTACTCCAAGAGAAGCTGACGTAGTTAGATTATATTTCGGTCTGGGAGAACAACATGCAATGACATTGGAGGAAATTGGTGAAACATTCGATCTCACTAGAGAAAGGGTAAGACAGATAAAAGAAAAAGCTATAAGAAGACTTAAACACACATCTAGAAGTAAAATACTAAAAACTTATTTGGGTTAATTTTAATATAATTGATGTCTAACATTGTAGCACCTTCAATTTTGTCAGCTGACTTTGGAAACTTAGCAAGTGACATTTCAATGATAAATAAAAGTAAAGCTGATTGGATTCATGTTGATGTTATGGATGGTCATTTTGTACCTAACATTTCTTTCGGAATGCCAATAATTGATTCCATTAATTCTCTTTCAATAAAACCTTTAGATATTCACTTAATGATATCAAAACCAGAAAGGTATATTGAAAATTTTCTAAATTATAACATCAAAGTATTAACTGTTCATCTAGAGGCTAGTAGACATCTTCATAGGACGATACAAGAAATTAAATCAAAAGGTGTGATGGCAGGTGTGGCAATTAATCCTCATACTGACGTAAATCATTTAATTGAAATTATTTCTGATGTGGATCTTGTTTGCTTAATGAGTGTCAATCCTGGATTTAGTGGCCAAAATTTTATTGAGAATTCTTTTAATAAAGTAAAAAAACTTAAAAAAATAATAACTGAAAAAAAATCAAAATGCAAAATACAAGTAGATGGGGGTGTTAACATTAAAAATGCTAAGGAACTTGTAAAGAACGGAGCAGATATACTTGTAGCCGGCAATTTTATTTTTAAATCAAGTAACCCACACAAAAATATAATTTCACTGAAAGAAATTTAAGCCTCTCCTTTAGGACCAAAATTTATTGGAATATTTTTGTTTCCCTTAATTTTAATTTCTCCAGACGATTGTTCATATCTCATTAGATTTTCATTCAAGGCATAATTTAATCGCTTTGCATGCTCGGGAGTTAAAATAACACGTGACTTAACCTTTGCTTTAGTAGCACCAGGAGTTATTATAACAAAATCTAATATAAATTCCGACGAAGAGTGGTTAATAACTACCAGATTACTATAAACACCATCAATGGTATCGTTATCTAATTCAATGTCAATTTTTTTTTTATTAGGCTCTTCGCTCATTAATCATAATTTTAATGTTTCTTCCCTTTGTTCCTCCTCTTCTTTATTGACTAGTAAACTAGTGTATTCATCTTTAGATCCAACAATAACATCATTATACTCACGTAAGCCAGTCCCAGCTGGAATTTTGTGACCTACTATAACGTTTTCTTTCAAGCCGCCTAAATTATCCTCTTTTCCATTCACAGCCGCTTCATTTAAAACCTTTGTCGTTTCTTGAAAAGAAGCCGCTGAAATAAATGATTTAGTCTGCAAAGATGCTCTTGTTATTCCCTGTAGTTCAGGTGTAGCAGTTGCTGGCTCCGCGTCTCTAGCAATTACAATCTTCTTACCCTCTCTTTTTAGGATTGAATTTTCGTCTCTTAATTTGCGTGATGAGATCATTTGACCTTGTTTGAGATTTTCTGAATCCCCAACCGTTTCTACTATTTTTTTACCAAACAATGAATCATTTTCATCAATGAAGTCATCCTTATGAATTAATTGGTCCTCTAAAAATAAAGTATCTCCAGGATCATTAATTTTAACCTTTCTCATCATTTGCCTTACAACAACTTCGAAATGTTTATCATTAATTTTGACACCCTGTAGTCTATATACTTCTTGGACTTCATTAACTAAATACTGTTGAACGGCAGATGGTCCTTTAATTTTAAGTATATCAGTTGGTGTTATCGAGCCGTCGGAAAGAGGCATCCCAGCTTTTACGAAATCGTTTTCTTGAACTAAAATCTGATTTGATAATTTAACTAAATATTTCTTAGTATCATCGAACTTAGATTTTACGATTATCTCTCTATTCCCTCGCTTAATCTTACCAAAAGAAACTACACCGTCAATTTCAGAAACAACAGCAGGGTTGGAGGGATTTCTAGCTTCAAAGAGCTCAGTTACCCTTGGAAGCCCCCCAGTAATGTCACCTGACTTGGCAGATTTCCTAGGTATTTTTACTAATATTTTACCTTCTGTTATCTTTTCATTGTCGTTTACAATTAAATGGGCCCCAACAGGTAGATTATATGATCTTAAGGTATTGCCTTTATTATCTAATATTAAAAGAGTAGGAATAAGTTTTTTATTTCTCGATTCTGAAATTACTTTTTCTTGAAATCCAGTTTGCTCATCTATTTCAACTTGATATGTTAGACCTGATTCAATGTTTTCGTAAGATATTTTACCAGAAAATTCGGAGACAATAACTCCGTTAAAAGGGTCCCAAGAACATATTAAATCATCTTTTTTGACTTTAGTGCCATTTTTAATATTCAAAATCGAGCCATATGGTATAATATTAGAACTTAAAATACTTTTTGAATCATGGTCAATAATATGAATTTCGGCGGTTCTGGAGATTACTATATTAGTGGGCTTACCGTCATTACTCAAAGATTTAACGACTTTTAGATCTTCGATCTTAGCAATTCCGTCATGTTTAGAAATCAACTGACTTTCTTCTGAAATATTTCCTGCAACACCTCCAACATGAAATGTTCTTAGAGTCAACTGCGTTCCTGGCTCTCCTATAGATTGAGCTGCAACTACACCAACAGCCTCTCCCTTTTGAACCATTTTACCAGTTGCTAAGTTACGTCCATAACAAGAGGAACAAATACCTCTTTTAGCCTCACAGGTCAAAGGTGACCTTACCTCAATTGATTCTATCGGTAAAGTATCTATTAGATCGGCGACTGAATCGTTTATTTCATTTGTAGCTTGAACTAATAATTCTCCATTAAGAGGGTTGATTATATCTTCAAGAGCAACTCTCCCAAGAATTCTATGTGAAAGTGGCTCGACAATTTCCTCATTTTTCTTTAAAGGTTTAACTTCAATTCCACGTAAAGTTCCACAGTCAACTTCTGTAATTATTACATCCTGTGAAACATCTACTAAACGTCTTGTTAAGTATCCAGCGTCAGCGGTTTTTAGAGCTGTATCAGCTAATCCCTTTCTAGCTCCATGAGTAGAGATAAAATATTCTAATATTGAAAGACCTTCTTTAAAGTTTGAAAGAATTGGATTCTCTATTATTTCACCTCCTCCTGCAGTGGATTTCTTGGGTTTTGCCATTAATCCTCTCATTCCAGTTAATTGTCTAATTTGTTCTTTAGACCCCCTTGCGCCTGAGTCAAGCATCATATATACTGAATTAAAACCCTGTTGGTCATCGCTAATTTTTTTCATAGCGAGACTTGTTAAGTGAGAATTTGTAGAAGTCCAAACATCGATAATTTGATTATATCTCTCGTTATTGGTAATTAGACCCATATTATAGTTTTCTAAAATATTGTCTACTTTACCGTTAGCTTCATCAATTAAAGAAACTTTTTCAGAAGGAATAATTATATCACCTAAGCTAAAAGACAGTCCACCCTTAAAAGCGAAGCCGTATCCCATATTTTTTATTTTATCTAAAAATTCTGCTGTCTCTGGTACACTCGTCTCTTTTAATATTTTTCCAATAATGTCTCTCAAATTTTTCTTAGTTAAAACTTCATTAAAAAAACCAGCTTTTTTTGGTACAACTTCGTTAAAAAGAACTCTACCTACTGTCGTTTCGATAATAGATGCAGCTTTAGTACCGTCCTTTTGGATTTTTTCGATTTTAATGTTTATAATCGCATTTAGATCAACTTTTTTTTCATTATAAGCTATATGCACTTCATCAACAGAGTAAAAAGTGAGTCCTTCTCCAAGCACTGGATGCTCTTTTGTTGATTTTCTTGATTTTGTCATATAATATAAACCCAAAACCATGTCCTGAGAAGGAACAGTAACTGGGGATCCGTTAGCTGGATTTAAAATATTATGGGAGGCGAGCATCAATAATTGCGATTCAAGTATCGCTTCTGGTCCCAATGGAAGATGGACAGCCATTTGGTCACCATCAAAGTCAGCGTTAAAGGCAGTGCACACCAAAGGGTGTAGTTGGATAGCTTTACCCTCTATTAATTTTGGTTGAAAAGCCTGGATACCAAGTCTATGCAGTGTTGGCGCCCTATTTAACAAAACAGGATGACCTTTTAAAACATTTTCTAAAATGTCCCAAACCACAGGTTCTTTTCTATCAATAATCTTTTTGGCTGATTTTACAGTTTTTACAATACCTCTTTCAATAAGCTTTCTAGTTATAAACGGCTTATACAATTCAGCTGCCATGTCCTTAGGTAAACCACACTCATATAATTTCAATTCTGGACCGACAACGATTACAGATCTAGCTGAATAATCTACCCTTTTTCCTAATAAGTTTTGTCTAAACCTTCCTTGTTTCCCTTTTAACGAGTCTGATAACGATTTTAAAGGTCTATTAGAATCGGTTTTAACGGCAGAGGACTTTCTAGTGTTGTCAAATAATGAGTCAACCGATTCTTGAAGCATTCTTTTTTCGTTCCTTAATATGACTTCAGGTGCTTTAATCTCGACTAGTCTTTTTAGTCTGTTGTTTCTTATAATTACCCTTCTGTATAAGTCATTCAAATCTGATGTTGCAAATCTTCCTCCATCTAAGGGTACTAGGGGTCTCAATTCAGGAGGAATAACTGGTATAACCTTCATTATCATCCATTCTGGTTTATTTTCCTTCCTAGTGTCAGCATCCCTAAAAGCCTCAACAACTTGCAATCTTTTTAATGCTTCAGTTTTTCTTTGTTTAGATGTTTCGTTATTTGCTTTATGCCTCAGTTCATAAGAAAGATTTTCCAAATCAATCCTTGAAAGAAGTTCAATTAGACATTCAGCTCCCATTTTAGCGATAAATTTTTTGGGGTCTCCATCCTCGAGATATTGGTTGTCTTCTGACAACCTTTCTCTGACGTTTAAATATTCTTCTTCTGTTAAAAAATCCATCTTTTTAAGCTTTTCTCCCTCATCGTTAACAGCATCACCTGGCTCGATTACAACATATCTCTCATAATAAATAATCATGTCGAGCTTTTTCGAAGGAAGGCCTAGCAGATATCCGATTTTATTTGGCAGGGATCTAAAATACCATATGTGAGCTACTGGGACAACTAAGTTTATATGACCAACTCTATCTCTTCTTACCTTCTTTTCAGTTACCTCCACACCACACCTATCACAAATAATCCCCTTGTAACGTATTCTTTTGTATTTTCCACACGCACATTCAAAATCTTTTACTGGTCCGAAGATTCTTTCGCAAAATAACCCATCTCTTTCAGGTTTA
>MDTA01201078.1_pt1 | contig 10890 bp, 9 predicted proteins | sample 811151 | NCBI WGS metagenome assembly MDTA01 (sample SAMN05326648, study PRJNA326480) | marine metagenome | isolation source: seawater | place: Indian Ocean: South | collected 2010 | reverse complement strand
TTTTTTTAAATTTATTTAAATTTGAAAGACTTTTTTGTAATATTTTTTTCGTTGGGTTTCATAAAAATCGTCTAATTTCGATCTAAATGTTTTTTTTGGAAGTTTTTTAATCCTATTGATCATATTTAATTTTCCATCCCAAATTTTATTTTTTCTTGATTTTTTAATTTTAATAAAATCCTCATATTGACATGATAAAGTTTGAGTATCTGCTACTTTATTAACATAAACATATTTTTTTTCATGAATTCCCTCTAATTTAAACCCAAGTAATTCCAATCTGTTTTGCCATCCTTTCAATTCAACATGCTGACTACAACTAATTCTTTTTAAACCCAATTTCTCAAAACCATACTCAATTAATAACGCTACGCTTTCTAATGCAGAAATCCCTCTATTTTCTGGTTCTATCTTGTTGTCTTTAACAATCGCCCAATCAGCGGATTTATTAATCATATTTATCTTGGAAAAGGAAATAACTCCACATGGAATTTTTCTTTTAGTCTGAATTATAAAAACTTTTCTATCCTTACCAATATTCCGATAAAATTTAGCCTGTAGTCTTGGAGTATTTTTTTTAAATCCATAAAAAAGATATCTTGTCATATCAGGCCTATTAAACCAGGTATACCACTTTGATTTTAAAGCGAATTTCTCTGTTGGTATTGCTAAGTCAATTGTTTCGCCCCTTTTAAAAATTTTTAGCATTTTAATTTTAATTACTGAATTTTTTAAGTCTTTAATTTAATCTTTCAAATGGTTTTTTTGCTACAGAACTTTCTAATTTTTTGTAAATGTCTTCATTACCTCTGTCACATCTACCAATCGTATAAAATATATCATTCAAAATATCTAAATATCTGTTAATATCTTTTTTTTTATGGAAAATACTTAAATAAAATATATTTGAAGCTAATATATTTTTTTTTAGCATTTCTTGCGAAATATAAGTTTTATAAGCATCAAAATTATCACTTTTTATCGAAAATCTAGATATTGATGGCAAGCCCTCAATGTTAATTTTAATATTGTTATTTTTTGCAATTTTAATCCATTGTTTATTCACATATTTTCCTAATTCGGTAATGATTTGCCACGATTTACTATTTTCCATAATTTCTAATGTTTTCAGTGCGGCTGCTGGCCCAACCCTATCAGTCCAGAAAGTACTACTTATGAAAGTTTTTTCTGCATATTTCATGACTTCTTCTTTTCCAATAATTGCAGTAATTGGATAACCATTACCTAATGCTTTTCCCAATATAAGAATATCAGGATTAACACCTATCTTTTTTTGCAAACCTCCAAAATTTTCTCTAAAGCCTGATGTGCATTCGTCAAATATTAAAACTATATTATTTTTGTTTGAAATATCTCTTACTTTTTTTAAAAAAGAAATATTAGGTTTTGAACTTCTGCAAACCTCCATTTTTATTATGCCAATATTTTTCTCTTTTATTAATTTTTTTAATTTTTCAAAATCTCCGTAATTAAAAGTAAATGAAGTATTTTTAAGTCCTTTTGGCACGCCTAAAGGATTAAATGACTGAGTCAGGTGTGAATCTAGATTATTTTTATTTTTTAAATTTGATGATAAATACCAATCATGCCAACCATGATAACCACAAATTGCTACATTGTCTTTTGAAGACGCAGCCCTAGCAATTCTAATTGATATTGCATTAGCCTCCCCACCTGTTCTTGCAAATTTAACCATTTTTGACCACTTGTGCATTGAAATTAATTTTTCAGCCAAAAAAACTTCCTCATAACAATTTAAAGTGCTCATTGTGCCTTTCTCAATCACTCTTTTAACAGCATTATCCACATGATCATTTGAATAACCTAAAATATTTGTGCCCACTCCCATTAGTGACATGTCAACAAATTTGGTATTTTCCAAATCCCAAATATTTATTTTTTTACTTTTTTTAAAATATGTTGGCCACTTATTTGGTAAATATAATTCTGGATTTTTTGACAAAAGCATATTGCCGCTTGGAATAATCATTTTTGCTTTTTTCCAGAGTTTTTGGTTTCTATCCAATTGACTTTTTTTTTTAGATTTTCGATTAATATTAAATTTAAACATTTTTTTATTTTTAATATATAAATCTACTACTTCTTTCCAGTTAAAATATATATTTGGATGGAATGATTTATAAATGTTTTTTATAACTTTTAAATCTAATGAATTATCAAGAGTTATTCTTAAGTTCGATATATTTTTAATAGGACAACTAATATGTTTAGTTTTAAATTTTTCAATGTTGTCTCTAAAGTACTTTGTGACGTGTTCTTTTTGAGTTTGATAATTCACATTTAGATTGGCATATTCTATCGCTTTAAATGTAAATACCTCCACATCTAAACCATCAGGATAAGAATGTGGTGAACAATTATAGACATAGTCAAGATTTTCTCTTTTCAAAATTTTAATGTAAGTATCTATTATTGAATAATCTACGATAGGACAATCAGATGTGATTCTTACAATGATATCTGATTTATATTTTTTTGCCGCTAGATAATATCTATTCAAAACATTTTTTTCTGATCCAAGATAAATTTTACAATTTATTTTGTCTTTAATATATCTTTTTAATTTAAAATTTTTTTTATTTTTTGGGATTGCAAAAATTATATCATCTACTAGTTTCGACTGAGAAACTCTTTTGTAAATTAATTCTAAAGAATTATATTTTCCAATCCGCTTTAAAACTTTTTCATTTAATCTAGTTGATCCTAGTCTAGCTTGAATAATTACGTGTATTTTATTCTTCATTTCAAATTTTCCATTTACTAGGAATTATTAAGTTTAAGTCTTTAGACTTAAAATCTTTATATATATTTTTTTTTTTATTAAAGTTGAGCCTATTAGAATTAATAAAAATCTCTTTTAACTGAGACAAATTTTGAAATCCAATAACTATCTTATTTATTCTTTTATTGCTTAATACGAAATAAAGACAATAATTTAAAGCATTAATATTATTATTTTCTATAAAATTAAAATATTTATCTAACTTTACTTTCCATTTATTGAAAAAATTAGGATAGTTATTTTTAATCAATACTCCTTGCAAAAAAATAGATCTAACATGAATTTCAATATTTTTAAATTTATTTAATCTATAAATTTTACTTTGAGACAATCTTTGGTCAAAAATATTAAAAGGTGTTTGTACAATCTTAAAATTAAAAATTTTATAATATTTGTGAACTTTTTCTGGATAATAAGTTGAAATACCAATTTTTTTAATAATTTTTTTTTTTTTAAATCTAAAAAAATATGAAATATTTTTCTTAAATTTTTTTTGTTTTCTAAAAAATTATCAAAATTATGTAGCAATAGTGCATCTAAATTTTTAACCTTTAGCCTTTTTAGAGAATTTTTTACTTTTTTTTTAATCAACTCTTCGATTTTTTTTTCTGGTATATTTTTCGAAACTTTAATTTTAGATATAATTTTGAATTTAGTCTTTGAATATTTTCCTATAACTTTCTCACTATTTCCATAATCATATGCGGTATCTATATATTTAATTTTTTTTCTAATTGAAAAATTGAAAATTTTTTTTATCTCGTGTTCACTTTTCATTTTAGTTTTTCTTGAAAAAATACCGTACGAATTTCCAAATTGTGCTCCTCCTAAGATAATCTTTTTATCTAACATATGTTTGATTAATTATAATTATCCTTATCTATTATTAAAAAATATCATTTAATCTTTTAATAATATATTCTTTAAATTTTCTGGTGTACTATTTTCGTTATTAGCGAAAAGTTTTATAAAATTTTTTAAATCATTTTGTGTTGTAGATGAATTCCACCATGTTTCAATATTATCTTTTATATCATCTAAATGATTAACTAAACTTTCATTGGTTAAATGTAAAATTTTTGAATTCAGAAGGGAGTCATAATATTTTTTATAATTATCTTTTTTTTGAATTTCAAAATCTCTTAATATTAGTAAAGTTGGAAAATTAATATTTATTAATTGTAAGAAGCCTGTACTTTCATAATTAAATATAAATAATTTAGAATTATTTTTAAACTTATCAAATTTTGTATTAGGATTAACTACCTTTACATGTGGTAAGGCATCTTGCCACCTTAATTTTGTTTGAAAATCATAGAACCTGCCATCACCTGGATGCATTTTTACCTGTAAATTATTTACTAACTCCTTATTAAGTTTATCAATAAAATCAAAATCATTTTTAAACTCATTTTCAAGTTCATGGTAAATATCATAGGTTGTCCGATTATGTTTTATAAATCTAATCATGTAAGTGATTTTATTTCCCCTATTTTTTATTGGAGTAAGTTTGGGAAATAAAAAACCTTTTTCTGTTTTTTCATTTTCTCTCCATCCCCAGGTGATGAATTTATCTACAGTCTTTAAAAGAAAAATTTGATCAGTTTGATATCTTGCACTACCATAATTACATCCGTGTTGACCAATTATATATTTAGAATTATCAATTTTATTTGCGCAATAAATTTTAAACAGTTCATTTTCTACATAATCATTAGAATTAAAAATTAAATTTGGGTTTTTAGGCAATATTGATGAATTCATTTTATTTTTTAAATTAGCATAAGATTCTAAATAAATGTTTGGAAAAATATGAAAAAAAATTCCTCTAATAGCACTCTCTAAATTTTTTTTATTTTTTTTTAAAAGCAATTTACTTAAGTTAGAACGTAGTAAAAAATCTGTATTATTATATCTTATATTATTATCTAAAAATATTGGTGGTTGTTTAAATGATAAAAGTAAATTTAATTCATCTTTTCTATTTAAATACGTGTTTGATATAAATGATTTCGAGCTGAGAATTTTATTTTTAAATATGAAATTTATTTTTTTTTTTACAAATTTTTTTATACTAAATTCTTGTTTTCTTTTTTTTCTTTTTTTTTCTTTTTTTAAAATAATTTTTTGAATATCATTATCTATGTAGTTTAATATCTTATAATAAATCGCATTATTCCATAAATGATCATCACAATTATCATTAAAATTTGTATAATCTTTACAGCTTAGGTCAAAATTATCGAAATTAAAAAATGTTGATGATGATATTTGATTATTTTTTATAGCTCTTTCTATGTTATCGTATCTATTAATTATTACAGATATATATTCATGTATAAACTTTCCTAACATTATTGTCCATTGCCGATTGGTATAATTTTCGTTATTTTGTTTATTTAATATTTCAAATATATCTTTTGATATAATATCAAAATATTTTATCGATTTTTCGAAATCATTATCTAATGTATTTTTATCAATTGATTTAGGTGATACATAAATATATTTTTTTCCTTCACTTGAAATTTGCTCACTGTAAGGAACACACCATGTTCCTAAAAAAATATTTTTTTTAATTGAGCTTCTCAGCTCATGATCAGACGTTGTTACCAAATGAAAAGACATTAAAACTATTTATTATGTTTTAATTTATTTTATCTTAAATTTATTTATAATTTTTTTTAGTTCACTTACCGATAGATAATTATTTTCTCCAGAATTATAAGAAAAATTTTTAGGAAGCTTTTTAAATTTTAAATGAGTTTTATAATTTTTAATATTTACCTTGCCACTTGCGGGCAGTATTGCATAATATTTACCTAAATCTATAGATGTTACTCCATCACTTTTTGTAATTATATCCTCATGTAATTTTTCTCCAGGTCTAATTCCAACTATTTTATATTCAAAGTCTGATTTAACTGCTTTCGCTAAATCCATTATTCGATAAGATTTTAATTTTGGTACAAATATTTCACCTCCTATTGCATTTTTGATTGCATATAAAATCATATCAACTCCATCTTCTATTGAAATGTTAAATCGAGTCATATTTTCATCTGTTATAGGAAAATATTCGTTCCTTTTTGCTTTTGAGATAAATATTGGCAAAACTGATCCTCGAGAATTCATCACATTTCCATATCTTACAACTGAAGAGACCATTTTATTTCCATAATACTGATTTGATGACACGAATAATTTGTCACTACACAATTTTGTTGCTCCATACAAATTTATTGGTGCAGCTGCCTTATCTGTGGATAAAGCTACTATTTTTTCAACTTTGTTATTAAAACTCTGTTCAAGTAAATTTTTGGCACCAATAATATTAGTATCTATAAATTCAGTTGGGTTATACTCAGAAGCTGGAACTTGTTTCAATGCAGCTGCATGAATTACAATATTTACCCCATTTAAAGCTCTGAATAATCTACTTGAGTCTCTAATATCTCCTAAAAAAAATCTTAATTTATCAGAATTATACTTTATTTGCATTTCATGCTGTTTAAGCTCATCTCTACTAAAAATAATCAATTTTTTAACTTTTTTAGTAAGTATTTTTTTGACCAAAGCATTACCTAGTGTACCTGTGCCACCAGTTATCAATATTGTTTTATTTTGAAACATTTAAATTTTTATAAACCAAATTCTTTAAAATTGTATTTTTAAAATCATGAATTATATAATTTTCTTTAGGTATTATACTAAATGCTTGTTTCCATTCAACATCTGATGAGCGAACTACAAAATCTACAACTCTTTTCATGGAATTAACATTTTTTTCATGGGTCCAAAATGGACCTTCTTTTTTAATAAAACTAGGCCACAAAAAATTATGACAATCTAGCTTTTCATTAGTAAACTGTGAAATAAAATGTTTTCTGATATTGTAAAAACCCACTTTATTTCCTCTAAACAAAGACTCATATCCTAGAGATGTATCTGTCCCAATAACTTGTTTAAATTCATCTACATATTCATAGCTGCAGTATCTATTTTTTTTTGGAAGTATACTCAGTTTTGTGTTATTTTTTGAAAAGTAATTAAACTCATCATCATTATTCCTACGAGCTATTACAAAAAACTCTAAACTATTTTTTAAACAATAATTAGACAAAAAGTCAACAATGTATTTATCAGATAAAAAATAGTCTTTAAAATAAATTTTGCTGAGCTTTGTGTTGTGAAAAAAATCCATATCTCTTTTAATATAACTCGAGATAAATGCTAACGAATTTTTACGTGAAAATTTTTTAATATTAAATATATTATTTCTAAATGAACCAATTACCAAATTTTTACATTGGACATTTTCTTGAAATTTTTTACCAATTATTTCGTTAAAAGTTAAAATGTAATCTGCTTTTAAATTACTAAATTTTTTTAATGTGGACTCCTCAAAGAAATCTCCGATTCCTCCTCTCCAACCATTCTGAATTGAAATAAACATTTTTTTATTAAAAAATTTTTTTAATAAATAAAAATAATGATAGTTATCAAGAAACGTTATTACTAATTTTGGGTCAGTAAATTTTATATAATTTATGTAGTAATTAACTCTTGGCTCACTTGAATATGTTTTGAATACAGAAATTATTGAAATCCAAAAATTAAGTTTATCTATCTCACAAATACTATGATTTTTTTCAAGAATTTGTTCTGCAAACAAATCAACATTATTACTCCCTATAAATAATATTTTTTCTTTTTTAGGGATTTCAAAAGTGAATTTTGATCTTAAGAGTCTTTTAATAAAATTCACTATTTTATTTTACCTTTATCAATTGTAAAAACTTTATCACAAATCGACATTGTGTTTTCTCTGTGAGAAATGATAATAAAACCAATATCTTTTTTTAAAACTGAAATCTCTTTAAGTATATAATCTTCTGTATTTTTATCTAATGCATTTGTAGACTCATCTAAAATAATAAATTTTGGTTTAAAATACATCGCTCTGGCTATTCCAATTCTTTGAATTTGTCCCCCTGATAACTTTAGACCTCTATATCCTAATCTTGTATTAAGACCATCAGAACTATCTTTAAATTGATTATATATATTTGCAGATTTTAAACACTCTATAATTCTTTCATCATTTATTTCATCTTCCGGGATACCAAGTGCTATATTATTTCTTAAAGTATCATCAATTAAAAAAATATTTTGTGGAACGTATCCAAAAATATTTTGTGGGATACTTTTACTTATATCTTTATCCTTAGATTTAAATATAACTTTTCCGTTTTGAGGTTTTAATAATCCTAATAAAATACTAATTAATGTGCTTTTTCCTGAACCAGATGGGCCCATAATACCAGTAATTTTTTTGTTTTCGAAAGTTATAGATAAATTTTTTAATACAAAGTCTGAAGATATATCGTATTTAAAATCTATGTCCTTTAACTCAATTGAGTCAATTTTGCTAATACTCTCACTAGTTTTACTTTCTAAATTTAATTTTTTAACTAAATTTTTTGTTTCATGATCAAAAATAGAAATTTCATCAGTAATTTTATAAAATGACTTTTGAAAATATTTCATTTCAGAAACATTTCCAACTATTAAACTAAATACAGGTATCAATCTTAAAATTGCAAATCCAAATATGGATAACTCCGAAATTACTAATGCTGTATTATCATCAATTTGTAAAAAATAAAAAATAGCAATAATAAAAGTTAAAATTCCAAATAGTTCTAGTATTGCTCGAGGTAATCTTGTAAAAAATGTAAAGTATTTTTCAGCACTCACCACTTTGCTTTGGAAAGATAGATTATTAGCAATATACTTTTCTTCACCATTAATTACTTTAATAAATCTAATGTCCTCCAAGGCATTAGTAAATAAATTAAATAATTTATTTGTAAATTTTACTGTTTCATCACTTTTTCTTGAAAGAAAATTTTTAATCAAAATGAAATAAATTACTCCAAAAATTGAAAATGTTATAAAACAAACAAAAGTTATAGTTGGGCTTTTATTTATTAATATGTAAAAAATAAAAATTGATAAAAGAATTTCACGAGTAAACATAAATACCTGAATTAAAAAACTGTGGGCTCTTTCCATCTCATGAAACGTATTTGTCAACATCTCTGGCAAGTATTTATTAAGATAAAATTTATAATCTCTAGTAATATAATAACTAAACAACGAAACACTATTTTTAAGTTTTATTTTTGCTAAAAAATTAATTTCAAAATAATTTATAGAAGTTACAATGACAGTTTTAAGTAAAACTATTGCAATAATAAAGTAAGAAACTTGATAAATTAATTCTTTTTTTGATAATTTTAATAAATATTCCTTAAGTTCTTCAAAATATAAATTGTCTAAAAATAGATTAATATCTACTAACATAGTCACAAATAAAGCTAAAGAAGTTAGTGCAAATATTTCAAACAATGCCCCTATTGTAGAAATAAATATTAAAACATAAATCATATGATATTTATCTCTACCAAGGTAAATCTTTAATTTATTAATCATGTTATTTTGAAAATTTAAAATTTAAAACTTTATTTCTAATAATCTGAGACTGTGAATTAAACCAATTCCACTGGTAAGTTGATATTTCTTGTTATGCATTCTTTGAGTATAAGATCGCATTGGATCAGTTTTGTTTCTATGAAGTGAAAGTTTAATTTCCCAAGGATAAAATTTATACTTTTTTATTTTTTTTGATCTAAAATATTTTTTGTAGGTATTGATTGAAATTAGATTCCATCCAGGTTCTAAAGTTTTCTTTTTAGAATCGCTTCTTCTTACTTTTACAAACGTATCAATTGGATTGGGATTAAATAAACCAAAGATGTAAATCGTACCACCTTTTTTTACATATTTTATCAAGTTTGAAAACCATGTATCAATATCATCCCAAATACTATGAACCGCAATAAAAAGAACTATATCAAATTTTTTTAAGTGAATTCTTTTTGGCGCATTAACAATATTTCCTACTGAAAAGTTTACATCTTTTAAGTCTTTATCTTTTTTTGCAAATTTGATTAAATTTGGGTGCACATCTAGGCCAAAAAAATCAGCATTTTTTAATCTTTTTTTTAAAAAATAAATTAATTCACCTGTAGCACACCCTATGTCAATAATTTTCATATTTTTTTTTGAATGAATTAATTTATTTTTATTTAAAATTTTTAACAAAAATTTAAAATATTCTTTAGTTTTTTCTTTCCTTATATCTTTAAGATAAAAGTCATCGTGTGTTCTAATTATTTTGGTCATATATAGTTAATTTTTAATTCCAATATAATCTACATGCCTAACACCAGCATTCCCTTTAAAAAGATATTTTGATCTATTGATTGCTCTTAATATACCACCAATATTTTTACTCTTGACAAAATTTAACAAGCTTTTTATTTCTTTTATGAAAATTTTAGTACTTTCAATCTCTTCATTTTCTAATGTTTTTATTCCATGTAATGATTTAAAATAATTATTTAATACACTTTCAATTTTTTTATTTTTTGGAATAAGATCAACTCTCATATCTGAAAAAATTTTTGATAGTATTTTTTGACTTTTTATAAATTTTTTATTTTTATTTATAAAGTTATTTATTATATTAAAATCATCTTTATTTTTTCTCATCCAAAGTAATTCGTTTATTGTATTAATTCCTTTTAAATCATATAATTTTTTTTTTGGAAAATTCATATGTGAGTCGATAGAAAATTGATTTGATGGTGGATATGATGAATATAATGAAATATTTTCGCTTTTAAACCATTCCATTACATCATCAAAGCTTGGATCGTTTTGTTTATAAACTATCCATCTATCTGTAATAATTTCCTCTCTAGTCCTACTAGTATATTTTTTAGACCTATCTATATCGTTTTTAAATAATAACTCACAATTTCTAATCATATCATTTTTATCATTAGATAAAAAATAAATGATATACCTTTGAAGCATATTTTGAAAACCACCAAATTGATTTGGGTCTCCATAGATTATCATTCCACCCTTCTTTAAAAACGAAGCACATTTCTTAAAAGCCAAGCGCGGATTTTCAGTATGGGCTAAAGCTCCTC
>MDTA01126824.1_pt1 | contig 10890 bp, 7 predicted proteins | sample 811151 | NCBI WGS metagenome assembly MDTA01 (sample SAMN05326648, study PRJNA326480) | marine metagenome | isolation source: seawater | place: Indian Ocean: South | collected 2010 | reverse complement strand
TTAATATTATTATTTGCTTGTACTGAAAAAAAAATAATGAATCAAGAACAAGAATTTGATCCACCGAAAGCTAAAATAAAGGAACATCAGCATAAAATCCATAACGATGTTAGAATTGACGAGTTTTATTGGTTAAATAATCCAGATGATCCAGAAGTTATTGACTATCTCGAGAAGGAAAATGACTATTATAAAAAATCAACAAGACATTTGAAAAGTTTAGAAGATAACTTGTTCTATGAAATGAGGAGTAAAATAAAAGAGGATGACTCTTCTGCTCCCTATTTCTACAATGGGTATTGGTATATTACCCGCTATGAAAAAGATAAACAATATCCTATTTATACCAGAAAAAAAGAAAACTTGTTTGCTGATGAAGAAATTCTATTTAATTGCAATGAACTTGCAAAAGGCTATGAATATTTTAAGATGGTTGGCATGAATATAAGCCCTGATAATAAAAAAGTTGTATTTGGTGTTGACACTTTATCAAGGCGCCAATATACTTTGAAAGTGAAAGATCTTGAATCCGGAGAATTGTTAGATATAAATGTAAAAAATACTACTGGATATGGTGTATGGGCGAATGACAATCAACATATTTTTTATGCTAAAAAAAACCCAAAAACACTAAGAGCAGAAAGTATTTTTAGACAATCAATAAATCAGGGAAAAGATTCGAATAAACTTATTTACACTGAAACAGATAATACATTTAGTACTTTTGTGAGCAAATCAAAATCAGATTCCTTTATTTTCATAGGTTCATTTAGCACTCTAACTTCTGAATACCGGTTTATAGACGCCTCTAAACCTTTGGGTGATTTTAAATTGGTTCAAAAAAGAGTAGAGGGATTAGAATACAGTGTGTCACATTTTGAAGATAATTTCTATATATACTCCAATGCAAACAATGCCAAAAACTTTAAAATTGATATTGTTCCAATATCAAATCCTTCAAAGGAAAATTGGAAAACTTTTTTACCTCATAGAAATGATGTTCTTTTGGAGGACATTGACTTATTTAAAAATTTTTGGGTAACTACAGAAAGACTAGATGGTCTTACCAAAATATTTATCAGAAATTGGAAAGATTCAAGTAAAATAGAAATAGATATGGATAGTGAAACTTACACAAGTTACACTTCAACAAACCTAGAGTTTGACACAAATTATCTGCGTTATGTTTTTTCCTCTATGACACAGCCAAGTCAAGTTGTTCAAATAGACATGAATACTTTAAAAAAAGAGGTACTTAAAGAGCAAATAGTACAGGGTAATTTCGATTCAAATAATTATACTTCAAAAAGAATTTGGGTTGAATCGAGAGATGGAAAAAAAATACCTGTTTCTATTTTACACAAAAAGAATATTGAAATCAATTCACAGACTCCAGTATTACTTTATGGTTACGGTTCATATGGGTCTACAATAGATCCCTCTTTTTCATCCAATATTTTAAGTTTAGTTGATAGAGGTTTTATATATGCTGTTGCTCATGTTAGAGGGAGTGAGTACCTGGGAAGATCTTGGTATGAAGACGGTAAAATGCTAAACAAAAAAAATACATTTTTTGATTTTATTGATGTTTCAAATTATTTGATAAGTCAAAACTACACATCTCCTAAACACCTTTATGCATATGGAGGGTCTGCCGGAGGTTTACTCATGGGTTTTGTTGTCAATGAAGCTCCAGATTTATATAACGGAGTGATTGCTGCAGTTCCTTTTGTTGATGTGGTTACTACAATGCTTGATGAAAATATACCTTTAACAACCGGAGAATTTGATGAATGGGGAAACCCCAAAAATAAAAAGTACTATGATTATATTAAATCTTATTCCCCTTATGATAATATTAAAAAACAATCATATCCAAATTTACTTGTAACATCTGGTTTATATGACTCCCAGGTTCAATTTTGGGAACCTACAAAATGGGTTGCTAGGCTAAGGTTAAAATCAAAAAACAATAATAAAATTTATCTAGACACAAACATGGAAGCCGGACATGGTGGTTCCTCAGGAAGGTTTAATTCTCTTGTTGAAACATCAAAAAAATATGCTTTCTTGATAGGACTTGAGAACCAAAAATAAATTATTTAAATTTGCAGCGGTCCAATACTACATAAAATGAATTTGAACTCTAATATGTGCCCTAATTTGCTAAAGCTGATAGGAAAAACCCCTCTTATTAAACTAAATAAAATAGCATCAGTTTTTAAAGGTAAATATTTTGCAAAATGGGAGGCGTTTAATCCTGGACACTCAAATAAAGACAGAATAGCATTACACATCATTGAAAGTCTTGAGGAACAATCCGAGATAACTCAAAACACTACGATCATTGAAACTACATCTGGTAATACCGGTTTTAGCTTAGCAATGGTGGCAATAATTAAAGGTTACAGATGTGTTTTGGCTGTTAACTCAAAATGTTCAGATGATAAAATTAATATGTTAAGAGCTTTAGGTGCGGAGGTGTATGTATGCCCGGCAAATGTTAAAGCTGACGATCCTAGATCATACCACCAAGTTGCAAAAAAACTATTAAATGAAACCAAAAATTCAATTTATATAAATCAATATTTCAATGAACTTAACGTTCAAGCTCACTACAAAACTACAGGTCCAGAGATTTGGAAGCAAACAAAAGGTAGAATAACTCATTTAGTGGCTTGTAGTGGTACCGGAGGTACAATTTCTGGATGTGCTAAATATCTTAAACAAATGAATCCTTCTATAAAAATAATTGGTGTAGATGCTTATGGTTCTGTTTTAAAAAAATACCATGAAACCAATGAATTAGATCCTTCTGAAATTTACCCATATAGGATTGAAGGATTAGGTAAAAACCATATACCTAGTACAACTAATTTTGAGTTGATTGATCAATTTATAAAGGTTTCTGACGAAAAAAGTGCTTATATGGCACGAAAAATTACTAAACAAGAAGGAATCTTTGTAGGTTACACTTCAGGTGCTGCTTTTGAAGCAATAAGGCTATTGAACAAGAAAGCTGAATTTTCTAAAGAAAGTTATGTAGTTGTAATTTTTCCAGATCATGGTTCAAGATATCTAAGTAAAATTTATAATGAAAAGTGGATGACTGAGCAGGGGTTTAACCAATATAATCTATTCGAAAAGCAGTCTAAAGTTGAATATATACAATAATTAAAATATATTCGTAAAAAAATGAGAGACTTATTTCAAAGAATCGTAGAAAACAAAGGTCCATTAGGAAAATGGGCTTCAGTTGCTGAAGGATATTTTGTATTTCCAAAATTAGAGGGTCCTATTTCCAATAGGATGAAGTTTAATGGTAAGGAGGTCATTACATGGAGCGTCAATGACTATCTTGGTCTAGCTAATAATAGTGACATTAGAGCTATAGATACAGAAGCCGCTAACAAATTTGGGTCAGCACATCCTATGGGCGCGAGAATGATGTCTGGTCACACCGACTTACACGAAAAGCTAGAAAAAATTCTTGCTGATTTAGTTAATAAAGAGTCTTCTTATGTATTAAATTTTGGATATCAAGGTATATTGTCAACAATAGATACTCTAGTGTCTAAAAATGATGTCATCGTTTATGATGCTGATTCTCACGCTTGTATTATTGATGGTGTAAGGCTTCATTTGGGTAAGCGTTTTACCTATAAACACAATGACATTGAAAGTTTGGAAAAGAATCTTATAAGAGCATCTAAGGTTGCTAGTAGTTCCGACGGAGGTGTTTTAGTCATTTCTGAAGGTGTTTTTGGAATGAGGGGTGAACAGGGTAAACTAAAGGAAATAGTAAGATTAAAGGAAAAATATAAATTTAGATTTTTAGTTGATGATGCCCACGGATTTGGAACCCTTGGTAAAAACGGAGCCGGAACTGGCGACGAACAAGGAATTCAAGATGAAATCGATGTCTATTTCGCAACTTTCGCAAAGTCAATAGCTTCAACTGGTGCGTTTATTGCAGGTACCAAGGAGGTGATTGATTTCCTAAAATATAATATGCGTTCTCAAATGTTTGCAAAGTCTTTGCAGAGTGTTTTGGTATACGGTATTATCAAGAGGGTAGAAATGATGAAATCAAGACCAGAATTCAAAAAGAAATTATGGGATAATGTTTTTTCACTTCAGGAAGGTCTAAAAAGACGTGGTTTCGATATTGGAAATACTCAAAGTTGTGTAACCCCTGTTTATCTAAAAGGTAGTATTCCAGAGGCTATGGTATTGGTCAAGGACTTAAGAGAGAACTATGGGATTTTTTGTTCCATAGTGGTTTATCCTGTTATCCCAAGGGGTCTAATATTACTGAGGTTGATTCCAACAGCATCGCACAATATGAAGGACATTCAGGTCACACTTGATGCGTTTTCAGCAATTAGGGAAAAATTAAACAAAGGGACTTATAGAACAATGTCCCAAACAATTCCAGCACTTTAATCACTGTTGAGCATAACTGGCATAATCAACATTGTAATTTCCTCATCATCATCGCTTTTTTCATTTGGAGTTATTATTCCAGCTTTATTTGGAAGAGACATAGACAGACAAACATCTTTGCAATCCAAGTTGTTTAACATATCTATTAAAAATCTAGAGTTAAAACCTATCTCAATATCGTCTCCATAATAATTGCAATTTACCCTTTCTTCTGCGTTATTATTGTAGTCATAATCTTCAGCGGAAATATTTAATTCAGCACCGGCAATTTTAAATTTTATTTGGTTTGTACTTTTATTTGAAAAAATTCCTACTCTTCTGACAGAATTAAGTAATAAGATCCTTTCAATTATGAGTTTATTTGGATTTTCTTTTGGTATAACAGCTTCGTAGTTTGGATATTTTCCCTCTATTAATCTACAGCTAAGAGTGAAGCTTTCATATGTAAATTTGGCATTAGTGTCATTAAATTCAATAGAGACATTTTTTTCGAAGTCAGTTAAAATAGTTTTCAAAACCTGCAATGCTTTTTTGGGCATTATGAATTCTGAATTTCTATCTGATTTAATATCATTTCTCTTATAACTTACTAATTTGTGAGCATCGGTTCCAACCATAGTTAAATTATTTTCATTAAGTTGAAAAAAAACCCCACTCATTACAGGTCTTAAATCGTCACTTCCAGTAGCAAAAATTGTAGTATTGATAGCTTTAGCTAATACTAGACCATTGAGAGAGGTTGTAGAAGAATCCCGAATTTCAATAGGTTTTGGAAAATCTTCAGCTGCAACAAATGATATTCTATATTTACCGTCATTGGCGTTTATTTCTAGAATATTGTCTCTTTGAGTCGAAAATGTTAATGGTTGTTCAACGAAATTTTTTAATGCATCTACTAATAACTTGGCGGGCACAGCAATTTCACCTGAACTTTCAGATTCAATTTCAATAATGGTTGACATAGTAGTTTCTAAATCAGAGGATGTGATTTTTAAAGAACTTTTATTTATTTGAAATAAAAAATTATCCAGTATAGGTAAAGTGTTTGTATTGTTAACTATACCTAAAAGCATTTGAGATTTTTTTAAAAGGGTCTGGCTTGAAACAATGAATTTCATTAAGTTTTATTTTTTAAATAAATATAAACCTTATGAAAAAGATAATAAAACATAGTTTTAAAAAGTTATTTACTAATTACTTCACAAAAAACTATATAAATCGTTAATTAAACAAAACAATACTGATGTGTTTACAGGAAAGGCTTAAAAATAATAAAAAATTAAGTTTTAATAAATTCTATAGTTATCGTGGTTCTAAATTCTAGGCCAAACAAGCTGTTTGCACTTCCAACCTTTGAGGGATTACTCTTGTAGATGGCTAATTCCAAGTAACCTGCCGAATTCCAAATTGCAATTTTTTTTCCTTCTTCCTCTCTTTTGTTTTTTGGAATATTATAATTAACAGCTTCAGAATATGAACTATAGATTTTATCAAATTTTACGCTGTTGGCATATATAATAAAATTTCTAGATTTTTGAACTTCTTCAAAAAATTTTTTTTTAATATTTGTGACAACGTTTCCAAAGTTGTCAATGTAAATAACACTACCTATTAATTGAGTTTTGGATTGATTAATAACAGGATTAACATTAATTATTTCTTTTAATTTATCCGTTTTATTTCCAACCACTTGCATATTCCCCTTTCTACTTAAATGTCCTGCTACCTTGACAAAAACGTCTAATACAGGAAATGAACTTAGTGTTGTGTCGTGGATATTGATTTCTACTAATTCGTCATATTTTCTTCCTTCTAACAATAATGAAAATATTCCATTATTTGCACCTATGAAATAATGGCCATCGAAATTCATTAATAAATGCTTGTTTTCAGGAGAAAATTCTGAATCTACCCCAACAATGTGGATGGTTTTTTTGGGGAATGCTTTGTATGCATTTTTAATTATATATGCTGCCTCTGAGTGATTAAATGGACTCACTGAATTGGAAATATCTATCACAACAGCATTTGGAATTTCTTTGAAAATGGATGCTTTAATAACAGAGACAAAATAATCTTTATATCCAAAATCAGTCGTTAAGGTTATTATAGACATAAAGAATTTAATTTAAATTTCATTTTTTATTTTAAAAAATGTTAATTAGCTTACAAACTTACAAATACTAGAAAAATAATTTAATTTAATTGAACGAGATAAAAATTGAATTCAAGGATATTAATCCTCAGAACCTCTTTGGAAACAGTGAAACTATATGCAAAATAAAAGAAACATTTCCCAAGTTGAAATTAGTCTTTAGAGGTTCATTTGTTAAAGCGTACGGTGATAAATTGGAGTTAAATAATTTTAAAATTAAATTTAATTCACTCTTAGATTACTTTTTGAAATATAATAAGATGACGTCAAATATTTTAGACCAGGTTCTTAATTCAGATTCTAGTAATTATGATTTTTTAGAAAAATCGAATAATATGATAACATATGGAATAAAAGGTAATGTGATAAGCGCTAAGACAAAAAATCAAATGAAAATTGTCGAATTATCAAACAAATATGACATGTTATTTGTAGTAGGGCCTGCGGGGACGGGAAAAACTTATACTAGTGTTGCATTAGCAGTGAAAGCCTTAAAGGAAAAAAGAATTAAAAGAATCATATTAACAAGACCTGCTGTAGAGGCAGGTGAAAATTTAGGTTTTTTACCTGGGGACATAAAAAATAAGCTAGATCCTTACATTCAACCTTTATACGATGCACTTTATGACATGATTCCAACTGAAAAGCTTCATTCTTATCTTGAAAGGGGAATAATCCAAATTTCTCCCTTAGCATTCATGAGGGGAAGGACTCTAAATAATGCCTTTGTTATTTTAGACGAAGCACAAAATGCAACACATTCACAGATGAAAATGTTTCTTACAAGGATGGGTCCAAATGCGAAATTTATAATTACTGGTGACCCAGGCCAAATAGATCTACCTAAAAAAAACATATCTGGTTTAAATGAAGCTATAAAAATTTTTAAAAAAACTGATGGCATAAAAATTTTACATCTTGATGAGAGGGATGTAATTAGACACAAACTTGTGAAGAAAATTATTGCAGCATACAATTAAATTTACATGAAAACTTTAATATCAACCAACTTTGAATTACCTAAGCAGGTATCAAAATATGTAGGCAAAGTAAGGGAAGTTATATCACTTGAAAATGACCTTTTAGTCATAATTACTACTGACCGGCTTTCTGCATTTGACATTGTTCTTCCAAAGGGAATTCCGCATAAAGGTCAAATTTTAAACCAAATTTCATTAAATATGCTTAATTCTACTAAGGATCTTGTTCCTAACTGGTTGATATCCTCACCTGATCCAAATGTTTCAATAGGAAAAAAATGTGAGCCGTTTAAGGTAGAGATGATAATTAGGGGATATTTATCTGGACATGCTGCAAGACAATATAAAATTGGTAAAAGATATATCTCCGGGGTAAGAATGCCAAACAAAATGAATGAAAATGATCCCTTTGAAAAGCCAATAATTACTCCTTCAACAAAATCAGAAAGCGGACATGACGAGGATATTTCTAAAGAGGAAATATTGGATAAAGCTCTAGTTTCTGAAAAAGATTACAATGAAATCGAACGATATACCAATCTACTTTTTCAAGAAGGCTCGAAAATAGCTAGGGATAGAGGGTTGATCTTGGTTGACACGAAATATGAATTTGGAAAGTCAAAAGATGGTGAGATTTTACTAATTGATGAAATTCACACACCTGATTCCTCAAGATATTTTTATATCGAAGGTTATGAGGAGAGACAAAAAAAAGGGCTTAATCAAAGGCAACTTTCAAAAGAATTTGCTAGACAATGGTTGATTTCTAAAGGATTTCAAGGTCTCAGTGGGCAGCAGTTACCGGAAATAAACTCAAACTTTACGAAAATGGTTTCTGAAAGGTATATTGAATTATATGAAATTATTACCGGTAAAAATTTTATTCCTGCAAAAATAAAAAATATAGAGAGTAGAGTTAAAAATAACATTTTAAGTTTTCTTGAGAATTTCTAAAATTTTATATAAAATCAGATAGTTTTCAACCCAAATGTGTTAATTACTTTTATTGAATCTGCATGCACATCTAATGATTCAACTATTATATTTACGTATTATGTCAAATCATGTAAAATATACTGAAGATAACATAAAATCTTTGGATTGGAAGGATCATATTCGAACTAGACCAGGCATGTATATTGGAAAGTTGGGAGACGGCTCTTATTCTGACGATGGAATTTATATTCTTTTAAAAGAAATTATAGATAATTCTATCGATGAGTTTGTCATGGGATCAGGAAAAAAAATTGAAATTAACACTAATCAGTTTGAAATCATTGTTCGTGACTATGGGAGAGGTATTCCACTTGGAAAATTAGTTGATGTTGTTTCTAAAATGAATACCGGAGGTAAATATGACTCAAGGGCATTCAAAAAATCCGTGGGTTTGAATGGAGTTGGGACTAAAGCTGTAAATGCATTATCTTCATCTTTCACCGTTGAATCTATTCGAGATGGTAGGTCAAAATTAGCAACTTTTCAGAGTGGTATTCTAGTTAAAGAGACTGAGGATCAAAAATCAAACAAAAAAAATGGTACGGAAATTACTTTTACTCCTGATAAATTAATATTTAAGGCATACAAATTTAGAGACGAACACGTTGAAAGAATGCTAAAACACTATGTGTATTTAAACCCTGGACTAAAAATTCATTATAACACTAAGACCTTTTTTTCTCAGAATGGACTACGTGATTTATTAGAAGATCAATCAAATATAAACGACTTTTTATACCCAATTATTCATTTAAAGGGTGATGACATTGAGGTTGCTTTAACCCATAGCAGAATCCAGTATAGTGAGGAGTACCATTCATTTGTTAATGGACAAAACACTACTCAGGGAGGAACTCATTTGTCTGCTTTTAGAGAAGGTTATGTAAAAACAATAAGAGAGTTTTTTGGGAAAAATTATGAATCTTCTGATATAAGAAAATCTATTGTGTCATCTATTAGTATAAAGGTCATGGAACCTGTTTTTGAGTCACAAACTAAAACAAAATTAGGTTCAACTGAAATGGGAGACGGATTACCTTCAGTTAGGTCTTATATAATTGATTTTCTTGGGACACAATTAGATAATTTTCTTCATAAAAATACCGAGATTGCAGATTCGATTCAAAAAAAAATACTTCAAGCGGAAAAAGAAAGAAAGGAGCTGTCAGGAATTAGAAAAATAGCAAGAGAAAGAGCCAAAAAAGCAAGTTTGCATAATAAAAAACTAAGAGATTGCAGGATTCACCTTGGAGATGTTAACACCGATAAAAGATGGGATTCAACAATTTTTATTACAGAAGGTGATTCTGCTAGTGGATCAATCACAAAGTCGCGTGATGTGAACACTCAGGCAGTATTTAGTTTAAGAGGTAAGCCACTGAATACCTATGGCATGTCAAAAAAAATAGTTTACGAAAATGAAGAATTTAATCTTTTGCAAGCTGCGCTAAATATTGAAAATAGCCTTGAGAGCTTGAGATACAACAAAATTGTTATTGCTACTGACGCAGATGTAGATGGTATGCACATAAGACTTTTATTGTTAACTTTTTTTTTGCAATTTTTCCCAGAATTAGTTAAAGAGGGCCACTTGTATATTTTACAAACACCTTTATTTAGGGTCAGAAACAATAAAAAAACTGAATATTGTTACTCAGATGTTGAAAAAAAGAAATCAATTAACGCATTAGGGGGAAACTCCGAAATAACAAGATTTAAAGGTCTAGGTGAGATATCTCCAGATGAATTCAAATTCTTTATAGGAGAAAGTATGCGCCTTGATCAAATTAGAATGGACAAGGAAACAACAATTGAGGAGCTATTAGAGTTTTATATGGGGAAAAACACACCCAATAGACAAAACTTTATTATTGATAATTTAAAAATTGAAGCCGATTTAGTTGACACTGTTTGATTGATATGGATGAAAGTTTAGATTTTTATGATAAAGAAGATTCCTTAAGTTCTGATGAGAAGCTTGTACGAGTTACTGGTATGTATAAAGACTGGTTCTTGGATTACGCTTCATATGTGATTTTAGAAAGAGCAATACCTAACATATTCGATGGGTTAAAACCTGTTCAAAGGCGAATTTTGCATTCGATGAAAGAATTGGATGACAGTCGTTTTAATAAGGTTGCCAACATAGTTGGTCACACTATGCAGTTCCATCCACACGGTGATGCAAGTATTTCAGATGCTATAGTACAAGTTGGACAAAAAGATTTACTTATTGAGACCCAAGGGAATTGGGGTAATATTGTCACAGGAGATAGAGCGGCTGCTTCAAGGTACATTGAAGCAAGGCTGTCA
>MDTA01078141.1_pt1 | contig 10891 bp, 7 predicted proteins | sample 811151 | NCBI WGS metagenome assembly MDTA01 (sample SAMN05326648, study PRJNA326480) | marine metagenome | isolation source: seawater | place: Indian Ocean: South | collected 2010 | reverse complement strand
TTCTGTTTCCATACCATCTTTTCTGAGTTCATTAAAACTTGTGACACTCCAAATATCTGAGTCAATACCGTATTCTTTTGAAAGGATTTCAGCTGCATTCAATACTTCTCTCAAAATTGTGCCAGAGCCTAGTAGTTGAACTCTTGTAGTCCCTTTGTTTTTTGTCTCTTTAAGTAAATACATTCCTTTTAAGATACCTTCGTCTGCATCTTTAGGTTTAGCAGGATGAGGATAGTTTTCATTCATTGCCGTGATATAGTAAAAAATATTTTCTTTTTTTTCATGCATTCTTCTCATTCCATCCCTTAAGATTACAGCCATTTCGTATGCAAAAGTTGGATCATAACTTATACAATTTGGAATATTAGATGCCATAAGATGACTATGACCGTCTTGGTGTTGCAATCCTTCCCCAGCTAAAGTTGTTCTTCCAGCCGTAGCACCAATTAAAAAACCTCTCGCTTGAGAGTCTCCTGCAGCCCAGGCTAAATCACCAACTCTTTGAAATCCAAACATAGAATAAAATATGTATATAGGTATCATTTCTATATCATGATTTGTGTATGCTGTTCCTGCCGCAATCCAAGATGACATAGCTCCTGATTCTGTAATTCCTTCCTCTAAAACTTGCCCACTCTTATCTTCGCGATAAGAGCTAAGTTGCTCTGAGTCGACCGGTTCATATTTTTGTCCTTCGTGAGCGTAAATACCTATCTTTTGAAAAAAACCTTCCATACCAAATGTTCTTGCCTCATCAGGAATTATTGGAACTAACCTTGGTGATACATTTTTATCTCTTAACAGAGCAGTAAGCATTCTTACTAATGCCATAGTGGTCGACATTTCTTTTTCCCCCGTTGATTTCATAAAACTATCAAAAATATCTTTCGGAGGAGTTTTAATTGCTTTTGCAAAAGATGTCCGTTCTGGAATAAATCCCCCTAATTTTATTCTGCAATCTTTAAGGTACCTAATTTCTTCTGAATTTTCGTCAGGTCTATAGTACTCAATATTTTTAACTTGTTTGTCTGTTAATGGAACACCAAATCTATCTCTATAATATAACAAATCTTCCTCATCCATTTTTTTCTGTTGATGAGTGGTATTAATACTTTCACCAGATTTACCCATTCCATATCCTTTAATTGTTTTAGTAATGATTACTGTTGGGGAGCCCTTATTTTTCATGGCAGCATCGTATGCAGCATAAACTTTATGTGGATCGTGACCACCCCTATTTAATTTCCATATGTCTTTATCTGTTAAAGAAGATACTAATTCTTTTAACTCAGGGTATTTACCAAAAAATTTTTCCCGTACATAATTACCACCTTTTGCCTTAAAAGCTTGATACTCACCATCTACACACTCATTCATCCTTTTGATTAAAAGCCCACTTTTATCTTTAGCTAAAAGTTGATCCCAATAAGAACCCCAAATTACTTTAATCACATTCCATCCTGTCCCTCTGAAGCTACCCTCAAGCTCCTGAATAATTTTACCGTTTCCTCTAACAGGACCGTCAAGTCTTTGCAGATTACAATTGATTACGAAAATTAAATTATCTAACTTTTCTCTCGCTGCCAATCCAATCGCACCCAAAGACTCTGGCTCATCCATCTCACCATCACCAAGAAAAACCCAAACCTTTCTTCCTTCATCTTTGATTAATCCTCTATTAATTAAATATTTCAAAAACCTAGCCTGATAAATACCCATTATTGGTCCAAGCCCCATAGATACAGTAGGGAATTGCCAGAAATTCGGCATTAACCATGGATGAGGATAAGAGGACAATCCATCTTTTCCAACTTCTTGTCTAAAGCCATCAAGTTGTTTAGCTGTAAGTCTTCCTTCAAGAAACGCTCTAGCATACATACCTGGAGCTGAATGACCTTGAAAGTAAATCAAGTCACCTCCAAATTTATTATTTTTTGCTCTCCAAAAATGATTCATACCGACATCATATAAAGTTGCAGCTGATGCAAATGTACCTATATGGCCACCAAGCTCTGAACTTTTTTTGTTTGCTTTTACCACCATTGCAGCTGCATTCCATCTTATGTATGCACGTATTTTTTTTTCAATATTTTGATCTCCGGGAGATTTTACCTCTGACTCTGGTGGAATTGTATTTATATAAGGCGTAGTTCTAGTATCTGGAAGAACTAGTCCAGCTTTATAGGCCTGGTCTATAACTTTATTTAATAAGTAACTTGCTCTTGATGCACCATCATTTTCTATTACAGAATTAAGAGACTCGATCCACTCATTAGTCTCTAAAGGGTCTATATCATCTTTAGAAGCCGGCTCTGCAAAAACTTTTTTAATTTGTTTTAAAGACTGACTTGTAACAATGTTTCCGTTTTCTTTAGGTTTTTCTTTTTTAACTTTTTGATCTTTTTTTTTATCAGGAGTTTCTGAGGTTACACTGGACTCTAACGTTACTAAAAGACTTCCCTCTGAAACTTTATCGCCTATTTTTACTTTCAAATCTTTTACCATCCCATCAGACGGAGATGGAATCTCCACACTTGATTTATCACTTTCTATTGTAACTATAGGGTCATTTTTTTTGATTTTATCTCCAGGTTTAACCAGCACTTCGATTACCTCTACATCTTTAAAATCACCTATATCTGGAACAGAAATGTTTTGAGCCATGATTAATATTATAGTCTGTAATGGAATTTATTAAAAATTCATTCGACAATAAACGCTAAAATTGAAGCAATTTTCCTAATAAGATCGTTTTTGGACACATTTTCCTCCTTTTTTCGTCACTGTAAAATTGATAATAAAGGCATGAAATGGCTTATCAACATTCTATTTAAAAAAAAAGAGAGACCACAAAGCAACGGCTTTTTAATACAAAAAATCCTATTAAAAAAATATCTATTAAGATAAATTCATAAAGTTAATAAGCTTTATGAGTTATATTTGGAAACCGTCAGCAGATAGAGTTCAAAGCTCTTCACTTCATTCATTTACAAAATATTTAGGACTGAACACAAAAAATGATTTTGAAAAACTTTGGAGATGGAGTGTAGAAAATTCAGAAAATTTTTGGTCCAAATTTTGGGATTTTTCAAGAATCATCGGTGATAAAGGTAAGATAGTAATTCAAAAGAATAAAAGATTTCATAAAAATGTTTTTTTTCCAGATTCTAAAATAAATTATGCAGAAAATATTTTAAAAAAAAAGGACAAAAGTAATGCTATTTCTTTTTTATCAGAAAGTGGCTACGAAGACTTTATTAGTTGGGAAGAGCTTTATGAAAAAGTTTGTAGACTCTCATTTTATCTTAAAAAAATTGGTTTAAAAAAAGGGGATAGAGTAGCCGCCTATGTTCCTAATAAAATCGAAACAATTATAAGTTTTTTAGCATGTGCAAAAAATGGATTTATATGGTCATCTTGCTCTCCCGATTTTGGCTCTAAAGGAGTTTTAGATCGATTTAAACAAATTGAACCAAAAGTTTTAATATCTTGTGATTACTATTATTACAATGGAAAAAAAATTAATATACTAGAAAAAGTAGATGATATTTTAAAAGGAATCCCGTCAATAAAAAATACTTTAATTTTTTCTTATAAAAGAAATGAAAGATTAATTCAAAAAGAATATATTGATTTTTATTCAGTATTAAATAATTCAAGTTTAGATGAGGAATTTACAAGATTTGAGTTTAATCATCCAATTTACATTCTTTATTCAAGTGGCACTACTGGTAAACCAAAATGTATTACTCATGGTGCCGGAAATGTCTTAATTGAACACAATAAAGAGTTTATTCTCCATTGTGATGTAAAGGAGAATGATAAATTATTTTATTATACTACTACTGGGTGGATGATGTGGAATTGGCTAGTTAGTGGACTAGCAACAGGCTCATCAATATTTCTTTATGACGGTGCACCAACTTTTCCTAAATTAGATATCCTATTAGAATACTGCCAAAATAAAAAAATTAATCTTTTTGGTGTAAGTGCGAAGTATATAGATCATCTCAAAAATAATAATTACAAAGCAGAAAATTTAAATCTAAGCTCTATAAAAATTATAGCTTCAACGGGATCACCATTATCGGCAAAAAGTTTTGAATATATTTATCAAAATATTAAACAAGACGTACATTTATGCTCAATAGCCGGAGGTACAGATTTAGTCGGTTGTCTGGTTTTGGGAAATCTTTACTCAAATGTTTTTAAGGGTGAGATACAGGGACAAAGTCTAGGGATTGATGTGGACATCTTTGATGATGATGGAAAAACTTTAAAAGCAGGAGAAAAAGGAGAACTAGTAGTAAAAAAACCTTTTCCGTCAATGCCAATTAAATTTTGGGATGATGATAAAGATGAGAAATACCTTAAAGCTTATTTTAGTAAATTTTCTAATATCTGGCATCACGGTGATTTTATAGAAAAAACATCTAACAATGGATTCATTATCTCTGGAAGATCTGATGCAACACTTAACCCAGGTGGTGTAAGAATAGGAACTGCTGAAATATATCAACAAGTTGAGAGTATTGATTTTATAACAGAGGGCTTAGTTATAGGTCAGAAATATAAAGACGACGTGAGGATTATTTTATTTTTAACTACAGTAAACAATAAGGATTTAACAGAAGACGACATAAAGATTGTAAAAGACAAGATAAGAAAAAATTGCTCACCTAAACATGTTCCTGCTCTAGTTTTAAAAGCCCCGGATATACCCAGAACTAAAAGTGGTAAAATTGTCGAACTTGCTGTGAGAAAAATTATAAATGGTGAAAAAATAAATAATAAAGAAGCTATAGCAAATCCCAAAGCTTTAGATTTTTTTGAAAAATTAAATCAGCTTAAAAATTAAAGCATTTTTGCACAGTTCTTATGTAATAAAGAATGCAGTTCGACTAATTTTTTAAACTCCTTGTTATAGCCACCACCTAAAACTCCACATAATGGAATTTTCTTCGAAAAGAAATTTTCTATTACAATTTGATCTCTTAAATTCACACCTTCGTCTGTCAATTTTAATTTGCCTAAACGATCATTAAAGTGAACATCTACTCCAGCTACATAAAAAACCGCATCAAATTTGTACTGGTTTAAAACCGTAATATTTTTTTTTAAAATATTAATGTATTCTTTATCTTCCATGTTATCTCTCAATTCAATATCGATATCACTTAATGATTTTTTTGCAGGATAATTAGAAGCACAATGCATACTAAATGTTAGGACATCTTTATCATTTTTAAAAATTTCGGAATTTCCATTACCTTGATGAACATCTAAATCAATTATTAAAATATTTTTAGCGTACTTCTTATTTTTAAGATAATTTGCAGCAACAGCAACATCATTAAATACACAATAACCAGCTCCAAAATCATAAGTTGCGTGATGACTTCCACCCGCAGTGTTGCACGCAAGTTTAAAATCCATTGCCAATTTACTTGCTAAAACGGTTCCACCAGTTGCAACAAAAGACCTCCTAACTACACTATCATTAATAGGGAAACCTATTTTTTTTTGAAGCTTAATATCAAGAGTCTTGTTTTTTATGTTTTCTATGTATTTTATTGAATGAGAAGTTTTTAGAGTATCAATAGAACATTCCTTAGGAATGTAAAATTTTTTTACAATATTTTTGTTTATCAAATACTCTGCTAGCGCTCCAAATTTTTTAATTGGAAATTTGTTATCATCATTAATCTTGGCTACATAATCTGGATGATTAACAACAGGTAGTTCCATAGATTTAATTTATAATAAAATTATAAGTTAAAAAAGGGAATTAGGGTCTCAAGCTAGACCCGCTATCATTAATAGTTAACTTAATTTTAGATAAATATAAAATTAAGCTGTTTTTTGTTCTAAACAAACGTCTTTAATAATTGGTACGCTTGAGCAGTCAAAACATTTATTTTCTTTGACCAAACATCCTTCACCAGTAACTTTTATATCCACAACTCTATCGCACTTTGAGCATGTAACTGGAATTGTTAAGCCACATTTTTTACAACTATAAGTATTCATGCGTTAACTCTATTAGAACTAAAATAATTTTCAAGAAATATAGTTTTTAATGAAAATCATTATCAAAAAAAACTCAAGTTTTTATTTTTAATGATAATCATTAGCAAAGAAAATTGTTAATCGTAGAAAAAATAAACAGATAAAATTAAACACCAAAAAAATAAATAATAATAAAAATAACCCCTTACAGTAAAAGGCATTTTTTTTAATTTTCTTTTACCTTTACCTTTATATGGTTTTGAAATTTCCATTATCTTTCAATGCACATGGCTATACCCATGCCTCCCCCAATGCATAACGTTGCCAAACCTTTTTTTACATTTCTTTTTTTCATTTCGTGAATAAGTGTTACTAAAATTCTTGTTCCCGACGCACCTATTGGATGTCCAAGAGCAATTGCGCCACCATTAACATTAATCTTTTCTTCAGGTATTCCTAGTGTTTTAATTACCGCAATACTTTGTGCAGCAAATGCCTCGTTAATTTCTAGTAAATCCAAATCTTTTACTGACCATCCTGCGATTTCTAAAGCTTTTTTTGAAGCAGGAATAGGACCAGTTCCCATAATAGAAGGATCAACCCCACAGCTTGCCCAAGATTTAATTGAGACCAATTTTTCAAGACCTCTTTTCTCTGCCTCAGCATCTGTCATTAATGCTACAGCGGCAGCACCATCATTAATTCCTGATGCGTTTCCTGCTGTTACTGTCCCTTCCTTTTGAAAAACTGGTTTTAGTCGCGACAAAGATTCAAGATTTATACCTTCCCTTGGATGTTCATCCTTGTCAAAATCAATTTCAGCTTTTTTAGACTTGATTTTAAAATTTACAATTTCATCTTTAAATTTTTGATCCTTTTGAGCTTTTAAGGCTTTGTGTTGAGAGTTTAATGCAAATTTATCTTGTTGATCCCTGGTAACTTGAAATTTGACTGCAACATTTTCTGCTGTTACTCCCATGTGATATCCGTGAAACGCGTCCCACAATCCATCTTTAATCATTGTATCTACTATTTCTGCATCACCTAATTTTTTTCCTTCCCTTAAAAATATAGCATGAGGAGCTAAAGACATACTCTCTTGTCCACCAGCTAAAATAATTTTTGAGTCTCCCGATTTGATACTTTGGTATGCAGAGGCAATGGATCTCAAGCCAGATCCACAAACTTGATTCACCAGATAAGCTGGTTTTTCCTTTGGAATACCAGATTTCATAGAAGCTTGCCGAGCAGGATTTTGTCCGGTGCTTCCCGTTAAAACTTGGCCCATTATCACTTCATCAATTTCATCTTTTTTAAGTTTTGACTTTATAATCGCTTCGTTCAAAACTGTAGTTCCCAGTTCATATCCAGGTATGTTCTTGAGTGATTTGCCTAGAGTTCCCACAGCCGTTCTAACAGCAGAAGTTATTACAATATTACCTTTATTAGACATTAATATAATTTAAGGTTATAAATTAAGAATAACAATAGGTCATTATCGCCTTTATTTACGCTACTTTTTTTGATAATTGAGATATGTGCGCCTGTAGCTCAACTGGATAGAGCGCTTGGCTACGGACCAGGAGGTTCTGGGTTCAAATCCTAGCAGGCGCACCAAAAACGTTTGATTATTTTTTTTTTAGGAATAAATTAAAATTATGAAATTTTTTAGCAACCTATCTCTTCAAAGAGCTGTTGTACTTTTTTTTATAATCGTTTTATTAATACTGTTGGCCTTGACTATAATTTTATAAATAACTTATTAAAAGTATTATCAGACCTAAAATAATTCTATAAACTACGAAAATATTTAAACTAAATTTTTTAAGAAATAATAGAAGATATTTAATTGTTAAATAAGAAAAAATAAAAGAGAAAATTATTGCAATAAAATTAGTAAAAGAAAATTCAGGATTTTCAGATAAGAAAATTTCTCTTAAACCGTAAATAGAAACTATAGCCAAAGTTGGTATTGATAATAAGAATGATATTTTAGCAGAATCTACTCTGTTAAATTTCAATAATCTAGCAGAACTTATAGTTATGCCAGATCTGCTAACACCTGGAATTAATGAAAGCACTTGAAAAAAACCAATTATCATCGCAAATTTATAACTAAAGTTTTTCCTTAAATTTTTTGAGGTCTCAAATCTGTCACTAAAATATAAAATTATTCCAAACAATAGAGTTGTCCAACCTATTACTTTTAAGTTTCTAAGTTGGTTTACAATATCAAATTTTACCAACAAAAAACCTGCTATCATAACAGGAATTGAAGAAACTAATATTTTTAAAAATAATATTTTGTTATCTAGAAATTTTAATATCTCAAATCTAAAATAAAAAATAACTGCGAAAAATGAACCAATATGTAAGCTTACATCTAGGGCTAAATTACTTCTTTTAAAGTTCAAATATTCCGAAGTTATAATTAAATGAGAGGATGAGCTTACAGGTATAAATTCAGATATACCTTGTACGATTGCTAAAATTAAAATTTCTAACATAGTTTAAAATTTACTATTAAAGCTTGTTTTTTTATGGACAATTCTACATGCATAGCAGGTATGCTAAAATTAGTCATTAAAATTAAGGGTTTTTATAAACAATAGTAAGTGATACTTACCTATTTTTTCTTTTAAGATTGATCTTTTTGCAGTAAATTTCCCGAAATTTATGAAAAATAAAATGCTTCAATTTACTGATTTAGATCAGCAGAACCCGACAAAAAGGGAGACTGAAAAACGTAAAACAGATTTCAATGAAATCTATAAAGAATTCATTAATGACAAAGCCAAAGAACAGTCAAGTAGATGTTCGCAATGTGGCGTGCCTTTTTGTCAAATACACTGTCCATTAAGTAATAACATTCCTGACTGGTTAAAACTTACGGCTGAAGGTAGATTAAAAGAAGCTTACGAGCTGTCTCAAAGCACGAACAATATGCCTGAAGTTTGCGGTCGTATTTGTCCTCAGGATAGATTGTGCGAAGGAAATTGTGTTATAGAGCAATCGGGACACGGAACAGTTACCATAGGGTCCATTGAGAAATTCATTACGGAGACCGCTTGGGAAAAAGGCTGGGTTAAACCGATAGCAATTAAAAAAGAATTAAAACAATCTATTGGAATAATTGGCTCAGGACCTGCAGGTCTAGCTTGTGCGGAAGAATTAAGAAAATCTGGTTTTCAAGTTACAATTTATGACAGATATGACAGACCAGGAGGCTTATTAATTTATGGAATTCCAAATTTCAAATTGGAAAAATTTGTAGTTGAAAGAAGAACAAAACTTCTTAAGGAAAGTGGCATTAAATTTATTCAGAATTTTGAGGTTGGAAAGAACTCAAGTTTAGAAGGATTAAGAAAAAAACATGATGCAGTTTTAATTGCTACTGGTGTTTATAAAGCAAGAGAGATAGAGATAGAAGGTTCTAATTTAGAAAATATTTTTCCTGCAATGGATTTTTTAACTGCTTCAAATAAAAAAGGTTTAGGTGATAATCATAAACTTTTTGACCAAGGCACGCTCAACGCCGAAGGAAAAAATGTTGTTGTTATAGGTGGTGGTGATACCGCTATGGATTGTGTGAGAACAGCCGTAAGACAAAAAGCCAAATCTGTAAAATGCCTTTATAGAAGAGATAGAGAAAACATGCCTGGGTCTGCAAGAGAAGTTTCTAATGCTATAGAAGAAGGTGTGGAGTTTATGTGGTTGTCTAGCCCAAACAAATTTATTGGTTCAACGAAAGTTGAAAAGGTAGAGGTAAGCAAAATTAAACTAGGTGATGCAGATGCCTCTGGTAGAAAAAAACCTGTTATTCAAAAAGGATCAGAATTTCAAATAGAGTCAGATCTCGTAATTAAGTCATTAGGTTTTGATCCCGAAAATATTCCTAAACTTTTTAATCAAGAAGAGTTAGCGGTTTCAAAATGGGGAACAATAAAAATAGATCTGAAAACAATGCAAACAAATATCGATGGAGTTTTTGCTGCAGGAGATATAGTCAGAGGAGCTTCATTAGTAGTTTGGGCTATAAGAGACGGAAGAGATGCAGCTGTGCAAATCGAAAAATATTTAGAATCAACAGCAAAAAAGATCAAAGCAGCATGAAAACGAGATATTTAAAAAATAAAACCCATCTAGAAAAAAATTTTTCTTATAGCAAAGAAATGGAGCACGAGGCTTGTGGCGTTGGCTTAATCGCTTCCACGAACGGCGAAAAATCTAGAAAAGTTGTCGACTATGGTATTGAAGCTTTAAAAGCAGTTTGGCACAGAGGGGCAGTCGATGCAGATGGTAAATCTGGAGATGGGGCTGGTATTAAATTAGAAATTTCACCAGAATTTTTTAAAGAAAAAATTTTAGCAACAGGACACTCGCATGATGAAAACAAAAGAATTTGTGTTGGAATGGTATTTTTACCAAGGAATGATTACACATCTCAGGAAAAATGTAGATCAATAATTGAAACAGTTTTATTAAATAATGGTTTTTATATTTATGGTTGGAGACAAGTTCCTGTTAATCCTAAAGTTCTTGGTGTTACCGCTGAGCTAAGCAGACCAGAAATAGCTCAAGTATTATTCAGAAAAAATGAGAATTTAGAAACAGATTTACTAGAAAGGCAACTTTATATTAGTAGAAAAAAAATTGAAAAATTATCAAGAGAGTCTCAACTGAAAGAATTTTATATTTGTTCGATGAGCTCAAGATCAATTGTGTATAAAGGTATGTTTCTAGCTGAAGCTTTATCTGAGTTTTATCCTGACTTACTTGATAATAAATTTACTTCTAGATTTGCAATTTTTCACCAAAGATATTCAACAAATACATTTCCAAGTTGGGATTTAGCTCAACCATTTAGAACATTGGCACATAA
>MDTA01008522.1_pt1 | contig 10891 bp, 13 predicted proteins | sample 811151 | NCBI WGS metagenome assembly MDTA01 (sample SAMN05326648, study PRJNA326480) | marine metagenome | isolation source: seawater | place: Indian Ocean: South | collected 2010 | reverse complement strand
TTTTAGAAGGTTATCTTTGGGATGAAGGTGAGCCTAAAAAAGCATTTGATAAAGCAATAAAAAATGCAAATAAAGTTGCGATGTCTCTATCTGATCAATTTTGTGTGGACAGACATAAGCCTCACTTTTTAGAACTTGTTAAAAATCAATTAGATATAACCTTTGCAAATGAACAAGAAATTATGTCTTTAATTGAAACTGATGATTTTAATGAAGTAATAAATTTTTCAAAAGAACTGGATAAATTAGTAGTAATAACGAGAGGTGAAAAAGGAGCTATTGCTGTTAAAGGTAAAGAAGTCATTGAATGTGATACAAAAAAAAATCTTAGAATTATAGATCTTACAGGAGCAGGTGATCTCTTTGCTGCTGGATTTTTGCATGGATATATAAACAAATTGTCAATTAAACAAAGTTTAGAAAAAGGTACAGAAATGTCCTCAAAGGTTATCCAACAAATTGGTGCGAGGCTTTAAGTTTTTTCTTTTAAAACTTCCTTTGCCTTTTTTGGGTTTTACTTTTTTTTGTCTAAATTTTTTTGAGTAGAGATCCTTGGCAATAAAATTTCTTTTTTTCATCTAGAAATCTTATAACCTTTATTATTATTTAATATAAAACTATTATCATTAAAAGTATCCAAAATTTTCTTTCTTAATCTGTAAATATGTGTTTCAACTGTATGTGTTTCTAAATCACCAGATTGCTTCCATACATTTTTTTGTAAGTCTACATTTGATCTCTCAACATTAGAATTATTTAAATAAATTAGTAGATCAATTTCTCTTTCTGTTAATTTTAAAGCCAGATTTTGCTTTTTAATTACTCTCGAATTTGTGTCAATAATATAGCTACCTAACAAAATATTTGATTTACTTTCATAGTTACTTTTTGAAAGATATATATTAATTTTTTCTATCAAATTTTTAATTTTAAAAACCTTATTGTAGGGAATAAAATTCTTGAAATTTTCTTTTAAATCAGGGGAAATTACCAGTACTTCTGGATTTTCCTCAATAAATTTTTTAAATTCATTATTTTTTTCGTTATAAGATATTAAATTAAAATTTAATTCTAATTTAATCTCAGCTAAAATTTCATATAATGCAGGTAATTTTAATAAAACAACATTAAATTTAGTCATTATGATAATTAAATTAAGTAAAAATATAATTAATATAGATCAATTTAAACTAAAATGCGCAGTAGGAAAAGGTGGAATTAAAAAAAAGTTTAAAGAAGGTGATAAAATTACACCAAAGGGTACATTTTATTTAGGAGATCTCTATTTTAGAAAAGATAAAATTGAAAAACCCCAAACCAAAATAAATTGTAAGGTTATTAAAAGAAATATGGGTTGGTCTAACGATTCAAATTCAAAAGATTATAACAAGCCCTTTATAATTAAAAAAAATTATAAATTTTCATATGAAAAATTGTTTAGAGGGGACTTTAAGTATGATTTGTTAGTCCCTATAAAATATAATTATAAAAAACCAGTCAAAAATAAAGGTAGTGCTATATTTTTACATTTAACTAAAAATTATAAAACTACACTTGGATGTGTGGCTTTAAAAAAGAAAGACTTTTTAATATTATTAAATTTAATAAATAAAAAAACAAAAATTAAAATTTCCTAGTCCTTTCACCAAAAATTTTTGTACCAATTCTTATAAACGAAGTCTTATACTCAATTGCTTCAATGAAATCATTGGACATACCGAGGCTGAGATCGGGCAAGTTTAATTCGTTATTTTTATCTCTAATTAAAGAAAAATATTCAGAAACGGGCTTGTTTATAGGTGGTAAACACATAAGGCCAATTACATTTAAATTTAGATTTTTGCACTCCTTAAGCAAAATAGATAATTCATTCAAATTTGACCCCGACTTTTGAATTTCCTCACCAATATTTACTTGTAAGAAAATTTTTATATTTCTGTTTTGTTTTTTTTGCTCATGCGAAATTTTTCTTGCCAGTTTTATACTATCTACAGAGTGAATATAGTCAAATAAACTAACAGCATGTTTTACCTTATTTGATTGTAGTCTGCCAATCATATGAAGTTTAAGTTGTGGTTTTTTAATCTTTATTTCACTCCATTTATTTAATGCTTCCTGAACTTTATTTTCACCAAAATCTAGATGGCCATATTCAATTAGTGGTAAAATATCCTCAATTGGGAAGGTTTTTGAAACAGCAATAATCTCAGGACTGTAGTTTTCAAAATTTAACTGATTAATCTTTTGCTTAACTTTGTCTTTTAAATCTATTATGTTTTTAACAATCTGATGCATTTATCACAATTAATAAAATATTATTTTATAGATGATTTTAATCCTATTCATTTAAAGGATCTAGATAAAAATGTTAATTTAATTTGGAGAAATAAAAATACAAAAGAGAATTTAAATAAAATTTATCAATTAACTGAATTTTGTAGGAGAAATAAGTTAAAATTATTTTTTGCAAATGATGTGAGGCTTGCTATGAAGCTGGGACTGAATGGTGCTTATATTTCTGCACATAACAAAGCATTTAGGTTTAATTCATATAATTTCAAAAAAGGTTTCAAAATAATTGGATCTGCCCATAATATCTTTGAGGTAAATATTAAAAAAAAACAAAAAATAAGTGAAATTTTTATTTCACCAATGTTTAAATATAAACATAAAAATCCTCTTGGTATCCATAAGATTAAATTTTTTCCAAAAGACAAAAAACTTAAAAAAATCGCTTTAGGTGGCGTTAGTGAAAAAAATATAGGTTTATTAAAACTTGTTAAATTTGATGGTTTTGCTGGAATAAATATTTTCAAAAAAAAAGGCCCCAAAAATTTGGGGCCCTTTTAATATCTTAAAGACTAATCTTTAAATTAGAATGACCAAGATACGTCTATAGCTTTTTGCTCATCTTCTGCAGCTGTTGTAAACTGCTCGTTGTCAGCTTTAGATATATGACCTTTTACTGTCATGTTACCCATAGTGTACGAAGCTTGCCAAGAAGTGATCTCTTCATCAACAGAAGTTGTTGATTTGTCAGATGTAGATTTACCATATGATATTGTTAAATTATCATTCATAGCGAATGAAATACCATAGTGTTTAGAATCATAGTCTGTACCAGAAGCTGTATCATCATCTGCTGAATAATCAGTGTAAGCAAGTGTTGCTCCACCAACTACGTAACTAGCAGACAAATTTAACTCTTCTGTACCATTAGCTGAAGCTGTATTCTTATCAGACATACCAACTGCTAAAGTTAGTCCGTCGATTAAATCAGCATATTTTAAGCTAACAGATGTCTCTGATCCACCAGCACCAGCAGGTCCACCAGGTGTATAACCAATTCCTACATCAAAACCTGATATAGAAGTTGTATAACCTAAGTTGATTGTACCAGCTCCTGAATCTAAACCGTCCATAACGTGTTTTCCAGTTGTAGAAGCAGATGCTAGTGAGTAACCAGCTGAACCATAAGCACTTGGTACTAAGTCAGAACCAGTTCCTTGTGCTCCTGAGTCTTGAACAAAGATTTTACCACTGTCACCCATGTCGATAGTAACAGATCTGTCATCGTATGTTCCACCATCAATCTCTATTGATGCAGCAACAGTCCAACCCTGATCAGTATCACCTGATGCAGAGAAAGTTAAACTATCACCCATAGTCAGTTTGTTTCCAGTTTCTTCTGTTTTGTCATCAGTTGCAAAGTTAATTGATGCACCACCAGAAACAGACATTTCAGCAGCTTGAGCAGATGCACTCGCTAATACTCCAGCAAGAGCTGTCAAACCGATTTTATTTAGTTTGTCCATTTTTTCTCCTTATTGTTATTATAATTAATTATAATGATGAGATTATTAACAAAATCATTGATATTTAGTGCACTTTTTTATCTAAATTATATATATTTTCCCTATATGTTGCATAAATACATCATATAAAAGCCATATAAATCAATAATTTTATTTTTAATAAATATAATATTATTGGTACATATGTATTTGATGATAAATAATACCTAAAATCCATGGAAATTCACTTTAAAGAAAAACTGATTATTTTTGCTATATTGGCCGTCTTTCCTCTTTTGGCGTCGTGTGGCCCCCTAAAATATAAGCCGGTTGACGCAAAAGAAGTTTCTCCAGATCCAAAGGAGAGAGTAAGAAAAAATATTGAGGAAGGTCGAGGATTTAGAATAATGGGAGGAGTAAATAGAGGAGGAAAATTTGATTTTGCTAGTTCTAATCCTCTATGGAGAGCAACTTTGGATGTAATTGATTTTATGCCATTAGCAACTGCTAACTATAGTGGTGGTATAGTAATTACAGATTGGTATTCAGATAACGATCCGAATGAATCTATAAAGATTTCAATAAGATTTTTAAGTAATGAAATTAGAGTGGATGCCTTAGATATAAAAGTATTTTTAAAATCATGCGATAATAATTTAAATTGTACTGTTAATGAAAACGAAGGTAAATTGTCTACGGAGTTGACTCAAAGTATTCTTAAAAAGGCAGCTAAATACGAAAAAGAAGGTATAGATAAAAACAAGAAAAAAAATCCGTATATAATGTCTACTCCAGGATAAAAAATATTGATAATTCGTGGAAAGATATAACTTCAAAATAATTGAAAATAAATGGCAAGATTTCTGGGATAGAAAAAAAATATTTAAGACAAAAATAGATAAAAATAAAAAGAAATTTTATTGTTTAGAAATGTTTCCGTATCCATCTGGAAAAATACATATGGGTCATGTTAGGAATTATACAATAGGTGATGTTTTGTCTAGATTTAAAACTCTTAAAGGTTTTAATGTTCTTCATCCAATGGGCTGGGACTCTTTTGGAATGCCAGCTGAGAATGCTGCTAAAGAAAATGATCAAGATCCTAAAATATGGACAGAAAATAATATTCAAACAATGAAGAAACAACTTAAGCAGCTAGGTCTATCTATAGACTGGGATAGAGAAATATCGACTTGTTCTGAAGAATATTACAAGCACCAACAAAGTTTTTTCATTGATATGTTTAACAAAGGACTTGTTTACAAAAAGGAAAACTATGTAAATTGGGATCCTATAGACGAAACAGTATTGGCTAATGAGCAAGTCATTGATGGAAAAGGTTGGAGGTCAGGGGCTATTGTAGAAAGAAAAAAATTAAGCCAATGGTTTTTTAATATTTCAAAATTTGCTGATGATTTGCAAAACGAACTGGGAGAACTAGATGAATGGCCACATAAAGTTAAGATTATGCAGCAAAACTGGATTGGTAAGTCTTTTGGTTGTGAGATTGATTTTGAGATTTTAGGCAATAAAGATATAGAAAAAATTAGATGTTATACAACAAGACCGGATACTCTTTTTGGTTTTTACTTTTTAGCTCTTTCAGTCGATCATCCTATATCAAAAATTTATATAAATGATCCAAAGTTCGTAGAATTTAAAGAACAATGTTCAAAAACAGGTACCACAGAAGAGTCAATTGCAAATGCAGAAAAAATTGGATTTAAGACAAATCTTCAAGCAAAAAATCCATTTGACAGTAACAAAATAGTGCCTGTTTACTTTGCAAATTTTGTTTTAATGGATTACGGTTTTGGAGCTGTGTTTGGTTGTCCCGCTCATGATCAAAGAGATTTTGATTTTGCAAAAAAATATAATTTAGAGATTAAAACTGTAGTTAAACCTTTAGAAGAAAAAGATAATTTTGAAGTAAAAAATGAGGCCTACACCGGCCCAGGAAAAATTATTAATTCAGGTTTTTTAAATGATCTAGAAGCTCCAAAAGAGTCTATAATCGAAACAATTAAAATACTGGAAAAAAGGAAATTAGGTAAAAAAAAAATTAATTTTCGTTTAAAAGATTGGGGAGTATCTAGGCAAAGATATTGGGGATGCCCGATACCGATATTGTATGATGATACTGGGAATTTTAAAACCGTTCCAAAAGAGAGTTTGCCAGTAAAGCTTCCCAAAACAATAAATTTAAAGTCTAAAGGTAATCCTCTATCTCATAATGATGAATGGAAAATAGTAAAAATAGACGGAAAAACTTATCATAGGGAAACAGATACCCTTGATACTTTTGTTGACTCATCTTGGTATTTTTTAAGGTTTTGCTCTCCAAAAAATAATGAGGCACCATTTGATATTGATGAAGTTAATTATTGGATGCCAGTTGATCAATATATTGGGGGAGTTGAGCACGCAATTTTGCATTTATTGTATTCTAGATTTTTTATGAGAGCTATAGGGTATCAAAATGATAAATTTAAATTTAAAGAACCATTCAAAGGGTTATTTACTCAAGGCATGGTTTGCCATGAGACTTACAAGGATACAAATAATAATTGGAGATCTCCAGATGAGGTAACAACTGAAGATGGTAAAAATTATTTTTTGAACATAGACAAATCTGAAATAATTAAAGTGGGGCCGTCTGAGTCGATGTCCAAATCAAAAAAAAATACAATTGATCCAGAAAAAATGATTAATCAATATGGTGCGGATGCAGTGAGGCTTTTTATTTTATCAGATAGCCCTCCAGAAAAAGACGTACAATGGTCAGAACAAGGAATGCTCGCATCATATAAATTTATTCAAAAGTTATATTTATTAAACGAAAAAGTTAAAAATATAAAAAATAAAAAAAAAGATAATATTTCTGAAGAAATATCAAAATACATAAATCATTATCTTTATAAAATTGAAAGAAATCTTAATAATTTTCAATATAATGTTATAATTGCAAATATACATGAGGCTTATACTTTTTTTTCAAAGATTATTAGCAAGAATGAAAATTTTTCAAATTTGATTGAGGAGTATTCCAAGTTTTTGGTGTCGATTACCCCAGTTTTACCACACTTAGCAAATGAGTGCCTCAGTCAATTAAATATAAATAAACACTCCTGGCCTAAGATAGATGAAAAATTACTTATAGAAGACAATATAAGTATTGTTGTCCAATTTGATGGAAAGAAAAGAGGTGTTATAACCGTAAAAAAAGATATTTTAGAAGAGGATTTAGTTAATGAAATATTGAAAAGTAAAACTTTTGATAAATTTTTAAAAGGTATTAAAATCAAGAAAAAGTTTTACGTTAAAAACAGATTAATTAATTTTTTAATTTAAAAATGTTTAATTTTAAAAATATAACCACTCTATTATGTTTAGTATTTTTAGTTAATTGTGGGTATTCACCATTACTTAATTCTGAAAGATCATTTAGCATAAACGATCTAAGTTTTGAAGGTAATAGAAAAGTAAATAATTATATATCTGCAAAACTAAAAAGATATAAGGATCAGGGAGATGATTTCAAAAGTTATAACATAAAAGTACTGTCTAACTACTCAAAAACTATATCTAATAAAGATGACAGCGGAAATCCAAAAAATTATAAATTGCTCGTAAAAATAGATGTGAACTATTCTAGTGATGGTGAATATAATAAAATAAAAATTCTTGAAAGAAGTATAACTTTACCTGCGCAAGCTAAAAAAACCACAGAGAATGAGCTTGAAAAAAGATATATTAAAGATCTGTCAAATGCGCTAGCTCAAGATTTGATATTTTTATTAAGAAATCAATAATTAATGATAGTTAAATCATTCAATTTAAAAGACATAAAAAATATATCTAACTTTTTTCTACTTTACGGTGATAACGAAGGTTTTAAAGACGAGGTAATTGAAAAGCATTTCTTATACAATTTTAGAGGAGAAAACTTAAAGTATGATGAAAAACAAATACTAGAAAATAAAGAGAATTTTTTTGAAACATGCATAAATAGTTCATTGTTTCAAACAGAAAAATTAATCCAAGTAGCGAGGGTAACTGCTAAAATGCACGAAATTATTGAGGAGTTAATTGATAGAAATATATCAAATACAAAATTTATATTTAGAGCTGGACTGTTAGAAAAAAAATCAAAATTAAGACAATTATTTGAAAAGGAAAAAAACTTAGTTTGTATTCCTTTTTATCAAGATAATAACTATTCGCTTTACAAAATAGCGAGCGATCTTTTCAAAAAAAATAATATATCGATATCAAGTGAAAATATTAATTTGATTGTTGATAAATGCTCTGGTGATAGAAAAAATTTAAACAACGAAATAAATAAAATATTAAATTTTTGTTTAGAAAAGAAAAAAATTAATAGAAGTGAAATCCTTAAATTAATTAATTTATATCAAGATGAAAATTATTTTGAATTAATTGATAATTGTTTAGCTAAAAATCATTCAAAGGTTAATAATATCATTAACAACAACTTATTTGGAAGTGATGAAAGTATAATATTATTAAGAACATTTCTTTCTAGATTAAAAAGATTAGCTGAATTAAATAAGCTTTATTTGGAAGTTGGAAATGTTCAAGACGCTGTAAATAACTTTAAACCACAAATATTTTGGAAAGATAAAGAGATTGTAGAAAAACAACTAAAGAATTGGCCAAACGAAAAAATTCACGAATTATTAGAACAAGTTAATAACTTAGAATTACTGCAAAAGAAAAATTCGATGTTGTCAAATAAACTAATATTTGATTTTATATTAAATACTTCTAATAATTAGCTTTAATCACCATCACCAATCTATCAAGCTGATCAGTATTGTCATATTCAAAAGATAGGGTTCCTTTATTGTTTTTCTTATGATGTATTTTTACTTTTAATCCAGTTTTTTCTTCTAAATTTCTCTCTAATGCTTTTATGTTAGTGTCGTTTGTAATTATTTTAAATTTTCTTGGAGATTTATAAATTCGAACCAAACTTTCAGCTTGTCTAACCGATAGATTTTTATCAATTATTTTTTTAGCTATAAGAATAGAATTTTCTAGACCAACAAGTACTTTTGCATGGCCTTGTGATAGTTTTTGATCTTCTATTAATTTAATTACTTCATTGGGTAAGGTTAATAATCTAAGGCTATTTGTTATATGTGCTCTACTTTTTCCAATGAATTTAGCAACTTTTTCTTGGTCATAATTAAATTCATCTATAAGTTTTTTATATCCATTGGCCTCTTCAATAGGGTTAAGATCATCTCTTTGAACATTTTCAACAATAGCAAATTCTAAAGACTTAAGATCGTCGGCTTGAATTTCTACGATAGGTACTTCATGTAAGCCTGCGTTTTGAGCTGCCTGCCATCTTCTTTCACCAGCGATAATTTCAAACTTTTCTGAATTTTTTCTAACAACAATTGGCTGAATAATACCCCTTTCTTTTATTGAGTTCGTCAATTCTTCCATTTGTTGTTTGTTGAAATTTTTCCTTGGCTGAAATTTATTTCTAATTAGAGAACTTATAGAAACTTTATTTGATTTAGGAGTTGTGTTTGTATCACCAATCAAAGATGATAGTCCTCTTCCTAGTCCTTTCTTAAGTTTAAATGTATTTGTCATGCAGCGGTTTCCATTACTTTTTCTTGATTAATAAATTCATCTGTAAAACTAAAGTATGATTTACTTCCTGGGCAAGATTTATCATAAAATAAAACTGGCATTCCATGTGATGGCGCCTCAGATAGTCGAACGTTTCTTGGAACCACTGTTTGGTATACTTTGTCCTTAAAAAAATCTCTGGCTTCCTTCTCAACTTCGCCCGAGAGCTTGTTTCTTTTGTCGTACATTGTTAATAAAATACCTCTTATTGAAAGCTCTGTATTAAGATTATTTTTAATCCTTTCGATTGTTTTCATAAGTTGTGTAACTCCCTCTAAAGCAAAAAATTCGGTTTGCAGTGGCACTAAAAGAGAATCAGATGTTACTAAAGCCATAATCGTAAGAAGACTTAAAGATGGTGGACAGTCTATCAATATATGACTGTACACCCCTCCAGAATCCTTTAAATAAGCCATTATTTGTTCCTTCAAAATAAAGGCTCTTCTGTTATCTCCAGCTGTTTCAACTTCTAAACCCGATAGGTCAACATTGGATGTGATTAAGTCAAGATTTTCGAAATTAGTTTTCTCAATAACATTGGATATTTCTTGGGTTCCATTTAAAACACTGTATATCGATTTTTCAGAATTCTCTAAATTTGATAATCCTAGTCCTGTAGTAGCATTACCTTGGGGGTCTAAGTCAATTACCAAAACCTTCTTTCCTTGCATGCTTAAACCAGCCGCAAGATTTATAACCGTGGTAGTTTTACCTACACCACCTTTTTGATTTATTATTGAAATAATTTTTTCTGTCATTTCTTCTCTAAACTTTTTATTTTTAAAATTAATGAATCTACATTCGTAATACTTTTTTTTACTTCATATCTAATTTTCCATTCAAGAGAAGCTTGTTCAATAATTTCACTTCCACTTTTTCCTAAAAACAGAATTACCTCATTGAAAAAATTAAAATTATTTTTGATTAGATTTAAAATAACTGGTAGAGGTTTGAAGGCTCTTGCTACAATAATGTCGGAACTTAAATTTTTTTCATTAAAAATATCCTTTTGGAAAACTTCTACATTTAAATTGAATTTAGTTGATACTTCTTTTAAAAAATTACTTTTATGGAAGCTTTTTTCATAAAGTCTGAATTTCATATCAGACTTCTTGTGCTTCATTATGATTGCTAAAACTATCCCTGGAAGTCCTGACCCAGAACCAATATCAGTACAAACTGATCCATTTAAATCAATTAAATCAATTATTTGCGCACTATCAATTATATGCCTTTGTTTAGAATAGTCCTCTGAATTTTTGCTTATCAAATTAACAACCTTATTTTTTTCTATTATTGTCTGACGGAATAGTTCTAATTCTGGGAATGTTTCACGTGAAACATTAAGAGGTTCTAAACAGGAATAATTTAAAAAATTCGAATCAATCAAGCTATATGCTTAATAGACTTTCTTTTGACATGAGACA
>MDTA01194088.1_pt1 | contig 10892 bp, 9 predicted proteins | sample 811151 | NCBI WGS metagenome assembly MDTA01 (sample SAMN05326648, study PRJNA326480) | marine metagenome | isolation source: seawater | place: Indian Ocean: South | collected 2010 | reverse complement strand
CTGGCAGCTATACTCACACAAGTCGGAAACCGGCCAGTGGCTCAAGCTCGGGCTTGACCTCCAAGGCGGGATGCATTTGGTACTGGAAGTCGATGATCCTGACGGTACCATGACGCCCGAGGCGAAATCAGACATGATTGATCGCGTCGAGCGGATAATCCGTACACGCATCGATGAGTTTGGTGTAGAGGAGCCGCTAATCCAAAAGGTGGGCGGTGAGCGTCTGATAGTCGAATTGGCAGGAATCGACGACGAGGAACAGGCGAAGGGCATTGTCCAGCGAAATGCTTTTCTGGAGTTCAAGAAGGTACTGCCTGCCTCTGATATGGATGGTGCACTTCGCCGTATTGACAGAGCTATAGTGGCGACTCTTGGTGTCGATTCGATCACAGCTCTAGGGAGAGCAGTGGTCACGCAGGAAACGAGCAACTTGGAGAGTCTTCTTTTCGGGGCTGACACCGCAACTGCAGTGGATAGTGCTACTGCCGCGGCTAGTGGTGCCGCTGCTGTTTCTGACTCGATTGGGGCGGAGGAGAACGCCCTTCGGCCGTTCTCCTCGCTTCTTATGGTGGGAGATATAGAAGGCACTTACCTAGTTTCGGCTGCGGATCGTCCAGTGGCTGAGATATTTCTGGCGATGCCCGAGGTCGAAAGAGCCTTTCCTCGTGAGGAGATCCTGCTCTGGGGGTCGGAATTGGTGGGTCAGGCAGCTCAGACCTACTACCGCCTCTATGTGCTAGAAGAGGATTCGTTTCTGACTGGAGAGCAACTCGAGGACGCAACTGCGATGCGTGATCCGCAGTTCAACGCTTCTCAGGTACAGTTTCAGTTTTCCAGGGCGGGCGGTCGCCAATTTGCACGTTTTTCGGGAGCCAATATTGGTAATTACCTGGCGATTGTGCTCGACAACGAGGTCATGAGTGCACCGGTGATTCGAGATCGAATAGGTGCTCGTGGCCAGATTGAGATGGGTCAGGGAACACCAATGGAAGAAGCTCGTGATCTAGCGCTCGTTCTCCGGGCAGGTGCACTTCCGGCTCGGATCAATATCATAGAAGAGAGAACCGTTGGACCTTCTCTGGGGCAGGACTCAATTGATCAGGGGCAGATCGCCGGTCTAGTAGGGCTCGCGCTCGTGGTAGTTGTTATGATGATATACTACGGGATGGCCGGCTTCTTGGCGGTTGGTGCTCTTGCTGTGTATGTGTTTCTGGTACTTGGAGGGCTGGTCGGGATGAGGGCAACACTCACGGTACCAGGTATTGCAGGCCTGATTCTCTCCATCGGAATGGCGGTCGATGCCAATGTGCTGATCTTTGAGCGAATCAGGGAGGAATTAGACAAAGGGCGCGCGACTCGCACTGCTGTAGATGAGGGCTTCCAGCATGCCCTGTCTGCGATCGTTGACGCAAATATCACCACACTCATCACGGCGCTGATTCTCTTTGGGGTTGGTACGGGGCCTGTTCGAGGTTTTGCCGTAACGCTCTCGATCGGAATCGTTGCGTCGTTCTTCTCCGCACTCTTTGTGACCCGCTCCTTCTTTCTAGTTTATCTGTCAGGAAAGAAGGCGTCGGATCCGATTAGTATCTGAGCCGATAATATTATGAGACTCTTCAGCAAAGCTCAGTATCGATTCATTGAAAAGCGCCGAGGCGCTTATTTCGTGTCGGGCACCGTTATTGCCATGGGCATTGCAGGCATGTTCTTGAATGTGGCTTCCTTAGGAAGTTGGCTTAACTACGGTGTGGATTTTCTCGGGGGATCTCTAGTTCAAGTGAGATTTGAACAACAGGTAACCGCTGGTGAACTCCGTTATGCATTAGGTGGGCCCGAGGCTCCGCCGATCACGCAGTTCGGATCCGAAAATGAATTCGTGATCCGAGCTCCGCTCGCCGAAGATGCATCAATCACTGAAGTGGCAGAGAAGATCGAAAGCGACGTAACGGCCAACCTCCCTAACAGCGGCGTAGAGGTCGTTCGAACAGAATTGGTTGGTGCAAAGGTTGGTGGCGAGTTGCAGACCAAGGCGTTGCTGGCAGTCCTCCTATCGTTCCTCCTCACGCTAGTCTACATAGCGTTCCGGTTCGAGTTGAGGTTTGGATTAGCAGCAGTTATCGCGACCGCGCACGACATTTTGATCACTCTCGGATTCCTTGCTGCGTTTCGTACGGAGATCTCGTTGCCGACCGTGGCTGCTATTCTGACAATCTTGGGATATTCACTAAACGATACCATCGTGGTATTTGACCGGGTCCGGGAGAACATGAAGGCGAAGGGTGGCCGAAAACGAGACCCTATCGAGCTAGTTAATGCATCGATCAATGAGACACTGCCGAGGACAGTGCTTACCTCCGGGACGACGCTTGCTGTCTTGACGGCGCTATTGGTGCTGGGTGGCGCCGTCATCCGAGACTTTACGATCGTCCTAATTCTGGGAGTCGTCATTGGAACATATTCCTCGATCTTTGTTGCTTCTCCTGCGCTCATAGAAATCCAGAATCGTTGGGGTGTCGGGGATCCGGAGCGGAAGAAGGAACGGCCTCGGCCCGCGACGGTGTGACGGAGTATTTCGACAGTCACTGCCACCTGACCGACGCCGCGTTTCGAGACGATCGAGACGCGGTGTTCCGCAGGGCCTTCGAAGCGGGTGTCAAAGGAATGACACTGATCTCATCGGATGCCGTTGATGCAGCGCGCGCTATAGAGCTCGCTGAGAAAAGGGATGGTGTCTACAGCACAGCGGGCATTCATCCACATGCGGTAGGTGTAGCTGCATCCGGTGATCTAAGCAGGGTTCGCGAGATAGCTTCTTCCAGGGCTGAGGTTGTCGCAATTGGAGAGACGGGGCTCGACTATTTTTACGAGCGTGCGTCGCGAGCAGCACAGCGAGAAGCATTCGACGCACACCTTCAACTGGGGTGCGAACTCTCACTTCCCGTCGTAGTCCATGCGCGCGAGGCAGACGATGACATTGCTGCGGCAATACGTGCTATGCCGTCAGGAACACTAGGAGTTCTGCACTGCTTCACCGGTGGAGATCGGGCCTTCACTGAGGCAATGGCGGCGGATTGGTATGTCTCGGCGTCAGGTATTGCTTCGTTTAAGTCCTACTCAGCTTCATCTTTGCTGAGGGAGGTGCCACCTGAGCGCCTGTTAATAGAGACAGATTCTCCGTATCTCGCACCGGTTCCGTTTCGCGGGCGACGAAACGAGCCGGCGAACGTGGTCCACGTTGCGCATGCTGTTGCTTCGTTACTTATGCTGTCCGATGAAGAGGTGGCGCAACGGACGACACAGAATGCTCGACGGTTCTACGGGTTAGAGACAGTATGAGCCGAACAATCAGGATCTTACCCGACGCGGTAGCAAATCAGATAGCAGCGGGTGAAGCGGTAGAACGACCTGCGTCAGCGGTCAAGGAACTCACTGAGAACGCGCTTGACGCTAACGCCTCAAGGGTAGAGCTGGCGATTGAACGCGGAGGTAAGCGGCGCATCCGAGTAAGTGACGACGGAATAGGAATGGGGCGCGAGGATGCTCTCCTGAGCTTGGACCGTCACGCGACCAGTAAAATCCAGGTTGCAGCAGACCTCACGGGTGTGCCGACGTTCGGGTTTCGGGGAGAAGCGATACCTTCGATTGCTGCCGTGTCGCGCATGTCGATTGAGACGTGGGATGGCAGAGGCGAAGTCGGCACCTGCGTTAAGGTCAACGCTGGCGGAATCAGTGAGATGAGCGATGTAGCACGCCGACGTGGGACCACTGTAGAGGTTCGAAATCTTTTCTACAACGCACCAGTGCGTGCTCGTTTTCTTAAGTCGGTCAGTGCCGAAACAAGGGCTGTGAACGAGATCGTGACAGCGCTCAGTCTGGCGAATCCGAGCGTTTCATTCATACTCACCTCGGATGATCGCGTGCTACTTGATCTCCAGCCTGCAGGAGAGCCTGCCGAGCGGATAGCTCAGATATGGGGGAGTGAGCATGCGAGCACGCTAATCTCAACGTCGAGGGACAAAGATGGCCTTAACGTCTCGGGATTGATTCAACGACCGGACGCGGCCAGGCCAGGCTTTCGACGTAGCCATCTTTTCGTTAACGGACGCCCATTCCGATCTCCAGCTTTGGTAAGGGCGGTAGAGCGGGGCTACCGAACAACGATCCCGCAGGGTGTTCGACCTTGGCTTTTTCTGTATTTGGAGGTTCCCGGGGATCAGGTTGACGTCAATGTGCATCCCGCCAAGTCCGAGGTGCGCTTTAGAGAGCAGAATCGCATCGAGGATTTGATCGAAGACGCGGTCAGGTCTGCGTTGGACGGTGAGGCCAGTGCTGCCACCTTCGACCAGCCTGGAGGCGGATTGCCTTCAGTCGCGGATGAAATCAGAAAGGTCGAGCACGTAGCTAAGGATGCTGGAGCGAATGATCAAATTGCACTTTTCGTACCGGTATCTTCGGATGATGGCGGGCTTGATCCGTCAGGAGTTGATGAGAGGAGCGCGATAGGTGGTCATGTCCAGCCTCTTCCTGAACCGGGGACCAAGCCAAGATTATGGCAGATGCTAGATACGTACGTATTTGCTGAGACAAGAGATGGGGTCCTCATTGTGGATCAGCATGCCGCACACGAGAGGATCTTGTTTCAACGTCTTATGGATGGATTTGAGTCGGGAGGGCAGGAGAGTCAGCGACTCCTTTTCCCGCTAACTCTAAAACTGACCGCTCCTGAGGTGGCCATGATTGGAGACCTTGGAAGTCTTTTATCGGGGGCGGGATTCGAGGTCGAGGGTTTTGGAGGCGATACTGTCATAGTGCATGCGGTTCCCAATCCGCATCGATACTTCGACGCGGAGCGAGCGTTCCGCGAAATGATTCACGAATTGACGCATGGATCAGACTTAGTCCGTGCCGCTCGCAATCAACATGAGAGGATTGCTAGCAGTTTCGCTTGTAAGAGCGCGATCAAGGCGGGGCAGAAATTGTCTGAGTCAGAAATGCAAGAGCTTTTCGATCAATTGTTTGCGACAGAATTACCCCATCATGACGTGCATGGACGTCCTACGATTGTGCGGCTCTCAAAAGGAGAACTGGAGCGGAAGTTCGGTCGCAAGTGAGTATCCGTGAGAGGTCGATCGCTCCGTTCGAAGGGATTTCCTTGGTCCTTACAGGACCCACTACGTCTGGGAAGACAGCTCTGTCAGTTGAGCTGTCGCAGAGGTTATCGATCGAGGTGATTTCGATGGATTCCCGTCAGGTCTATAAAGGGATGGACATAGGGACTGATAAGGTCACTGCCGAACATCGTGAGATGATCCCGCACCATGGCCTAGATCTAGTGACGCCACGACAGCGATATTCGGCTGGGCAGTTTGGCCGGGATGCTCGGCGCTGGGTCGATGGTATAGCGTCACGTGGGGGCCTGCCCGTCATAGTCGGTGGAAGCGGTTTTTTCCTTAGAACATTGTTGAGTCCCATGTTCACGGAACCGTGTTTAGATCCGTTGCGCCGAGAGCGACTAAGGGAATGGCTAGGGGCCCAATCTAATGACACCCTTTCGAAATTTGTTCGTGCTCTAGATCCCGACAGAGTCGAAGTATCTGTTGCTGGCGGCCCCCAGAGGATGGCTAGAACTATCGAAGTCTCTCTTCTGACGGGTATGACTCTCTCAAGATGGCACGTTGAAGCGCCGGCCGAGGCGCCATGCCTGCCCGCGGTTGTGATCGTACTTAACCTCCCCCGAGAAGAGATTGATCGACGGATCGAAGAGCGTGTGTGTAGGATGATGGAGAGGGGTTTGGAACGTGAGGTGAGAGAATTGCTCGCTGGCGGGTATGGGGATACGGACCCAGGGATGACTGCAACTGGATATAGAGAGATGTCTATGTATGTGCGTGGAGATGCGTCATTAGCGGAGGTGAAAAGGAAAATTGTTGCCAGCACGAAAAGGTATTCGCGTCGTCAGCTTACCTGGATCAGACATCAGCTTCCTGATCATGCTGTGACGATAGATGCGACTCAGCCGGTTGATCTCCAAGCCGACTTGGTACTTCAAGCTCTCAATGCCCGAGTTGGCCAGGTGTAGATGTGAAAATAGGGATCACGTGCTATCCGACGTACGGTGGATCCGGAGCCGTCGCTACTGAATTGGGCTTAGCTCTAGCGGCTCGCGGGCATGAAGTGCATTTCGTTTCGTATGATCAACCCTTCCGACTAGCGGGCTTACAGGAGAGAGTGGTCTTCCATCAAGTGGAGATGGAGGACTATCCGTTATTTGAGCATCCGCCTTACGCTCTCGCATTAGCTGTAGCTCTTCACGAAACCGCTCTAAGGCACGGGTTGGACCTCGTGCACATGCATTATGCCATTCCACATGCGGTGTCAGCGTACCTAGCTCGGGAAATGCTTGAAGATGCGCGGGGTCTACGGATCGTTACAACGCTTCACGGAACCGATATCACTCTAGTCGGACTTCACCCGTCATTTCATGAGATCACGCGTTTTTCAATCTTGGGATCCGACGGTCTCACTGCAGTTTCAGAGTATTTGAAAGAGCAGACCGTTGAAGGTTTCTCGGTTCCAGAAGAGCGGGTCCAAGTGATTCCCAATTTTATTGACACAGATGTGTGGCGGCCTGACCGTCAACCTTGCCACAGGGCTAAGTTTGCCTCTGAGGGTGAGAGTATTGTTATGCATGTGTCGAATTTTCGATCGGTGAAGCGGGCTGAAGATGTGGTTTCCGTGTTCTCAAGAATCCAAGAGCGAGTGCCTGCTCGGCTGGTTATGGTTGGGGATGGTCCTGATCGCCCAAGGGCAAGTCAGCTGGCGCGTGAACTGGATATAGAGGATCGAGTTTTGTTTGTTGGTAAACACCCGGCGGTCGAGGATCTACTTTCTTGCGCAGATTTGTTTCTGCTTCCGTCCGAGAAGGAATCCTTTGGTCTTGCAGCCTTAGAGGCTATGGCATGTGGTGCGCCAGTGATCGCAACGCGTGCCGGAGGGATACCCGAGGTCGTGGAGGATGGTGTAAGCGGGAGACTTTTGGATGTCGGTGATGTTTCAGGGATGGCGGAAGCCGGGGTTCAGCTTCTGAAGGATAAAGATTTGCGAGAGCGCATCTCTAGTGCAGGGCTAGACGTGGCTCAATCTCGGTATTCGACGGAAGTCGTCGTTCCACAGTACGAGGCATATTACGAGCGGGTACTTTCATCGTGACAGCTTGGGATGCGTTTTTACTAGGTATCGTACAGGGAGCGACCGAGTTTCTTCCTGTTTCGAGCTCTGGACACCTCGTCATCGTACAAAGTTTGCTCTCTGTCAGTGTTGAGGGAGTGGCGTTCGAGGTGATCGTCCACCTTGGCACCCTCTTTTCGATCCTGCTCGTGTACTTTAGCAGGATTACTGAACTTACGGTTGGGGTGCTTAGGAATGACCGACCTTCACTTTCATACGCAGGACTGCTTTTTGTAGCTACGATCCCAGCGGGCGTTATAGGTATCTTGGCGAAGGAACCGATCGAGCTGTTGTTTGATGCCCCTGCGGTGCCAGGTATAGCGTTGCTAGTCACCGGGGTTGTCTTATGGAGTAGCCGGTCAGCGATAGTTCGGCAAAGCGTGACTCGACCGACTTTGACTGCAGCATTGTTGATCGGGGTGGCGCAAGCATGTGCTCTGATCCCTGGAATCTCACGTTCTGGAGCAACGGTTGTAGCGGCGATGTGGTTAGGTATGGAGGCGCGTGAGGCTGCCGCCTTCTCATTCCTGATGGCTGTCCCGGTGATCGCAGGCGCTACAATGCTTCAAATTCCCGATCTTGTAGGACCTGGTCAGGAGGGACTGTCGATTTCGCTATTGGTAATTAGCGGGATAACAGCGGGGGTGACCGGAGTCTTCGCAATTCGAACGTTCGTTGGGGTCCTAGCTAGGAGGTCTTTCCACTTCTTTGCGCCGTACTGCTGGACGGTAGGGCTCCTGTATCTCGCTTACCTCTTCGTCAATTGAAAGCAATTTATCCATACTCACTGGACCCCGCTCGAGAACGAGAATACGGATTGCCACGTTTCGAGGTGTGGGAGTCAATTAGATCGACGAATGACCGTGCAAGGGAGCTAGCTGTCGAGGGCTCACCGCGGGGTTCGCTGGTTCTCAGTTGGGAACAAACGGAAGGGCGTGGCAGGCAAGGGAATACATGGTTTTCAGCAGCGGGAGACGGAGTATGGATGTCGCTGGTGCTGGGAGCGAATGATGTGACGACCCAGTTGCCACTTCTCGTGGGTATCTCGTGTGCGGAAGTGATCGAAGAGTTGACAGACGTGATAGTATCGATCAAATGGCCGAACGACCTGATGATAAAGGGAAGAAAGGTGGGCGGCGTTCTTGTCGAAATGGGTGATGGATGGGTGGTCGCTGGAATTGGCATCAATGTGAGGCGGAGCCCGTCTGAATCACTCCAAGCCTTTAGTAGTCGCGCATTAACTGCGACCTCAATCGCAGAACATTCGGATCGGATTTCCGAAATTCCGGGCTTTGCTGGACTCTTTGCTCAGCGGATTCTCGCGCGACTTGACGCTGGAAAGGGGCAAGGTGGAGTGGTCGATTCTTTTTCGGCTCGGGACATGTTACGGGGTCTTCGTGTTCACACCGACGAGCTTGGGATTGGGATTGCGCGTGGCATAGACGAGTGTGGCATGTTGTTGCTTGAGCGAGAGGACGGCTCCATCGTGGAAGTGCGCTCGGGGAGCGTTCGTTCTATCACATCGTCAGAGGAAGAGGAGTAGCCGTGCAATTGGTAGTGGACGTTGGAAATACTGAGACCGCAGTAGGGCTCGCTGTATCAGCAACAAGGGTTGTTGCGGAGTGGAGAGTCAGTTCGAGCGTGCCACGAACGGGTGATGAGATGACTGCCCTGATTCGAGCATTTTTAGCCGGAGAGAATGTCAACGAATCGGAGATTGTCCGGGGAGTGGTGGGTTCGGTTGTTCCGTCCGTAAACTACGTCTGGAATAAGACTATTCGCACCATCACTGGGGTTCCGGTTATAACGGTAGGACCTAATTCCGATCTGCCCATTTCACTGGACGTAGAGGAGCCACTTACAGTGGGTGCCGATAGGGTGGTGAACACCTTGGCAACAAAGGCAATGTTTGGTCGGGACACGATAGTAGTCGACCTTGGGACGGCGACGACATTCGACTGTATTACGGCGGGTGGAGCATTTTTGGGCGGGGTGATCTCCCCCGGACTCAGAGCAGGATTGGATTGGTTGTCGGCAAGCACGGCGAAGTTGCCTCGTGTCGAGTTAAGGCCCCCCGTCGCGGTCATTGGCCGCCGGACCGAGGCCTGTATTCAAAGCGGAGTTTTTTATCAGGCCATCGAATCCATTGACGGTATCGTTTCCAGAATTAGAGAAGAGTGGAAGCGACCTGATGCATTAGTTGTGGCCACGGGAGGGTTTGCAAGTACGATCGCACCACACCTAAAGACAGTGGAGGTGATTGAGCCGCTTCTGACTCTGTATGGTCTCGCGATCGCTGGTGAGCATCTGGCCTCCCCTGAGTGACCTTTGACTAGCTAGATTCCGATTCCTCGCGCGGCTTTTACCTGATGCTATGACTCTCTCCCCCGTATTTCGTTCTCCACAGGCTGTCCAACTCCTAGCGGAACAAGGGGTTTGGTCTCGACTTGCCTCTGATATTGAGGCACAGGCCGAAGCTGTCAGGGAAGTGCATCTGGATTTCGAGGACTTCATTGATGACAGTTTTCGCAAGGCTTCTCCTCCTGCACTGCCGGCTTTAGAGGTTGCCACGTCGGAGGGCTTGAGCTTTCTCCAGGAGTATTTTTTCCTGATCCTGTTTCGCTCGATCTTTCGATCATTAGGTGTAGAGCAAGGGAGGCTCCAGGCCTACGCAGAGCTGAATTTCTGTATCAAGGGCACTATTACGGCGGCAGACAATATTTTTGACGATCAGTCAAAAACACTGCTTCCATTAGTTCCGAGTTCCGGATCACGGTTTATGTCGATTCTTCAGCTTATGTCGTTCGAGCGTCTAGCTCGATCGGTATTGGATCGTGCAGTCGCAGCCAGTGTCATAGATAGGGGGTCAGTGCTCACGATCCAGCGTGCGCTCTTAGATCGGATGGCGGGAATCGGTGCCCTGGAGGGGTCGGAAGAGGGTGGGGTCGATGTCATACCGACACCGAACGAGATGCTTGATCGGGTGCATAGGGTTCGAGGAGGTTCATTGTTTGCGTTGGCGTTTGAAGCTCCGTTAGTTCTCGAGCGGGGGGATCTAAGGAAGCGGATAAGTGTCGCCAAGGAGGCCGTTACCCGACTGGGTACTGCGTTCCAAATTGTCGATGACCTCACTGATTTCGAATTCGATATTGGGCGGCGATCTCATAATTTGCTGGTATCCCAGGTCCACCACATGGGTACTGCGAAAGAGAGGGTGGCGTTAGCTGCGATCTGGGAAAGCGGCCGCTGCCCGGATGGGACAGTTGAAGAGACGTTCGCCAACTCTGCTAGGGAGGTGCTTCAACTCGCGTACTTAGAAGCACGGGCCTCGTTCAAGTCACTGCAAGATCTGGGTTACTGGTTCGATCACTCGTTGGCGGACGAAGTCGTCCATGCAATTGTGGGATTGGAGGGGGTTTCTCGGATGCAGGCTCTTGCCGGAGACGGGTCACAGGGAGCCTAACAGTAGGCTTGATAGAGGCATTTAAATTTCCTCAACCCGTTGACAGTATCGCCTAGGATTCGACCTTTCAGGGCTCTTAGCACTCATAGTACTAGAGTGCTAGGAATTGTATTTTCAAACTCACGACTGAGCGAAGTACGCAGGAGGACATTCAGATATGGCAGATGTGAACGTTCAGCCGCTCGCGGATCGCGTCGTGGTG
>MDTA01108405.1_pt1 | contig 10892 bp, 11 predicted proteins | sample 811151 | NCBI WGS metagenome assembly MDTA01 (sample SAMN05326648, study PRJNA326480) | marine metagenome | isolation source: seawater | place: Indian Ocean: South | collected 2010 | reverse complement strand
TAAAGGAGGTAATGGAGGTTCTGGTATAGTAATTATAAGATATAATACAAAAACAACTACAAAAGGATTATTACCTCGTGTTACAACATCAAATAAAAACGATTTATTATATTTTGATGGTAATAAATGGACAAATTTAAAAATAGATAATTCATTACAAGTTACAAATAATAATACATTAACAGTAAATACCAAATATATAGATAATAAAGTGACAGAATTAGATAATAAAATAGAAACAAAAATAAATTCAATCGGTACAACTCTTCACTTTTTAGTTAATCAATTTTATAGAGAATATAATTTTTCAGGTTTTAATAATTCTATACTATTATTTACATTAACAGAATTACCTGTATCTGCATCTGCTATTTTAGCATAAGTATTTTTTACTAGAGATTCTTTGAATGGAGACCATCAAGTTCATAGATTTGGAAAAGTTCATAATAATATACAATCATATATATATGAAAATACTAAACCAAGTGATATTTTTAATGCAAATGGTTTAGATATATCTCAAAATAATACAGTTGAAATACAAATGCCAGGTGATTCTGATAATTATAGACCATATTATGGTAAATGGTTTTCATCAGTAATTATACCATTAGATGAAGATAATAAAATATATTATTCAAATTCTGGTAATAGTGGTTCTTCGGGTTGGATATATATTAAAGTAAGAGGATACTATCTTTAAATTTAATATATAAAAACTATTTTTTTTACATATCTAATAGATGAAATTTATAGATTTATTTTGTGGTATAGGTGGTTTTCATCAAGCATTAAAAAATTTTAATACAAAATGTATTTTAGCATCAGATAATGATAAAAATTGTCAAAAAATTTATAAAATAAATTATAACATAGATGTACAAAATGATGTTAAGAAAATATATCCTAATGATATAGAAGATTTTGATATAATTTGCGGTGGTTTTCCGTGTCAAGCATTTTCAAATGCAGGTAATAAAAATACATTTTCTGATGAAAGAGGTTTATTATTTGATGAAATAATAAGAATTGCAAAAGTTAAAAATCCAAAATTTATGTTTTTAGAAAATGTAAAACATATATTAAAAGTTGATGGGGGTAAAGTTATTAAATATATTAAAGAACAATTAGATGAAAATAATTATATTTTACAATTATTTAATATGTCGCCTCATAAATATGGAATACCACAACAAAGAGAAAGGATATATTTTGTATGTATAAGAAAAGATATATATAATGGTTTAGATATAGAACTGCCTATTTCTAATAAAAAAATAATATTTAATAATTTTCTTGATAAGAAAAAAGATATTGATAAAAAATATTATATATCAGGTGATATTTTAAAAGTATTAGAAGCATGGGATGAAATGATTAAAATATTTGAAGTTGGTGAAAAAATATCACCAACTATATTAATACACGAATTTTATATTAATGATAGAAAAAAAAATTTTAATACTTATTCAAAATGGAAACAAGATTATATAAATTCTAATAAAAAAATTATTGAAAAATATAAAGATAAATGGGATATTTGGTATAAAAAACATAAAGATATTTTACAAAAAAGAGAAATATATGGAAAATTAGAATGGCAAGTTGGTTTAATTAAACCAAATGATTCAATATTTAATTATTTTATTCAAATAAGACAATCAGGTATTCGTGTTAAAAAAGCTGAATATTTTCCAACACTTGTTGCAATATCACAGATTCCAATATATGGTAAAGAAAAAAGATATATAACGCCTAGAGAATGCGCTAGATTACAATCATTTCCCGAAGATTTTATTTTATCTCAAAATGATAATATTTCATATAAACAATTGGGCAATGCTGTAAATGTAGATAATGTTAAAACTGTTATAAAAGCTACTTTTAATCATTATAATATTTAATATTTATCTAATTAATTATTAATGGATAGTATAAAAAAATTACTAATTATTTTAATACTTATTATAATAATTTATTTAATATTAAATAATTATAAAGAACATTTTAACTTATATAATGTTAAAAATATTAAAGAAGCAAAATTAAAATTAGATATATTTGGTAGTGATATTATAAAAGGTTCTCAAGGACAACCAGGAATAAAAGGAGATACAGGTAACAATGGTTTAATGGGTCCAAGTGGTTTAAAAGGCGATAAAGGCAATAATGGTCTTGACGGTCTTGATAGTAGTTCAATTACTTTTATAAATAAAGAATGTGATTTATTAGATAAATATGTAGCAAATGGCAACAATTATACAGAAACATTAATAACTGTTCCAAATGGTTTAAGGGGATTTAATGGAAGTGTTGGACCTATATTTTTTGTTACAAAAATAACAGCAGATACACCATTGACATTAAATGATAATAAGATAAAACAAAATGCTATTAGCAAAATACCAAGTTTAAATAATTTGTTAAATGGTTATATTATAATTGGCGAATATATACCAGAAGATAAAGATGCATTACTGATTGAACCAATCATAATAGATGTTCCAAAAGGATTAGCTGGTTCAAGGGGTTTATCTGGTAAATGTTTACCAAGTCCTGATGGATTAGTTGGAAAAAATGGTGAAGTAGGAATTAGAGGTGAAAGAGGAGAAAGAGGGGAACCAGGAAAAAAAGGTGAAAATGGTATAACCCCCGAAGAACCATTAGAACGTGCATTTAATACATTAAAAATAAATAAGCAAATATGTTTTGGTTATCCTGAACAAAATTATTGTTTAGATTCTAATGATTTATCAATTATTGTCGATGAATTTCATAAGCATAATTTAGATCCTGATTATGTTTCTATAATAGAAAAAAGATATAAAAGATTACTTGCTGAAAAATGTAATTTAAAAAAAAAGAGTGATGATAAAGTTAAATTAGATTATATAAATAATAAATTATTAGAAATATTAAAATTAGAAAATGAAAATGCAGAAATAAAAGAATTAACAGCAAAAGACTGTAACTATTGTAATGAAGGATATGAATTAAAAGATGGTAGTTGGAATTGTACTAAATGCGAACCATCATTTTATAAAAATAAAAAAGGGAATGAACTATGTACTAAATGTGATGTTTGTGACGAGGGAGAACATAGATCTAATTGTGGAGATACATCAAAAGGTGAATGCATTCAAAATACTTGTTCTTGTGCAAATGGCACTACTGCCACAGGTGCAGCATGTACAACTGATGGCGCAAATATATGTACTTCTTGTAATACCGGTTTTTATAAAAGTGGCAATAATTGTGTAAGATGTAAATCTTGTGGCGTAGGCGAACACGAAACAAGAAGTTGTAATACAAATCACGATAGACAATGTACAAGAAATCAATGTAATTGTACAGATGGTATTGGAGCATCTGGTGCAAGTTGCCCAAGACATGGTGATTGGAAATGTGCAATTTGTAAAAGTAATTATTATTCACTCAGAAATAATGTTTGCACATTTAATCAAATACGTTTATTTCAAAACACTAGTTATACTGGACAGAACAGATGGATTGGTGGCACAAATGGTACATATACTAACTTAAATGATTTAAGATATAATTTTAGTAGTGGAAAAAAAATTGAAGATACAATGACATCATTTCAAAAGGACCCTAATGCAAGAGTAACATTATATCAAAACAGAAATGGTAAGGGTAAATGTGTTGATTTAACTGGTACAGGAAATATATATAATGTTGGAAGTTGGTGGAATGATAGAGTAAGTAGTATAGGTTGGGGTGGTACACCATGTAATAATCATAGAGCACTTGGAACATAATTATTATAGATTAAAAAAAGTACATTTCTTTATTTTTTTTAAATTTTATAAAAGGTTTTATAAATTTTTATATTTTTTAAGAAATGTACTTTTTTTATATTTACTAAATAAAATGATAAATAATAAATTCGAATGTTTTTTACAAGATTGGTATATATTATATTTTAAAAATAAATTAAATATTAAAAATCATTATGAAAATTGTAAAAATATATCATATTGGTCGTGGTATAGAGTTTATAGACAGTTAGTTTTATATTGTAGTAAAGATATTGGTAAACACAGTTTAAAAAAAACAGGAAATATTATTTTAAGAGATGTATGTAATACATTTCGTAAATTTTCTTCATTGCCAGATGATATAAATGAATATATAATAATATTATTATTACAAGATTTAACTAATATTTCTTGTGATTTAATAATAAATAAAAAAAATATATTGAAAAATAAAAAAAAATGATTCTTTATAATTATAAAAAGTTTATGGCTTCGACATATAATATCAATTCATCAATGTTTAACAAACACGTTAATAAATTTAATGATTTTGAAGATATTATTAAAATCCCAAGATACGTTAAACTAGTAAAAGTTAATACTAAGTATACAAAAGAAAATAAAGATGGTAGGTATTCTTATAAAAATCGTCGCACAATTAATAAAGACTGGAAGGATTTTAATAATTCACAAAATTAAATATTAATCTATAGTTTTACTATTCTTTATCATATCTTTTATATTTTTTATTTGTAATTTATAAGTTTCTTTTGGTTCTTGTAATAATATATAGTTTAATAATAAATCAATAATATCTGTATATTTTTGTCTTTCTATTTTTAAACAAATATTATCTTTATATTTAACTGCAAATTTTTGCATTTGTGATGTTTTTTCATTTATTAATTCTTCTGTTAAAGCATTTATGTCTTTTAATAAATAATCATTATCCTTTTTAATTAATGCATTTTCTCTATTACCATATTTAATATTATTATTTTCAGGAAATTCTTTATTAAAATGTATTTCTTTTGTTAATAAGGTTGGTATATCATATTTTTTAATAAATATATCCAACATTTTTTCATAATCTAAATAATCTAATCTTTCATTTTTATAATTATTAACAACTGTTTGATTTGCAATATTTGTTATATTTTGTGTTTCAATAGTATTATTTATTTGTGTTTTTATATTGTTATGTGTACGAATATTTTGTGGATTTGGTGTTCTAGCGTGTATAATACTTTTTGGTTTACAATTATTTCTTTTTAAATGTTTGGATTTTGCCTGTCTGGTTGTAAAACTTATCATACATGTTGGACATGTTAAATCATCTATTCCTTTACATTTTTTTTCATGTTCTACTAAATATCTTTTACTTGCATATATTTTATTACATTTATTACAAATAAAACCAAAAAGTTCAAATTTTTGGTTAGGGCTGACATTTTCACCGCTCGGGCTTACATTTTCACCACCAGGGCTTACATTTTCACCGCTCGGGCTTACATTTTCACCTGATTTTAAAAAATTACTTTTATCATCATTATTTATATAATGGACACTATTACAGTGTCTAATTAAATTATATTTTCTATTTGACGAATAATTACAAATTGAACATTTATGTATCAAGTGAGTAACTTTTTCTGTCATTACTATATATAGTATCAATATTTATTTTTATATGCTATTTTTCTTACCAGAATTTTTGAGTAATGAGTAAAACTCATGGGAAAAAATTTTTTCTAAATTTTTTTTTCAATTTTTTGTCCGTTTTTTCCGCCTCGATTTTTCATTAAAAAAAATAAACCAGTTTAATAATACGCATATATATTAAATTTACCATTTTTTATCGTGAAAATGACATAAATCTTTTTTCACAGATATAAAAATAAATAAATATATATATAACATTATGAAAAAAGGTTATATATACTGTTATGTTCCTATTTGTGAAGTAAAATTATATTGCATTGACATTGCATATAGTTATAAAGATATTTTAGATACTAATAGGGATATAATATTCATAAAAAAAATATATAATCCAAATATTATAAAAAAAAAATTTTATAAAAAATTTAATAAATTTTTACTTATAAATAATATATTTAGTGGTACTATAAAACTTAAAAAAATAAAAGATTTTTTTAAAATGATTTAATATCAAAATGTTCATTATAATTATATATGATATTAAAATTAGTAACTTTATAATATAATAAAATACTAAATACAATTATAAAATAAAAAATAAATACAAATAAATAATAATAGAAAATTAAATTTATAACACTATTAAATAAATAATAAATCATACAATATAAATAATAATCAAATTTTTATATATACATAAAGATAGTACTGAATACTTATACTCTCGCCCACATTGTTAAATTTAAATTTATACATTTAGCACAACCAATCGCAGTTGTTTGCCCACCATTTTTATTTATTCCATAACCAACATAATACATTAGTATTTTATTATCATTAGTTTTTACAATATAAGGACTTCTTACACTATAATTATCCCACGCATCCTTATTAAATCTTGGTTCAAATATTGGTCCACCCGTACCCTTATCAATTTTAATCCAAGTAATACCATTATTTATTGAATATGCTAAACCAATCGCATAACATTCTTCATTTATTTTTTTTCCTTCATATAACATATACATTATATTATTAAAATGTATAATATGTCTAATACCAACACCACCATCATCCCAAGAACCTTTATTACCAGGTTTTAAAATGATGCCCAATTTATATTTTTTTCCCAACCCATATTTATTATTGGATATAATACCGCCTATATAAAAATACGCTTCATTATTTACTAATTTTGCACTATGATATGTTATTAACCATTTACTTTTTGAATTATCTGGTTCAATTTTTGTTATACGAGGAAAGGTTGTAAATATATGATCCCACTCATTTTCCTTACCTATATTTATTGTTGGTACCTTATATTTATACCAGTTAATATTATTATTGCTTTTTGCTACAAGACATCTCATTCTTAATCCATAATAACCTAATATTTTTTCTTCACACGCACCAAAATAATGCATTATATAATTATTATTATCATATAATACATCTGATATACCAATTTGGACATTATCATAACTAAATTCACTACTATTTGATTTAATAATTTCTTTGTTTTTATTCCATACTAATCCATCTTTTGATTCCATAAATCCATTTGAACCTATTTGTAATTTTTTAACAGATGTTAAATTCCTGTTAAAATTTCTTCCATCAAAACCATAATAATACATTAACCATTTTTTATTATTTTTATTTGGGGACAAAACTACAGGATAACTAACTATATCTGTATCCCACGAATTTTTACCATTCATTCCAGGAAACAATAATCTTCCATTTATATATTTATAGTCTGTATTTTTTAATTTTAAATTTATAATTGAATTTTTATTTATTCTAAAAAAATTAAACCCATATGAATTATGAATTAATAATAATAATATAAATAACATTATCACATTATATATATATAATTATGTTTAAATATATATAAATATATAATAAATTAAAAGTAATTATGTATGATAAATTTATAGAATTAAATAATGATTTACAAAATTTAATAATAAGTAAAATATACTTTACACAACCTAAAAAATTATTAGAAGATATTCGTAATTATCATAAAATTAAAAAAAATATAATTGATTTTTATATTAAATATAATATTAGCGATAATATAAATGATACTTATAGAGTAATAGAACACGATTTATGTTTATATTATAATAATAATATTCCTTATTCATCAGAAATAGCTATAGAAAATCGAAATAAATTAAAGAGATTATTTATTACAAAAACAAAAGCAAAATTTTCTTCAGTATTTTATAATTTTCATTTCAATTTTAATATAAATACTATATCAAGAATTAATAGATATATAGGATGCCTAAATATAAAAGAAAGAGAATTATTTTTTATTAATTTTATAACAAATAATTATATATATTTATATTAAAGATGAAAAAAAAATTATTAAAAATAAAAAAAAAACAAACTGGTTCTGGATTTTTTGATAATTTAAAAAATATAATAAATGATAAAATTGGAACAGATGTATCAATATTAAATTTAATAACCAATTATGAAAATAATTATGCAAATTCAAGAGAAATAGTAAATATTGTAAATAAACTTATTGATAATTATCCAAATAGTTACAATAAAAATGAAAAAAAAATAGAATTATATAATATATTACATAAAATTAATAAAATAAATAAAAAAATTTATTATAGTAATTAACATAATTTAATAAAAAGTAATAAATATTTAATTTTATCATATGATATGTTTAATGATAAAAAAACACCTATTATACAACAAGATATAATATATCCTGTTATTTTTAATGAATTAATAAATATAAATAAAAATATTAATTATAATATTATTAGGGAAATAGAAACTTCTCAACAACTTAATATTTATCATAATAATTATAATATAAAAAATGGATATACTTATAATAAACAAAAATTTGTATATAATATAATATATTTTATTGAATATTATAATAATAAAAACTCTTCACAACAATTTATTAACCAAACTAATATAGAATCATCAAACGCGGATACACAAAACCCTATTAGTACTACACATACATTACCTAAACCACTTAATAATACTTATAAAGAAGATAGTAGCAAATTTGATATTAATAATAATCCAACTAATATTACACAAGGACTAATAGAAGGTCCCAAAATACAAGGCACTAATTTGCAAGGAACAAATTTAGAAGGAACTAATATGCAAGGAACAAATTTAGAAGGAACTAATGTGCAAGGAACAAATGCACAAGAAACTAATATGCAAGGAACAAATGTGCAAGAAACTAATATGCAAGGAACAAATGTGCAAGAAACTAATATGCAAGAAACTAATATGCAAGGAACAAATGTGCAAGATTCTATTTATTCACAAAATAGTATTAAATTAAGTGATATTAATTTACAACAAGATAGTAATAGTAATAAAACACCAGAAGTGTCTACAATTTCTAGTAATAATTATAGAAAAAGTTGTAATTTGGATTATAGAATTTCAAAATATAATAAGCTTAATAGATTTAATAATATTAATAATTCTAGTATATATTATATATTAAAAAAAATTAGCATATTAAATTTAAATAAATATTTATATGAATATTCAAATCGTATAAAACAATTAGACGCTGATTTAAAACAGCAATTTTTACAAGATGTTACTACAATTGAAAGAAAAATATATAAAATTAATAAAAATCATAATACATATAATAATTTTGATGTACTATATTCTATATTAAATAGTGACCAAGTATATATTTATAAAAAGATTATATTACATAATAGTATAATTACAAATAATAATACTAAAAAAACTGCTATTAATAATGAAAATAATATAACTATTAATGATGATAATATTATGGGTACCGATAGTGCATATGGAACAAATTATATTATAGATATAGATAATACTAATGGTATATTAAAAAAAATTAAAACATTAAAATATAATAAAATTGATTTAAATGATATTTATGAATTAGAAAATTTAAATTATTTTAGAAATTACTTAAAAAATAAAGTTACACAAAATTTACCATTTAATTATTTTAATGGTATAAATTCAATTAATAGTAAACCTAATTATCTATTAACAATAAATGAAAAATATGATAACGATTTAAAAAATTTTATATTAGAAGAATTAATATATTCTAAAAATGATAGAGAATATAAATATAATTTATTTTTAAATTCTTTTGATAATATAATTATATCATTAATATCTTACTGGAATATTGCAAAAATAAACCACAGTGATATGCACGCAGGCAATGTATTATTTAAAAAATGTAATGCGACAAATGCTTATTTTCATTACAACATATATGGTGAAAATATATATATTAAAAATTATGGTTATTTATGGACAATATGGGATTATGGTTTGCAAAATAATTTTAGCGATGTTATTAAAATTAATGGTACAAGATATGAATATATTACTAATAGTCACAATGATATATTGCGAATAATTATATTATATAAAATGTATATTGAAAAATTTTATATTAAAAATATTGTATGTACTGTATTTTATAATAATAAATTAAATTATAAATATTCTTATTTATTTGAATCACTACTTATTTATATGATTAATAGTAAAAAAATAAAGAATGATTTTAATAATAAATTACAAATAATACTACAATTAATACATAATTTTGATGAATGTAATATAAAAAAAATATTTGATAAATTTATAAAAAAAAATACTGTAATTGTTGATGAAAATAAAGAAGATTTTTTCAATATTTTAAAAGATAAATATACTAATCCAGAAAAAAGTTTTAAAAATAATACAGAAAGATTTAAATTCCTTAATTATTGTAATAATAGTGAAACAAGACTTGCATCATCTATTAAAATAATGGATGAAAATATCTCAGATAGTGGTGGTAAAAAAGGATTAAGAGACAGAAAAAAAAATAATATTGTAAATAATTGTAATATATCTATAGAAAATGAAATATTTGATTTTACATTAGTTAAATATTTAGAAAAAGTGTATGATGATTATAGTAATAAGGACAAGGCATATAGTATTGCATTAGAAAATAGAGGTAAGGAATTATATAATAATATATTTAATAAACGTGAAGAATTCAAAAAATTATTTAATAATAAATGTAAAATTAATATTGAAAATATTAATAAAAAAATTATAAACGAATATAGTTATTTACAAAGAATTATTAATTATATATCTACTAAAATAAAACTATATCAACCATTCTATAAAATAATACCATCAGTTTATGATTATAGAAATTTTGAACATTTGTTATCATTATATGCTACTGAAATATTTTTAAATAAAGAAAATATAAAACCACATTTAATAGAAAATAAAACTCCTTATTTAATTGGTAATGGTGAATTAGGTAAATATTGGTTACGCATTGATGTAGCAATACATAAAAATAAAATATCACAAAGTAATATTTTACCAAAAAATAAAGAACTAGATAATATT
>MDTA01062810.1_pt1 | contig 10893 bp, 8 predicted proteins | sample 811151 | NCBI WGS metagenome assembly MDTA01 (sample SAMN05326648, study PRJNA326480) | marine metagenome | isolation source: seawater | place: Indian Ocean: South | collected 2010 | reverse complement strand
TGCTCCGATCGCTATCCCGCTAACAAAGTCCCGTCGCTTGATCTGCTTGCTCACATTAATTTCCACTTTACATGTCAATCGACAGGTTATAGCCTGTCGGTTGACATGTAAATGATTTGGCCTAGCTCATCCCTTTTTAAGGAGAGGAACAGACTGTAAATGACGCGTCAATCTTCTGAGTCAGGTGGTTTCGGCCGTCAGGTGAGTCGATTTGGTTTTTGGTGCGCTGTGCTCTGCGTAGTAACCGCTGTTATCGCGACATTTTTGCCACTTGATGTGCCAGATGGCTTCACAGCGGGGCACGCAGAGCGTCTGAAATGGCTGACTGAAAACAGAGATGCATTCGTTGCCGCCTGGGTCAATCAGATCGTGGCGATGGTGAGCCTGTCTGGATTGTTTCTGGCGCTGTGCTGGCGGGGCCGTCTCAGAGGCCCACTGAGTGCGCTATTGGCGGCCGGAGCCGTCGCGATGGCCACCATGGCATTCGTAATCCCTAAATTCATCGCTATATGGACAATCCCGCTGCTGGCTGAGGCAGACGCAACCGGAGGGACGGGGGCAGAAATGGCAGCCGTGCTGTTGCCTCTTTTAAACGTGTCAATCCCGTTCTCCCTATACACGTCTTTCGACTACCTGGGGTTTTGGCTTTACGCGCTTTTTGCGGTTCTGATGATGAAGCCGCTGTATGGCAGCGATTGGTCATCCAAGGTCATTGCCATCTTGGTGGGCATGTTCGGAATCGGGTTCCATGGAGCGTTTGCCTGTCTGCTGCTCGGTGCCATTCAGGCTCCCGACATCGAGATCAGCTTTGGCCTCTCGTTCATTCCGTTGCTGCTACTCATATTTATTCTGGCAGTCGAATTTCGGCGTGACCGCAAGCACTCAGCAAATAACTGGCGTTCTGATACCTAGCCTCAGGGGGTTTCAGGAAACTGTTTTGAAGAAACCACCATCCCACGTCCAAGGAGTTAACACAGTGAAACATATAAACCGTAAAAGCATTGCTGTTGCGATCTCTGCATTGACCTTTAGTGTCACAGCCTTCGCTCAGCTGGAAGAGGTGTTAGTGAGCGCACAAAAGCGCGAGCAAAGCTTGCAAGACGTGCCAATTGCGATCAGTGCTGTTAGTGGTGAGCTACTTGAGCAAACGGGCGTGAATACTATTACCGAGGTGATCCCCATGGTGCCCGGACTCAGCGGTTCAGATTATGGGTTAGCGACCAATAGCTGGGCGATTCGTGGGATTGGTAGCAATGACTGGACCATTGGTTCAGAGCCTTCAGTTGGCGTCTTCGTTGATGATGGGTACGTCGGTAGGAATATTTTCGCCACAACTAACTTTTTCGACATTGATCGAATTGAGGTGGTCAAGGGCCCGCAGGGAACCTTATTTGGACGTAATGCAGCAGCGGGCGCGATCAGCTTGATTACCAACAAGCCCGGTGATGAGAACGAATGGCGGCTGGGTGTGGCTGTGGGTGATGAGGGACAGCAGCGATATGAAGTAGTGGGTAATTGGGCGGTGAGCGATACGTTTGCATTGCGCCTTGCCTACCAGCATCAGGAATGGGATGGGATGTGGACCGAGGTCCTCAGTGGCGAGGATATGTATACGGAGAGTGACGTGATTCGTGTGTCGGCTCGCTGGGACATCACCGATAGTTTCGAGGCCTTAATCAAGTTCAATCACGGTAAAGCTGAGACCAATTACACCAGCGCAGTGAACATTCCCACTAATATGGCCCAGCCGGGTGTTGAGTACCCTGACCGTTTTGCAATAAACCAACCCAACTATGAGCAAAACGAGGACGATGGATTTGGATTGCGTCTGACTTGGGCGATTAATGACTCGTTAACACTGGTGTCCATTACCGACGTTCGGAGCGGTGAGAACGATTATTTCGAGGACGTGGATGGAAGTGCTAACGATGTAGCGATCGATGAGGCGCTATTCGGCGTGCCCGGGGGCTATCTAGGGGGATTAGATATCCCTGTGGGGCTGGGTGCAGAGGCGGACACGGTGTATCAAGAATTTCGGTTGAGCGGCAGCGCGGACTCAATCGAATGGTTCGCTGGGGTCAGTTATTACAACGAAGAGTTAGAAAATACTCGGTGGGAAGTTGACTATGTGGCGACGGCACTCGGTTTTCCCATTGGCAGCAACCGAATTGCCAGTGATGCGGACAATACTTCCTATGGCATCTACGGCGACTTCACCTGGCAGGCCACTGATCGGCTCGCGGTGACTGCGGGGCTGCGGTGGAGTGCCGACGAGAAAGACTGGTGCACCAACACCCTGCAGGATGATTTTTATGACATGGGAGGGCCAACCGCGGGTCCCGTTTGTGACGAGGAAGAGTGGGATGAGCTTACAGGCCGCCTGATCGCCCAGTACAATTTTGGTGACGACACCATGCTCTTCGCTAGCATCGCGCAGGGTTACAAAGGCGGTGGTTTCAATACGTCAGTAGCGGATCTTGACGGTGACGGCATTGCCGACACAGTGGTGCCTTTTGATCCTGAGACGAGTGTCGCCTTCGAGCTGGGCTTGAAGTCGACCCTGTTAGATGGGCGTATGCAGGTCAATGGCTCGGTGTACTTCACCGATTACGAGTCGCTGCAAGTACAAATCTTTGGTTTTGATACGGGTCTGCAGATTCGTGACGCCGGTGACGCAGAGACAAGGGGTTTCGAGGCAGAACTGATGTTTGCCGCGACCGAGAATCTGACATTAATGGCCAACTACGCATACGTCGATACTGAAATTGTGTCTGGCCCTCTCAATGGGCAGACATTGGCCTATGCGCCCGAGGATACGTTCTCGCTTGGAGCAAACTTTGAACACCGCTTTTTAGGCGGCAGCCTTAACTGGTTTGCGATTTACAACTACACAGGCGAATTTTTCCACGATATTGATAACCTCAATGAGGAATCCTCCTTCGGCATTATCAACGGAAAGGTGACGTATACCCCGGGCAGTGAACGCTGGGACCTGGCCTTTGCCGTCGACAATCTCACCGACGAAGACTACGCGACGTTACGAGCCGACTTTGGCTGGGGGCCGCAGCTCCATTGGGGTTATAAGCGTTTGATGCGCGCCGAATTCAACCTCTACTTCTGATGGTATCGAGTGATCACGCTGCGGCCAAGGAGCTTAACAAGTGACAAAAAAATTGTGCTTAGTCGTCTTCCTGATCCTATTGAGTCTTATGCCTTCGTTCGCCAAAGCAGAGGCTGATGTGCTGCCTCTGAGTCCGGCAGACCTCCGAGATATGACACTCGAGAGCATCCCTCCTTGGCCGGAGGAGATGGTGCTGTCAGGCACGAACCGGCATTGGCAGAAGGTGTTGCATGAGGGTGAATTTGTGGTCGCCCTTTATGAGGCGATGCCAGCTGTCATTGATATCCCCGAGCCTTACCCATACGACGAGTATGTGCGGGTGCTTGAGGGCAGTGTGATACTGACCTCCAGCGAGGGTGAGCGACAAAGCTATGAGGCAGGAGATGCATTTCTTGTTCCCGTAGGCTGGACGGGCACTTGGGAAATGCCCACTCGGTTCCGAGAACTAATTATCGTTGACAGGAAGGGCTGGGAAGCTGTCGAGAGCATGATCGCAACATTGTTTGGGGCAGACGCCGAGTCGAGCACCGGCCAAACCAGCGTGCTCCCGTTATTGACAACCTCCCTGAAACAAGCGCCGCTTGACGATCTTCCACCTTGGCCTCAGGGGGTGGTGCTGTCAGGCGCCAACAAGCATGGCCAGACAGTGCTGCATTCGGGCAATGTCGTGGCGGCACTTTATGGAGCGGAGGCGGCACGGCTCTCTGTCAGCGCGCCGTTTCCCTACGATGAATACGTACTGGTCTTGTCTGGAGAAGTTACTCTGACCTCAGATGCGGGGTACTCACAAACATTTGCTAAGGGTGACAGCTTTCTGGTGCCAAAAGGCTGGATTGGCATTTGGGACATGCCTGGTCAATACCTTGAGAAAATCGTCGTTGAGACCGCGGCCTGGAATGCGGTAGAGGGCTGAGGGCAATTCAAAGTGGGTAAAAAGAATCACTTGCAGATTACGCGGCGCGATTTTTTGGATGGTATGGCCCTCGCGGGCGGTGCGTTGGCGCTATCACCTTTGCAGATATTGGCTGGGTCTCAAGACGATACTCACGCTTCGCAGGTCTACCCGCCGTCCTTGACGGGCTTGCGGGGTAATCACCCCGGTTCTTTTGAGGTCGCCCACGCTTTAGCGCGAGAGGGTCAACGCCCCGACAAGTTTGAGTTGGTCGATGAGGCATATGATCTGGTAGTCGTGGGGGCAGGAATCAGCGGCTTGACCGCTGCTTACTTATTTCGCAAGCAGTATGGCCCTGACGCCAAAATTCTGATCCTCGACAACCATGACGACTTCGGCGGTCACGCCAAGCGCAATGAATTCTCCGCGCAGGGGCACATGTTGCTGGGTGTGGGAGGCAGCCTGAACCTGGAGCAGGCCGCCATGGGCGAGGCTGAGCTCTCCTTACTGGAGGAGATCGGCGTGAACTTCACTGAGCTTAGAGAATCGGTTGAACCCGGCTATTTGATTCATGATCCTATGTCTCGGCACGGGATCTATCTAAACCATGCCATTTACGGCGAAGATCGGTCGATTCTTGCAGATTGGAATTTGTTGTGGGCGGGCATCGGAGATTTTGAGGGTGCTATTCGTTCACTGAACCTCTCGAAGACTGATGAGCAAGGGCTAATTGCACTGGTAAGCGGCGAGAACGATTTTTTACAGGACATCCCGCTGGTCGATCGAGAGCGTTTCGCTCGAACAACGCCATACGCAACTTTTTTACGAGAGCGCGTCGGTCTATCAGAGCAAGGAATCAAGATTACCGAACCCTGGGTAAAAGCGCTTCATTGTGCAGGTGCAGAGGCGGTCTCGATTCAGGAAGTTTTTCGCGCTGGTGCGCCTGGCTTGAACACCCTGATGCCTATGGCGGAGAGCGAGGGCGACGGAGAATCGGTTGATCCCGACGCTTACCGGTACCCAATTTTTCCTGACGGCAACGCTTCAGTCGCGCGTCTACTGGTGCGCCAACTAATTCCCGCGGTCGTCGGCGGTGACTTGACGCAAAACGTCGTCACGAGCCAATTTGATTATTCGCAGCTGGACCAAGAGGATGCGCTCGTTCGGCTGCGGCTCAACAGCACCGTGGTGAACGCCAAGAACCTGGATGACGAGCAGGTGGAAATTGCTTACGTGGCTGAGGGTGAGGCAAAAGCAGTCCGCGCGAAGCACTGCATTTTGGCCGGCTACGGCGGGATCGTGCCGCATCTTTGTCCAGAACTGCCTGAGGCTCAGAAGGAGCATTTGGCATATGGCGTGAAGGCGCCCTTTATTTGCACGAATGTCTTGCTGCGCAATGCAGAAGCCGTGAGAAAGGCAGGTGTCAGCGGTTATCAGTGCCCGGGCAGCTTCTACAGTCTCTTTGCTTCCGCACCTCCCGTAAACGTGGGTGATTTTAGAGTGCCTTCAGAGGCTACTGATCCCATGGTGGTGTGGATGTTGCACGTGCCTACCCCCCGAGTCGCCAACGGACTGTCCGCGCGGGATGCCTATCGGTTGGGTCGACATAAATTATTGTCGATGTCCTTTGACGAGATTGAATCTGCGACCTTAAGTCAACTGGCTGGCATGTTCGGGTCAGCGGGATTCGATGCCGAACGGGATGTTGAGGCGATTACAGTCAATCGGTGGGCGCATGGTTATGCCTACGAATATATGGACTTGCATGATCCCGACTGGCAAGAGGGGCAGGCCCCCCACGAACTGGGCCGGAAGCCCATTGGGCGAATAGCGATCGCCAATTCTGACGCAGAGGCCTATGCCTATGTGCAGGCTGCGATGAAAGCTGCTCGGCGCGCCGTCGGTGAAGTCCTCGCGCAATAGGTTTTTCAAGATTGATGGGTAGCTGCATTCCAATAAGTTGGAGAAAAAAATGAAAATACAGACCGATTTTGTGATGAGCATCAACGGTGAGGCGGTGACGACCGAGCAGACGCAACCCGTTTTTAATCCCGCGACCCGGTCGGTTTTTGCGCAGGTGCCTGACGCCTCCAAGGAGCAGCTCGATCAAACGGTCGACGCGGCACACCGCGCACTGAAAACGTGGTCAGCGACGCCTGCTGATGAGAGGCAGGCAGCACTCGAGGCCTATGCGGATCTGATCGAGTCGCATGCCGAAGAACTCATGTCGTTATTGACTGCCGAGCAGGGGAAGCCGAGAGCTGGATCAGAATGGGAAGTGCTGGGGTCGGTCGCCTGGCTAAGGGCGGTAGCGTCCCAGCGACTGCCTGATGAGGTGGTCGAAGAGACAGAAGAGCGTCGCGTGGTGACCAGGTACACCCCGGTTGGGGTGGTTGGCGCCATTGTTCCATGGAACTTTCCCATCCTGCTGGCTATCTGGAAAATTGCGCCGGCTGTGATGTCTGGCTGCACCATGATTCTCAAGCCATCTCCTTATACGCCGCTTTGCGATCTGAAGTTGGCAGAGCTGGCCCAGCTGGCGTTTCCGCCTGGAGTGGTCAATGGGCTGAGCGGCGGTGACGAGCTGGGTATCTGGATGACCACACACCCTCGTATCAATAAGATTGCCTTCACCGGCTCGACGGAAACCGGTCGGCACGTTATGAAATCGGCATCTGAAACCATCAAAAGGGTGACGCTTGAGCTGGGGGGTAACGACCCGGCGATTGTGTTACCAGATGTCGATGCTAAGGCGCTGGCACCCGAAATCTTCTGGGCAGCATTCCAGAACAATGCGCAGTTTTGCAATGCCACCAAGCGTTTGTACGTTCATGAGGATGTGTACGACGAAGTCCGTGATGCTCTGGTGGATTTCATAGAGCAAAACATCAAGGTCGGTGACGGTGCTGAGGCGGATACCCACCTGGGACCGATTCAAAACTCCATGCAATACGGCAAGGTTCAGGATTACTTTAAAGATTGCCAAGACAATGGACACGCCTTTGCTGTGGGCGGCGAAATCGATGACTCGGCAGCGGGATGGTTTGTCCCGGTAACACTGGTCGATAACCCGCCCGAGGACTCACGCATTGTGCAAGAAGAGCCCTTTGGGCCGATTTTGCCGCTGCTTAAATGGTCTGACGAGGCGGATGTGATCGCTCGCGCAAACGATACAATCTACGGATTGGGTGCGTCGGTATGGGGTACGGATCTAGAGACAGTAGAGCGCATTGGTAGCCAATTAGAGGCGGGTACCGTGTGGCTCAATGAGGTTCACCAGTATTCTCCGTTTCAGGCTTTTGGCGGTCATAAGCAATCTGGTCTTGGGTGTGAGAACTCCTTGCACGGACTGATGGAGTACACCAACTGGCAGACCATCACGATGAATAAAAATATTGGTTGAACGGGCGCCAAGGATAATTTTTACGGATGCCGATCGGGCGAACGCAGATTGAATGCTAGAGACGACAGTCTGCTTCGGCACCCATTGCTGAATGGTTGGCCGCTTTTCTACGTTATCGCCGGACTGAGCTTTGCGATCATCCTCGCGGGCCTCGCTGTTGCGGGTACCTCTACTCCGGAAACGACGGTCGCCATGATTCGCTTATCGGTGCAGTTGGCTTCTCCCTGGATTTATCTGGCCTTTGTGGCAACGGCGTTGGGGCAGCTGTTCCCCAGCAGTTTTTCGAGCTGGCTGTTGCGCAATCGTCGTTATGTCGGACTGTCGTTTGCGGCAGGTTTTGGCTGGCAGGCAGTGTTCATTCTGGTGTTGTTAGGTTTGCACGGCGATTACTACGCCACGGTGCTGCACGACACTGCTGAGTTCATCTCGCGCATGCTCAGCTATGTGCTGCTGCTGGCCCTCACGGTGACCTCGTTCTTTCCTGTTCGACGAACCATGGATCCGAGGCACTGGCGGCTCTTGCATCTGGTTGGGATTTGGTATTTCTGGGCAGCGATCTGGGTGTCCTATGCCGAAACCGTCATGACGGGTGATACCCGAGTCATTGCTATTGTCTTTGTGGCCGCCGGCCTTCTCGTGTTCACCCTACGCTGTGCGGCTTATTTGAAGAAACGATCGGTTCGGATGCTAGAGCAGTCCCACGGGACGACCACTCCCTAATATCGAGGTATTCCACCTATGATGACATCCATTGGAGAGATTCCCACCGCTGCCGCCCAGATCTACGGTAATAAAACGCTGCTTGTTTGTGAGGATCGCAGCCTGAGCTTCAGTGAACTAGATGCGCTCTCAAACCGGCTTGCCAGCGCGCTACTCGACCTGGGTGTTCAGTTGGGAGACCGCGTTACACTTTACTCTGCTAATTGTTGGGAATGGGTTGTCAGCTACTACGGAATTTTGAAAACAGGCGCCGTCGTCAACCCCATCAATGTCATGTTGACCCCCTCAGAGGTAGAGTTCATCGCCAACGATTGTGGCGCCTCTATTGTGATCGCGTCGCATGAAAAAGCCATGTCGATCCAGAACGTAAAGGAGCGCTCCAATGTTCGGGAGCTGATTGCCTTTGGGAACGAGCCATTGCCGGACGGCATGTTGTCGTTCAATGCGGTGCTCGACGCAGCTAATGATAGCTTCGAGATACCGGAGATCGATCCACTGTCACTCTCGACAATCGGGTATACGTCGGGCACGACGGGGCACCCCAAGGGCGCTTGTTTATCGCACCATAGTATTTTGCTGAATGTAGCCATGACCTCTCTGATGCATCAGAGATCCGACAGAGATACTGTTGTGACGGCACTGCCGTGCCCCCATGTATACGGCAACGTGGTGATGAGTGGTGCTGTGCAATCGGGCATGACTTTGGTCCTGCACCCATCGTTTGACGAGCAAACCATACTGCAGAGCATCCAGGAGCACCGAGCGACCCTCTTCGAGGGCGTACCCACCATGTTCATGTTTCTGCTCAATTACCCCGATCTGGATTCCTATGATTTATCCAGCCTCCGGTGCTGCACCGTGGGTGGGCAAACGATGCCGGTCCCCAAGATGCAGGAGGTTGAGGCTCGGTTCGGCTGCCCGCTCATTGAGCTGTGGGGTATGACAGAGCTGGGGGGACTGGGCACCACTTTCGCATCCAATGGACCCGTCAAGCATGGCTCAATTGGTGTCGCACTTCCTTATGTTGAAGCGAGGATAGCCTCCACTGAAGACGCCACTGTCACACTACCCGCAGGAGACATCGGAGAACTGATGATCAAGGGCGGCGTGGTGATGCAGGGCTACTATGGCAACGAGCAGGCAACCCGGGAGACGATTGAGGCAGACGGCTGGCTGCACACAGGCGATGTCGCCTCGATGGACGAGGACGGCTGTATTTTTATTGTGGACCGCAAAAAAGACATGATTCTGACGGCGGGCTACAACGTGTACCCCGCGGAAATTGAGCGGGTCGTGGCCGGGCATCCGGATGTTGCGCTCGTTGCGGTCGGTAGTGTTCCTGACGAGGAGAGGGGTGAGCTGGCCAAGGCTTACATCGTGCCCAAAATCGGTGCGCAACCCGATGCCGGCGACATCATTAGCTACTGCAGAGAGCATTTGGCGGCCTACAAAGTGCCGCGCGCAGTGCAGTTTGTTGACGATTTACCCAAAACCAGCACCGGAAAAGTCATGCGCAGAGAGTTGCATACATTGGATTGACAGTGCCGCCGCGTCATTCATAACGGGTACAGGCCATTTCCTGTCTGCAGCTTCAGTTCATTCAGTAGTTTTTTTGCCAAGGTAGAGGTCTATTCGAGTATGAAAATAGTTGCCTCGCAAGCGCATCACCTCCATGCACCATCTTGGGAGCTCAGCGTCGGCAAATTTCTGCCAGCTTTTGAAAAGCCCGAGCGTGTGGAGATCGTTTTGAAGAGCCTTGCGGCGAGTCAGCAGGGTCAGGTAATCGCTCCCTCGTCATTTGGCGAAAGCACTGCGCTTTCGGTGCACGATGCAGACTATCTCGCGTTTCTTAAAACTGCTCATGCCGCGTTTCAAGAGCTGGGCCTGGAGGGTGACCCCACGGCCTGCGTCTGGCCCAGGGGCAGGATGCGGGCCGACAGTTCAGATTCTATTGTGGCCAAGTTTGGTCGCTACTGTTTTGATGGCGTGGCAATCACGAAGACCACTTACGAAGCCGTTGTTGCCTCACGTGATATCGCGCTTACTGCAACGCAGTGGGTCGAGCAGGGTGAGCGGTCAGCTTTTGCGTTGTGCCGACCTCCCGGGCACCACGCTGGCCCCAATTACGCGGGCGGTTATTGTTTTCTGAATAACGCTGCGATCGCTGCACAATGGTTGAGGGATGCCGGCGCGAAGCGTGTGGCGATTCTGGATATTGACTACCACCACGGTAATGGCACCCAAGAGATTTTTTTCGACCGTAGTGACGTGGTCTTTGCATCCATTCACGGAGACCCGCAATTTGAGTACCCGTTTTATACCGGACACGCCGACGAAGTCGGAGAAGGCGAAGGGCGTGGGTTCAATTTGAATCTGCCTTTGCCCGCGGGCACCGCTCATGCAGAGTGGAGCGAGACCTTATCCAAGGCCATCGAGTTTGTCGGTGGGTGTGGGCCCGATTACCTCGTGGTATCTGTTGGAATGGACACTTTCGTTGACGATCCGATCTCTTCCTTTTGTTTGCAGACCGAGGATTACGTCAAGGTGGGTGCGGAGATCGAAGCTATCGGTCTGCCCACGGTGTTTGTATTCGAAGGGGGCTACGCGGTCTCAGCGCTGGGTGATAACGTCGCGGCCTTGTTGCGAGGGTTCCACCATTAGCGCTACGGGTAGACGCTAAGAGGTTCACTCGTTTGGATCTGCCTGCCGCATGAATTCAGTATCGACGACTATGAGTTCACGGTAGCGCTCAGGCAT
>MDTA01039926.1_pt1 | contig 10893 bp, 10 predicted proteins | sample 811151 | NCBI WGS metagenome assembly MDTA01 (sample SAMN05326648, study PRJNA326480) | marine metagenome | isolation source: seawater | place: Indian Ocean: South | collected 2010 | reverse complement strand
TAGCAAAAAAATCAGGAGCCAAATGCTGTGTGTTCTACTCGATCACCCGCGCGGATCCCTAACCTATCTGATGTACCTCCTAATAATTCCAATACGCCTAAAACGTTTCCCATAGAAGAGATAATATCTAGCGAAAGCGGTCGTGTCTGCTTAACGAGGTGGGTAATAAAACCATTTTTATCAATGAATAACATATCTAAAGATATAAAAGTATTCTTCATCCACATTTTGACAACACGTTCACTCTCATAGATAAAAAGCATTCCGCTATTATGTGGCAGTTCCTTTCTAAACATTAATCCCAGTGACCGTTCTTCATCTGTTGTAGCCAATTCAACTGAGAATTCATGTTTTTGAAAACCATCACGCGAAATACTTATCTTGCTAATTTTCAGATCAGCAGCATATAAGGACTGAAAAAACATTAAATACAATAAAGGAAAAAAAAGGAGACTTTTTTTCATTTCCTGCTTTCGTCTATAATCTGAGTAATTTCAGGTCTTACGGACCCCAGATTAGGACCATCCATCAAATTAGCACTCCAGTGATACGGCACATTACGACCCTTTGAATGATTCCATTCCAGGCTGCGTAATATCCCAATTGCTGCCAAGGGAAGTTCAAAATCTAGATTTTGTCCATTAAGAAGTCCCCAAATGCCGGTCCAAGCTCTTACCGTGGACCATGGGTTATATCCTCCTCCCCCAAGAACCAAAGTCCGACGTGACAAATTAATCAAACAATTAACTGCATCCCACAAAGCTAAGTTCGACAAACTTAATTGACTCTGAGGATCGTCCAATAAAGCATCGGCACCTGATTGAATAACTACGGCATCGGGTTCGAATTCTTCTCCAAGTGGGATCACAGCTTCCGATATCAATACACTCATTTCATTGTCATTCAACTCTTTTGGAACAGGAAGGTTTCTAATGTTACCCAAACCTCTCTCTGAAATTTTTCCTGTGTAGGGCCAACGATTTTTTTCGTGTATAGAAATAGTAAAGACCCTATCATCATGTTGAAAAGCTTCCTGTACCCCGTCCCCGTGATGCGCATCTAGGTCAACATAAAGAATTTTTTTTAACCCATTGTCCAACATAGAAAGGATACCCAAAACTGGGTCGTTAAAAATACAAAAACCGGACGCTTGATTTTTTTTCGCGTGGTGATTGCCACCAGCGAGGGAAAAAATTATACCTTCCTCGTTATCTGCCAGCAACTGACCCGCTAGTATGCTCGCTCCAGCAGTGGTAGCTGGGCGGGTAAAAATTTTTGAAAAGTAGGAATTTCCGTGTCTACCTAGATTATAACGTTTACCTAATGTAACTGGGACGCATCTATTGTTTTCAGCTAATAATACTGCCTCAACATAATCTATATCGTGGTATCTCGCCAGCATATCGACAGAAGCCATAGAACTTTCCTTATACTGACTTTCATCAAGCCAATTTAGACTATGCGCTAAATCTATCACGGGCATTATTCTGTTGAGAGCAAGGGGATGAGATTGATCGAATGGTAAAAGTCGATAAATCTCATTAGCGATCAAAACTGGTGAGGTAATTGTCAAACGATCCGAACAGTCACACTTGTGGCATGCTTTGCTAAGCACGTTATTTAAGCCTTTATCTTTTCATTGAGTACACTTGGTTGAGTTGAACCACCATATAATACGTAAGCCCTTTTTTCAAAGGCGCTCACCATTCTCAAAACGACTTCATTCAACAACACCCTCACTAATTTTTGAAGAACTGAAGAACGAAACTCAAATTCAACTGAAAAATCGATAAGGCAACCCTCGGAGCAGGATTTAAATTCCCATTGGTTTCTGAGAAAGTTAAAAGGACCATCCGTGAACTCTGTCCTTATAATATTATTTTGACGATCGAGACTTACCCGAGAAGTGAACCTTTCCCGCAATAACTTATAGCCAATCATCAAATCAGCCACAATAAGTTCATCTTCTACTGATCTAATTCTGGCGCCAACACACCAAGGTAAAAACTTTGGATAATTCTGTACGTCCGACACCATCTCGAATAATTGTTCAGGTGTGAAAGGAACAACCTTTTGCTCGGAGTGCTTAGTCATATAGTAACGCCGCTAACTTAACCGGCAGCAACTTTGATATCGCGCAGAACAGAGACAGACTTCGCTTTAATATTAAGAGATCTATTCCGTGCATCGCGCAACGCCTTGAAATCTTCTCCAGCATGATAAGAAGATCGTGTCAGCGGAGAGGCTGAAACCAATAAGAACCCCTTACCATACGCTCTTTTCTCTATCTCACTAAACTCTTGGGGTTCTACAAATCTATCGAGCGGGTGGTGTTTTACTGTGGGTTGCAGGTATTGTCCGATGGTCAGAAAATCAATATCTGCAGAGCGCATATCATCCATTACCTGGTAAACCTCTTCTAGACTTTCTCCCAAACCGACCATCAATCCTGATTTAGTAAAGATAGCTGGATCCAGCTCTTTTACTTTTTCGAGTAATTTGAGTGAATGAAAGTAACGAGAACCGGGGCGGACGGTGGGGTACAACCGTGGCACCGTTTCTAAGTTATGATTGAAAACATCTGGTTTAGCTTCCACTACCTGCGCTAAAGCACCATCTTTTCTCAAAAAGTCTGGCGTTAAGATTTCAATTGTAGTCCCGGGAGACAAATATCTAATCGCCTTAATAGTAGCGGCAAAATGAGACGCTCCCCCATCAGCTAAATCATCCCTATCGACAGATGTAATGACGATGTGTTCTAGACCTAGACGCACGACGGCTTTCGCAACATTCTCTGGCTCAAAAATATCGACGGCACTTGGGCGCCCTGTTGCCACATTGCAAAATGCACAGGCCCTAGTACAAATTGCGCCTAATATCATCATCGTAGCATGTTTCTTAGACCAACATTCACCGATATTTGGACATGCTGCCTCTTCACACACAGTAGTTAGTTTCAGTTCCTGCATGAGTGAGCGCGTTTCGTGGTAAGTGCTTGAGTTTGGGGCTTTAACCCTGATCCAATTGGGTTTTCTCTTAATTGGGTTTATTTTGTTTTTTACCTTCTCAGGGTGCCGGACTTGCTGACGCAGTTCCAAGTCTATCAATTTATTGACCATAAGTACTCCGTTCGTGGCGCATGATCACAAACTCTTGAAATAATGTACCATATGCAGCGTACAAACTGTAATCATGCAATATGCAAATCTATATATGTATTGCTCTATCGAATGCATCAAGAACCGATTCATGCATCATTTCTGATAAGGTAGGATGTGGAAATACTGTATTCAAGAGTTCACTTTCCGTTGTTTCTAAGGTTCTAGCGACCGTGTATCCTTGTATCATTTCTGTAACCTCTGCCCCAATCATGTGGGCCCCAAGTAATTCCCCAGTTGTCGCGTCAAAAACAGTTTTGACAAAACCGTCCATTTCACCAAGAGCGATCGCCTTACCGTTACCAATGAACGGAAAATGTCCAATGCGGACCTTATAGCCCGCATCCTCTGCTAATTTCTGCGTCAAACCAACACTGGCAACTTGAGGACGCGAGTAAGTACAACCAGGAATATTTGAAGTGTCGAGCGGGTGGACATTCTCTACACCTGCGATGCGTTCGACGCAAATTACCCCCTCATGACTAGCCTTGTGTGCCAACCACGGAGCACCGACTAAATCTCCAATGCCGTATAACCCCGGTTCGTTTGTAGCTCCCCATTTATCAACAACAAGCTGTCCATTTGAAACTTCAGCCGAAGTATTCCCTAACCCGAGGTCTTCTGTATTCCCAATAATACCGACGGCCAGTATTACCTTTTCCACGCTAACCTCTTCTGAGCCCGCCGCTGTTTCAATTTGCACACTAATTTTACCTTTTGACGTCTTTAACGATTTAACCATCGATGACGTTTTAATTTTTATACCTTGCTTTACAAATGATTTTAGCGCGAAATTTGATATATCGATATCTTCTGCTGGCAAGATCCGGTCAAGAACTTCAACAACCGTTATGTCCACCCCTAGATCATTATAAAAGCTAGCAAATTCGATCCCAATAGCTCCCGAACCAATTACAAGAATAGACTTTGGTAAAGTATTAGGAATCATAGCTTCTTTGTATGTCCAGATATCTTTTCCATCGGGAACTATATTTGGAAGCGACTTAGCTCTCGCGCCAGTAGCCATAATCACATTTTGCGATTTTAAGTTAAGATATTTTTCATCTTCCTGAAAAACCTCGATGTTAAACTCGTCACCCGATTTCTTTTTCAGGGAGGCTGATCCTATTATAACGGCAACCTTATTTTTTTTTAGTAAGTGTGACACTCCGGATGACAATTGTTTAGCTACTTTCCTAGATCTCTCTACAATTTTTTTTATGTCAAAAGAAATATTATCAGCACTGAAACCATATGCTTCGAGGTTATTGAGCAAATGACCCACTTCCGCAGATCTCAGTAATGCCTTAGTTGGAATACATCCCCAGTTTAAACAAACACCACCCACACTCTCCCGCTCAACAATAGCAACTTTAAGCCCTAATTGTGACGCTCTAATCGCGGCAACATAGCCACCAGGACCTGCGCCTATCACCACTAAATCATATTTGCTTGTAGTCATAATTATTTGCTAGCATACCTTTTAATAATTCATTTTATAATAGCATCGTTAAAGGATCTTCTATTAACCCCTTGAATGCTGAAAGGAAACGCGCACCTACCGCTCCATCTACAACTCTATGATCAACAGAAAGAGTACAAGTCATCAATGTAGCGGCAGTGACTGCGCCATCTTTTATTATCGGACGTTCTTCACCCGCACCAACAGCTAGTATCGCACCCTGTGGCGGGTTTATAACTGCTGAGAATTCCTTAACACCATACATTCCAAGATTAGATATTGAGAAGGTACCCCCTTGATATTCTTCGGGTAACAGTTTTCCTTCTCGAGCACGATTAGCAAGATCCTTCATTTCACTTGAGATCTGCTGCAAGCCCTTTGCACCCGCATTTTTGATTATAGGCGTAACAAGCCCTCCATCAATTGCAACAGCCACAGATATATCTATCGATTTATATAAAAGTGTCGCGTCTTCCGTCCAAGATGCATTTGCCTCTGGAACTCTTTTTAAGGCAATCGCAGCCGCTCTGATAATTAGATCATTGACCGATATCTTTGTTCCTTCTACTTTTTCGTTCAGTTCTTTTCTTACTAAATTTAATGCATCAATATTACAATCGACTGTCATATAGAAATGAGGTGCAGTTTGCTTTGATTCACTCAAACGGCTTGCAATAACTTTACGCATACCATTATTGGGGATCGCGTCATAATTCACATTAGACAGAGTGTCCGGTCTCTCTAGAACCGGTTTGCTGACGACAGCCTCCGAAGGCTTAACATCTGATAGCAATTGATCAATATCGGCCTTAATAATTCTGCCATTCGGGCCGCTCCCTACAATCTCAGCCAAATCCAGCTCCGCGTGCTTAGCCATACGCCGAGCAAGAGGGCTAGCTTTTATGCGGCCATTATCCCTGTTTGTCGATAAAGATGTAGAAAAGTTTTTTGGATTGAGCCCGTTTTTATTGTTGCGACTTGTGTCACTTGTTATCAACACATCTTCTTTCACCGGGGACTCATTCTCTCCATGCGGCATTTGCAAACTTGTAGGATTTGTTGATATAGTACCTTGAATCTCAGCTTTTATAGACGAAACATCTTCACCTTCCTCCAGCAAAATTGCTATCGGAGCGTTGACTGACACACCCTCTGTTCCAGAAGGAACAAGTATCTTTCCCAATACACCTTCGTCCACGGCTTCCACTTCCATGGTAGCCTTATCTGTCTCAATTTCGGCGAGAACCTCACCAGCTACAACGTTATCCCCTTCTTCTTTTAGCCAAGCAACCAAATTACCCTCAGTCATCGTAGGCGATAAGGCAGGCATCAGTATTTGAATAGGCATAATGAACTCCTCACCCTTGATAACATACCGTTTTTGCAGCCTTAACGATATCAGCCACCTGAGGTAGCGCCAGCATTTCAAGGTTAGCAGCATAAGGCATAGGGACGTCCTCACCGCAAACACGTATCAACGGCGCGTCAAGACAATCAAAAGATTTTTCCATCATTAATGCCGCCATTTCGGAACCTATTCCACAGGTTGGCCAGCCCTCTTCTACAACAACAATACGGTTTGTTTTAGCAACGGACTTGATTATTGTTTCCTCATCCAATGGACGTATCGTACGAAGATCTATTACTTCCGCATCAATCCCGTCATCTGCTAATTGGGATGCCGCTTCAAGGGCTTTGCCTACCATTATTGAGAATGCAACAATCGTAACGTCTGTCCCACTGGAGACTATATTAGCCTTACCAATTGGTACAATAATCTCAGGGTCCCCCGGTACTTCAAAAGATTGTCCATACAAAACTTCATTTTCCAAAAAAACAACTGGGTTGGGATCTCTAATTGCCGCTTTAAGCAACCCCTTTGCGTCAGCGGCTGACCAAGGTGCAATAACTTTAAGCCCTGGACAATGTGCAAACCAGCTGGTTAGATTTTGCGAGTGTTGCGCTGCCACACGTGATGCAGCGCCATTGGGACCTCTAAACACAATAGGGCATCCCATTTGTCCCCCTGACATATATAGAGTCTTGGCAGCAGAATTAATAATTTGATCCATAGCTTGCATAGCAAAGTTGAACGTCATGAACTCTATGACAGGTTTCAAATTACCAAATGCCGCGCCAACACCAAGACCAGCAAAACCATGTTCGGTGATGGGCGTATCGATTACTCGCTTATCGCCGAACTCTTTTAAAAGTCCCTGAGTTACTTTGTAAGCGCCCTCGTACTCAGCCACTTCTTCGCCCATAACGAAAACTGAATCGTCCGCTCTCATTTCTTCAGCCATCGCATCTCGAAGTGCTTCTCTGACTGTTTGAGTATACACATCTACTCCTCCTTGACCCTGGGGCGGGCTGCTCTCATCGGATTGAGATATAGATAGGTCAGATGTCTGTCGATCAACAACCAGCGGAGCTTTATCACCTTGATTTTCTGAGGATGTGCCATTGTCTTCCCCATCTAATAAAAGAACCGCTATCGGAGTGTTTACGGGAACACCTTCTGTATCTTCAGCAACTAAAATTTTTTGTAATATGCCACTATCTACCGCTTCGACTTCCATCGTCGCTTTATCAGTTTCTATTTCTGCTACAGCGTCACCCGGCTCTATACTTTCACCCTCTTCCTTTAACCATTTGAATAATTTTCCTTCGGTCATAGTTGGCGATAGTGCTGGCATCAAAATTTCAACTGGCATCTTCTAATCCCCTCGATGCGAAGCTGAGACCGACCAACTCTCTTTCGCATTTTTTTCTGACAAGAAAATCATTAATTATTGACCAAAACATCAGTGTATAACTCTTGAGGGTCCGGTTCTGGGCTCGTTTGCGCAAATTCGACCGCTTCAGACACAATTTGTCTGATCGATGCATCGATATCTTTCAGTGACCTCTCTTCTAATCCTGTAAGTAGAAGCTTTTCCTTTACATTATCAATTGGATCCCGTTCCTGACGCATTTTATTAACTTCATCTTTGGTGCGATATTTTGCTGGATCTGACATCGAGTGCCCTCGGTATCGATATGTTGTCATTTCAAGTATATATGGCCCTTTACCTGAAATAGCATGCTCGACTGCTCGTTCTCCAGCTTTCTTAACTTCAAGAACATCCATTCCATCAACCTTGTCGCCCGGTATACCATATGCCGCACCCCTGTCCGCTAGTTCTCTACCTGCCGCCGCCCTCGAAACCGCGGTTCCCATGCCATACTGATTGTTCTCGATGATATATATGCACGGTAACTGCCACAGAGCAGCCATATTGAAACTTTCGTATACCTGTCCCTGATTTATAGCACCATCACCCAGATAAGTGAGACAAACAGCCTCTTCATCTCGATATTTATGACCGAATGCTAAGCCCGTGCCGATTGGAACCTGCGCAGCTACAATCCCATGGCCACCAAAAAAATTTTTTTCTCGGCTAAACATGTGCATGCTACCACCTTTTCCTTTGGAGTAGCCCCCCACTCGCCCAGTCAATTCAGCCATAACACCACTGGGATCCATACCACAAGCTAACATGTGCCCATGGTCGCGGTAGCTAGTTACAACCGACGATTTGCTGTCGATGGCTGCTTGCATTCCAACAACAACGGCTTCTTGGCCGATGTAAAGGTGGCAGAAACCCCCTATCAACCCCATGCCATAGAGCTGTCCTGCCTTCTCTTCAAAGCGCCGTATTAAAACCATATCCCGGTAATACGAAAGTAATTCATCTTTTAGTTTATCGTTAATGTTGTTTCTAACTGCGCTTTTTACTTGCTTTGACTTTGAAGAGCGTTGTTTGGTGGCGCTTTTAGACGATCTTGCCATGGACACCTCAGAAAGAAGTTTAGTTACACTAGCGATACGGCTCGAATAGAAATCTAGATAAAGTAAAGTAAGACAAATTCACTTCGGTTTCAAGCGAACTAAGTGATTGAATCCGCCTGAAAATCTATATTTCCAACTTTTATTGGCAATATGACTGAATAAATTACTTAACTTTTTTTACGTTGATTTTTTATGAGAATAACTAGGTCGTTTTCATGTCCGAAGTTTAGGATCTTTCGACCGCGCTCATCAAGAAAGTCTGGATCTAAACTTGACGGCGTTAATCTAATCACTTTTCTTTCAAGTTCTCTCTTTTCCACTATTAGCTCAGCTAATTTTTTTTCTGCTTCGGAAATTCGAACATTTACATTATTTAAAGCTAGCAGGCCTCGATCACCTTCGACGGAATGATAAATGAAATATGCAAAGACTAAAATCCCGGCTATCATGCCGTAACTAACTCTTATCCTAGCCTTTAAATCTCGCAACGATGACATCTACCCCTCCACCATACGGAGTGAATCACCGTCGATTCAACGGGTCAACGAGAACAAAACAGGAATCGTGATCATTATTAATGCGAATCGATAAAAAATTTTTAAACAGCTTAGAACTGTTGCATTAATGACTCACCTTTTTGGCAAAAAATCCCCGCCACAATACGTGCTTATGTTTCCGAGCTCTTCTTCAATTTGAATGAGCCTATTGTATTTAGCAGTTCTATCTGATCGTGAAAGTGAACCTGTTTTAATTTGGCCAGCATTAACTGCCACTGATAAATCAGAGATAGTTGTATCTTCCGTCTCACCTGATCTGTGTGATATGACTGTCGAGTAACCAGCTCTTTGTGAAACAGATATTGCCTCTAATGTTTCCGTAAGAGTCCCAATTTGATTAAACTTTACAAGAATTGAGTTTGCCGCTTCCATTTCGATCCCCTTTTTAAGACGCTGTGAATTTGTCACAAACAAGTCATCACCAACAATTTGTATCTTTCCCCCTAATTCCTTGGTTAAAGAAACGAAACCGTCCCAGTCATCCTCGGCAAGTGCGTCCTCGATAGAAATAATCGGATATTCAGAGCAAAGTCTATTGTAAAACTCTATCATTTCGGACGTATTGAATTTTTTATCCTCGCCTTTTAAATGATATTTTCCAGATTTATGAAACTCAGACGAGGCTGCATCGAGCGCGATTAGAATCTCTGTGCCCGCTCTAAATCCTGCAGCTTCGCTTGCCTCTAATATAAGATCCAAAGCCTCTTTGGTATTTCGCAAGTTAGGCGCAAACCCACCTTCATCACCAACATTTGTACTATGTCCCTTCTTCTTCAAAAGGGATTGCAAGGCATGAAAAATTTGCGCGCCAGAACGAACTGAGTCAGCAAAACTATCTGCCAACACTGGCATAATCATGAATTCTTGAAAATCAAGATCATTATCAGCATGAGCCCCGCCATTAATAATATTCATCATTGGTGTTGGAAGAACACAGGCAGATACACCACCGATATACCTGTACAATGCCATGTTTTTCGAAATAGCTGCCGCTTTTGCGAGAGCTAAGCTAACCCCGAGAATGGCGTTCGCCCCCAATCTCGACTTACCCGGCGTTCCATCTAAATTTATAAGCGTCTGGTCCAGTGCTTTTTGTTCAGTTGCATCTCTACCCGAAATTGCATCAAAGATCTCACCGTTTACGGCTTCAACAGCTTTTAAAACGCCTTTTCCAAAATAGCGGTTTTGATCTCCATCACGCAATTCAAGAGCTTCATGTGTTCCGGTCGACGCGCCAGAAGGTACCGCAGCACGGCCAATAGTTCCGTCCTCTAGGGTAACATCAACTTCAACTGTTGGGTTACCGCGGCTATCGAGAATTTCTCTCGCTGTTATGTCAATTATAGCTGTCATCTTTATGTATCCGTTGAACAAATTTAAAACTTAGAATTTACAATGGCTGCAGTGATAAAACTTAATGGAGCGATGGTCAAATTGGCAATATACGCATCGTAATTATGACGTGCCGTAGAGATCAGCCTTAGTCAATTCATCAATTTTTTTAAGTTGAATTAGCACCTTTTTCATATCGTCTAACCGCAACATATTCGGACCATCGCTCGGTGCATTATCCGGATCATCGTGGGTCTCAACAAACAAAGAAGCGACGCCCACCGCTATTGCTGCCCTAGCGAGCACTGGTACAAAAGATCTCTCTCCCCCACTTGCGGCACCTAACGCTCCTGGTTGTTGGACTGAATGCGTTGCATCAAAGACGATCGGACAACCCGTATCAGCCATTCTTGTCAAAGAACGCATGTCACACACTAAGGTGTTGTAACCAAAGCTAGTACCTCGCTCTGTTAGCAATACATTATCGTTTCCAACCGAGGCCAATTTTTCGACAATATTACCCATATCCCAAGGCGCTAAAAATTGTCCCTT
>MDTA01014407.1_pt1 | contig 10893 bp, 15 predicted proteins | sample 811151 | NCBI WGS metagenome assembly MDTA01 (sample SAMN05326648, study PRJNA326480) | marine metagenome | isolation source: seawater | place: Indian Ocean: South | collected 2010 | reverse complement strand
GTACCCATCGTAGAGTCTTTTCTGATCTGCATAAGATCTGACACCAGAGCATATAACCATACGACCTTGTATTTCAGGATGTCTAAACAAAGCAGTGAGTCTATGTTTGAGTATCGGGTGTAATAGATCTACCTGCACTCTTTTATCGCTTAGTGGAAATCCTTCTTTAGTAACCATACGCATCATCTTACCCTAATTCGGTGGGCGCATCATCAGTTACCATTCGCATGCATGTGGGGAATTTGACCCTACTAGGTGAAAATAAAAAAAATTGACAAATTCGTGTCAAGACAAAAAAAAATGCCCACCAACGGCTAACAGTCGGAGGAGGAACTGCGACTGGGCGGTTGGTGGGCGTGGCAGGTTATACCTGCCGGAGCAACACAACGGAGGGCGTTGTGTCACCCATTGGCAAACTTTTCAATGACCTTATCCTTAATTCCATCACCGGAACAGACTACCACTGTGCTGGGTAGCTGTGCTCGTTCGAGGTCGAGGTGTAGGTCATGTGCGCTATCGAAGACTATTTGTCTGACTTCATCCATATCGTGATCCTGTTTAACTCTGATCGTCAAGATCAGATCCTCATGAACAGGAATTGACACAAATCTGTCAACTTTCTTCCATGCGCCATGAATAGCTTTCATATATCCTCCTTTTTTTCAGTGTAGTGGGGAAGCAGGAATCGAACCTGCACTCAGCGATGAAATATCGAACTTACGAGCTCCTCCGTGATGTTGTGTAGTCTCATCTATATAGAAAGAGGTATTCACGGTTCCCCGATCCTTAGCTCAAGGGCATTGGGCTAGGATGATCTTGCCATGACTCAACATAGGCTTTCCCGAATTTTTCGAGAGCGTCATGCTCAATCATGGTGAGTATTTCTCTTGCATAGTGCGCTGGTATGCCAGGCATACCTATAAAAGCATTGTCCACTAAATCTTTAGCATGCTTAAATGCAACAGGATTAAACCGAATCGTGACTTTCACTTCACGATAGTCCGTTTCTTCCGTATCTGGGATAGGTAATCCTGCAGATGGTGGTCTTGATGTCATGTTGACAACCTCCTGTCAATGGTCACTGACATTATATCACTCTCCCTGTTCGCATGCACCACAGATGTAATCTGCGGTATAAATACTGCCTACATATGTTCCATGTTTGCAGTAATGTGAGCTGGGAGTGGATACAACATCAGTGTCCATAACTTGACCAGTGACTGCTTCTCTTACAATTTCTTCTTCAGATAGTTCAGTCACCGTATGTCCTTTGGTCGAATAGCTGTGTCTGATCGCTTTGTCTCTTTCTCTCAACAGTAACAATCGTGTCATTATGCCAACCGCCATGAGCTACAAGAAGAATTTCCTGTATCTCAAAACCAAGTTTTTTGCCAATGCCACCACTGTTCCATCCGAGAGAAATCACATAGCCATCATCCTTCACTATTACTGCAATCTGTTTTTTAAGCTTGCTGTAAAAAGCAGACTGGGTGTCTTGCATTGTCGCCTTACGACCCACATTCTGATAACACTCAGTTATCTGTCTGGGGCTATAAGGTGGATCAAATAGAACACCGTCAACGCTGTCTGGTTTGAATGTATCCAAGAACAATTGAGCGTCTACGTGAGTAGTCGCTTCAAAGTCAGGATTCAAATCGTTAGTCATGAACATACGACTTTTGAATGGACTGTTCCTAACAAAAGGATCAATCCACCTAAAATCTGTTGACCATGTGCTGTCAATATAATCTTGAATTAGTTCTTGAATAGGTTTGATACTGAAAGTGTCAGCATTGGGCATAGCCCATTTTCTGTAGATACGCATCAGTCCACCACCTCAAAATGGTGGTCTATCCACGCTCTAGCTTTTTCTCTGTCTTCCATACGAACCGCTATAGGGCTCATCTTACGAAGACCATCAGCGAGCTTCTCAGCATCAGCTTGAAGCCTACTAGCATTGTGTGCAATCCAAATTGCTTCTTGCATATGCTTGATGATCTCAAACTCTGTTGGTGAGAATACTTGCTCTGCTTTACTTTCAGGTAACTCAGGTAATTTACTCAAGGTTTTCCTCCTCTGTTAATGTTGACACTTGTGTGTCAAGCGTCCCTGTCTAAGAATCGAACTTAGATTAATACCATACAGGGGGACGACTTTTCAGTCGTCTAAACACTGTGAAGCAGTGATCTGTCTACTGACTTCATTTAGTTCATCAGTAGTGGGATCGTAGCCACTCCAGTTCATGTGTTCGGTTGCTTTATCAAAAGCTTCATCTTCATTTTTGGCTTGGACTTTTATAATGTCATCCATTTCAAAAATGACGTTCACATCAAATAGATATGTTTTTTCAGATGTCATAATCTTTTGTCCCTTCTGTAATTGGACCATCACAGTCTTCGCACTCAGTAGGAATTTCATCCATGTACCAGTGGTACTTACGTTCCCACCATCCGCAATCATCATCTAGACATTCATAGACTTCCTCGTTTTCAGGCAAGTGGTCTAATACTTTTTCTGCCTCCATAACGGTTACGTCAATGATTGTCTCGACATCAGGGTCTGTAATGAGCAACGTTTTCCAATCCCATTCGTTTGGATCACCCATTTCAGTCTCGATGTTTAGCACTATTTTATATTTCATTAGCTCTCCTCAAAATATGAGGCAAGCACTTGTTGAAAATCTTCAACCGCCTCTGTGAGATCTGCTCCCAAAGTCGGATCAAAGTTATCTTTAATCATTACTGTGACTGGTGAGTTTTTAGACTTCCTGTCTGTCCACTCATCTTTACCGTCACAAACACGCCCAAGTGTGGAATGAAATTCTTCAATGATTGACTCTACTGAAGAATCATTCTCATACTCAGAAGGTATTTTTATTTGTATTACTCGCATTAAGGTTTTCCTCCTCTTTTTATTTGTTGACACGGATGTGTCAATAGTCCCAGTCTAGGAATCGAACCTAGATACAACCATTCTGGGGAAAAGCTTTATGCGATGTATTGCCCTTTTCTGTCCATTTTGATAACTGGTCGAACTTCTGCCAGCTTGGACATGATTAGGCTTCTACGAATTTCTGCCTGCTCATTTACGAGCGGAGCGTTCTCTTCAAAGAACTTACGACTAAAGGGAGCTTTTGCCCTCTCGCCTGCTCTCTGTAGAGCGGTATGAAAGGATAAGTCATACTCGCCATCATGCCAGTAATCCTCACCTTCCCACCATGTAGCAACGACATAAGATCTATCTCTATTTGGATGACCTTTGTCAACGCTTACACAAATAATCACATAATCAGGATTATTTAATGCAGGTATTACTGAAATGACTTTATAGCCATTGATTACAGGTAATGAATTATTCATTTTTCCTCCTCTGTTATATTGACACGGTTGTGTCAATAGTTCCCCATACAGGAATCGAACCTGCTTTAACCATTTGGGGAGTGGTGGCAATCGGGATACGCCTGCAAATAGTTCACCCTCATTTAACTGACCTTAAGGCCTCAGCGAGATGCCAGTACCACCAATACATAATCTAATCAACGAAGACTAGATCATGTAATTCTTGCAGAGCAGAGTCAACAAGTTCTTCGTCAACATCACCCCACACACCAAGACCAATGACTATCTCTTGAGCGGACTGAAACAGTTCGTCAAAAGCTTCCATCATATGATCTCTCTGTTTAATAGTTCGAGTTATAACTTTACGTGTCTTCCACTCTCGTAGATTGTCACGATAAGAACCCCACTGCAGATGATCTGGACTGATACAGTTTCTGTTTGCACAGATGTGTTCAGTTACATCATCAGGCATAGATGGCATGCCATGAGTCAAGATGCAGACTTGACGGTGAACATCATAATGTTTCCGCACATTGTCTACTTGATAACTCATTTTTGCATACCCACCTTTAGTGGTAGAGCCCTGCCAGATGAGACATGGTTTTGACAAACCGTTGTCAACTTCTTCAACATATCCATTTTCAGGATTTAAGAAGGTGAGCAACTTCCTTGTCATGGTCATACCTCTGGTTGGTTGTTTCATGATTTCCTCCTCATATTGATTTCAGCTATTTGCTGAAGTCGTCCCTGCTAGAGAATCGAACTCTAGTTAAACCGTTCAGGGGATTGACACAGACGTGTCAATTAGTTATGGAAAACCCATGTTCTCCTGCTTCGAGTAGCCTTTTGGCTTGCTCATCGGATTTTATATATCCCCGAAGACTCAACAATTCAACATTGACTTGCTTAAGTCTTCTTTGAGTCCTTGTCAAGAGCCAGTAGAAATCTTCTTTAGTCATTTCTTCAAACGTTTTCGATTCCCATGTATCAGGTTCACCGATATGGTTAATATGGAATTTTTCATTAGTCATGATTTCCTCCTCATGTTGATTCCAACTATCTGTTGGAGTCGTCCCTGTGCCGGAATCGAACCGGCTTTAACCATTCAGGGGATTGACAGTTAATTGTCAAAAATACCATTGTTGTTTTGTTCCCATTCTTGTGGGTAGAAGTAGCCGTCACCGCTTATGCAGTCTTCAGGGAAATCTAAGTGCTCCTGTAGATCACCGTACTGATCTCTGAACCACCAGAACCCGAAGCGTCTGCCTTCAAAGATCTCTTCAGCTTTCTGAAATCTGTCAAGACCTTGATAAACGAATTCAACTCCTTCTTCAACAACCTCTTCACCATCTCTTGGGATTCTGCGATACTGACCCATGCAGGTGCCACAGATCAGAGGAGCTATTGTCCTCCATGTGACATGACCGAATGAAGTCTCATGACCGCACTCACAAGTGACAGGGACTCTAGCTACACCCTTGTGGATGTGAGTGCCTTTAACCCTGCCAGTCTCAAGTGGGAGAGATTTAAGAGCTTTCAACTCCTCGCTGTACAGCTCAAGAGTTTCAGGAGTGATATTCATTGCCGAGTAACCCCTTCGGGTACACGGCTTGTGATCTTTTCCGTCTTCATCTTTAGGCCAAGCGAGTGTCAGCTCTTCAGCTAGTGCTTTGAACACTTTGTTGTGGTATCTGTTCTGACGAGAGGTGTCTTTTAACTCTCTGACATGAGCTACACCATGTGTGGCTTCATGAATGAGAGTCTCTAAGATTCCTTCAGCGCCAGTAGACATGCATTCACCAGAGATCATGACCTCAGAGACGTTCTTCTTGCTTACGTTCCAACCTCCGTACATGTAATGTCCGAATGTGGTTGATCCTCTGCCATTAGAACCGCTCTGCTGTAACACGATGAAAGTTTCAGGTACGTCAGGATTGTTCTTTCTGATCGCCTTCCACACATCGTTCAAGACCTTGAGGATCTTGTCAGAGATCTGATACTCATACGTGGTGTTTGCACCAACTAAGCGTTGTGCTGTTGCTATTGCATTCATAATGAATTCCTCCTCATTATTTGTTGACACATTCGTGTCAATCGTGGCTACCCAAGAGTCGAACTTGGGCTAAATCCAATTAGCCGAGCTTATGAGCTAACCAACAAGGAACTAACGTCCCTGCGATGATTAGCAAGCTGTAAAAGATGAACGCCACGATTTCGTGGCAGTGAATGATTTCTATCATTTGACCTCCTCATTTATTTCATCGTGCATGCCCCAGAATCGAACTGGGGAGAAACCATTCATGCGAGCAGTCCTAGTCAGCTTGTCTAGGATCATGCCTTCCAATAACTTCCTGCAATTGATCAAATTGCTCAGGTGACATGTAGATTTTGACATTGCTTGTCAAGTCCAAACAAACAAAATCTTCTTTGTCTCGTAACACAAAATTGAAGTTTGAAAGTTTAGGATCAAACTCACAACCTTGTTGGTTCAAGTGAACACTCAGAGCATTGTGGAGCCAAGTCCCATCAGAATTCATGTCCATTTCACTGACATTAAAACCAACACCATTGGTGTCATATCGGTTGCCCGAAGGAGCATTAAATCTAAAGCTCCTTGAACGAGACTTACCATGCTTGCGCCAATTGCTTATTTTTACGTTATTTCTCATTGAATTTCCTCCTCAATGGTCGTTTCGTCCTGTCATGGACTCATCAGGGCATCGACATCAGATACCTACTGAGGAGGAGGATTTGCCAAGCTCTAGGAGCTCTAGACTCACAGGTTTTAAGTCTTTGGTGTTGGACTGAAGGCCACTCTCAGTTCCCATCGCTGTGGGAGTTTGTCGCACTTTCACCTTCCCTTCCCTCAGTCTTCCGACTCGGTCCGGTGAACTCAAACTTGAGTTTTTGCTGTTACCAGCTCCTCCTCGCTAGTGCCACCTAGCCAAACCTTTAGGCTCTTGTAAAAAGGTCGATATCAATTTCTATCGAAAGCCACTGGCAATTGCAAGTCTTTTTATTAGATTTCTACAAAACCGCAGGTCAGAGGGTATAAATTTCTTTTTGTAAAGCACCAAAAAAACACCCAAACTGGGAAACCGAGACACACATTCTCCGCTGTGCGACACCACCACAGGCACACTCACCGGAGCACCAACAGCTCTGGCCAAGGTGACACATGGCCTGTGCTAGCGCAGGAGCGCAGTCCTGTCAGATTTTGACCTACCAGTGTCAAAAAACAGGTACCAGCGACCTGCTGGTGCTGTGGATCTCGCTGGAGCTGGGAGATTGCCATTCGCATCCAGTTTTGAATCGTGGGTGCCGTGTTTCTGGGGTATTTGCGACCAGTCAAAAGGGCGGGTCCATAAAATCGGGGAACGCAGGGCGGGGAGAGGGCATCTATCTGTTTGGGTGACAATCCGACTTCGGCGTGTCACTTTAAATGATACGTTTTCTGTCGTGTTTAGTACCTGGCTAAACAAGAACCTGTTATAATCTCCTGGTACAGGAGCCCAGGTCCTAGAAACAACAGCTCTGTCGAGCTGTTACCAGGGGAGGTAAACATGAATTGTTGGCATTGCAAAACAGAACTGATATGGAACGCAGACCACGACCTAGAAGAAGACGATAGTCACTACAAAATGGTCACCCACCTAAGCTGTCCCAAATGCAACGCATTCGTAGAAGTCTACTCATGAACAAAGCACAACACGGACGGACACTAGAAGAGCCAGACACTGGCGAAACGGTTGGCTCGTCTGAAAAAATCGACCCTTTTGAAGACGATACTCCGCTAGTATGTGGTCTTGATGAAGTCGATGAATGTGATTCCTGTCAGTAATGTCTAAGCCACATAAGAGATGGTCTAAGCAGCGCCGCTTTGATGCGGCGGTGTTGCGTGTTCTTGATGACGGTTGGACTCAGGTCGAGGCGGCTAAGGAATACGATGTTTCTCGACAGCACCTAAACAAGAAGGTGAAAGAGGCTCGTTTGGAGCGTGAGGTTCGGGTTGATGAAGCGAAAGCGAAAATCAAAATTTCGCCTCTCGGTCTTAATGAGGAACGCAGGGTCGGTACTTTTGAGGAGTTCGATCAAAGATACTTCGGTCATTGGATTTGCCCTGACTGTGATAAGCATCATGACATGCCCGATTTTCATCGGGACATGGCTGAAGCCTGCCAAGGCGACTATAACCGTGTTGTTATTAATCTCCCTCCGTATCATTCCAAGTCAACGAACGTGACCGTTAAGGACACTATCTATTCGCTGGTTAAGAATCCTAACTTGAGGACTCTTATAGTCTCGAAATCTCTTCCGTTCGCTCGTACTTTCTTATATTCAATGAATGAGCTGTTGTGTAATCCTGATCTGTATGAAGGCGCTACAGGAAACCTGATTGACGATTGGGGACCGTTTAAACCTGAAGGATCTCAAGCTGTATGGAACCAAGAGCAGATCTATGTTGCAGGCAGAATGACCGCTGAGAAAGACCCGACTGTTCAGGTGTTGGGTGTCGGCGCTCAGATTTACGGTAGACGTGCTGACATAATCAAGTTTGATGACGTTGCTACTTTGGATAACCAAAGAAACCCTGAAAGGGTGCAAGACATGTTGGAGTGGATGGATAAGGAAGCTTTGTCTCGTATCGGCAAGAAGGGTAAAGCTATTTGGGTGGGTACTAGAGTTTCGCCAGGGGACGTGTATTCGACTTTAGCTAACCGACCTGCTTATAAAGTTTTAAGATATTCATGCATAACAGACGATAATAATGAAGAGGTTTTGTGGGGGGATCATTTTCCTTACGAGCAGGCGATCATTCACCGTTCGGAGATGCGTCCTGCTGACTTCCAGTTGGTGTACCAGAATGTGGACATCCCAGGGCTGGGTGCTTCCTTCACTCAGGAGATGCTCGATGAGTGCAAGGATTCGTCTAGGACTATAGGACATTACCAGTCTGATTGGCGTTTGATCGCTGGTCTTGATCCTGCTGGGGGTAATAAAGATTCTGGTTACACAGCGTTTTCTTTAGTGGGCGTGGATTTGCGTACTGGTAAACGCTATTTGGTGGATCAGGTTGCGGTTAAGTCTATGAAAGCTCCTCAGATGAAGGATCAGATTATTGCTTGGACTGAGAAGTACCCTTTGTTTGAGTGGCGTGTTGAGAATAATGGTTTACAGTCCCAGTTGGTGCAGTACAACACGGAGATCATTCAGTATCTCGCTAAGAAGGGTGTGAGGGTTGTTCCGCATACTACTCATAAAAATAAGTGGGACCCTCAGTTTGGTGTTGAGTCTATTGCTCCTTTGATGACTGCTGAAATGTTTTCTATCCCTTGGGGTAACGCTCCTACTTGTAAAATGTTCCAGCCTTGTATTGAAGAATTTGTTGCTTTCCCTATGGGTATGGTTTCTGACAGAGTGATGTCAACTTGGTTCGCTGATCTCGGTTGTCGTGACCTGTTAAGCCGTGCTCATCTTCCGATGTTTAATGAGAGGATGAAAGTCCCTAATCGTATTAGGAGACGTAGGCATGTTGTTGATTTTCAGAATCAGGAAGCTAGGAGAGTTAATTTAGCTGACCAAAGAGGCGGTCATATGAGCAGGGGGCAATGGGGGTATAGAAGACAAACTTTAGGTACTCCGCAAGCACACGAAGCTGTGGAAGAGTATGATGAAGACAAAGGTCCTAAGTTCGTTAATGTGGAAGGACATGTGTCAGATAAGTGACACTTTATTTCCACTTGGTGGGAATGTATTGTTTAAGAATAGAAAAAATTCAAAAGCGTTTAAGAAAGCGCAGGAAAGTGCTGGAGATGATGAAATTGTCTGCGGCACTTATGACAGTAACGGAGAGCCTTTGTATTTCACAGCGCCTAGAGGAGCAACAGAAGAAGAGATCAGGAATCTCGCTTTTGCTTCTAGGAATGGGCGACCCATGTCTAATTTAGAGAATGGTTTATTAAATATGGCAGAGGAACGGAAAAGATAGATGTTAGATATTGACAAGCTTCCTGCTATGTATAGTGCTTGGAGGACAAGGTACGAAGAACGTGATCTCAGGTGTGACATCATTGATCGTACCGTTAAGGGTGACTTTGATGAGTTTGACCCTGATGAGGAGAATGTAACCGTTCGCTCACCTAACCTTATTCAGGTAGCGTTGGAAGACACTGCTGAGGCAGCGTCTGTCATTCCTACTATCAGAGTTCAACCTTCTAAAGCCACTCAAGCTTCCAAGAGGGTAGCTACTCGTATGGAAAGAATAGCTACTTCGTACATGCAGGCAAACGGCGTTGACCTTCTTATACCTAGAGCTGTTATGGATATGGCAGCTTATGGTTTTAGTGTTTGGTCAATTAGCCCTGATTTTGAACAAAAGATCCCTCTTATAGAAAGGCGTGATCCTAGGACTTGTTACCCTGAACCAGGGTTCAGACCAGGGGACACGGTTAGGAAGGTGATGTTCGGAAGGGAGGTGTATTACACCCAGCTTCCTGAAGTTTACCAAGACATGCTCGTAGAGTTTGTTGGTGCTAATGGGTTGGGAGTGATAGACGACAACACGAAAGTAGTTTTAGTAGAATACTATGACGACCATGAATATGTCCTTTGTGGCATGTATCAAGGTAATCATGACACCTTCCACCGATTCAGCTCAGGGGACTACGCTCTTTATCCTATTGAATTAGAGCGCATTGAGAATCCGCTAGGGGTTTGTCCAATAGTTATAGGTTCGAGAATTACTTTGGATGGTGAGTTCCGAGGACAGTTCGACCAAGTCGTAGGTCTTATGGAAGCTCACATCAGGTTGATGTCTATGGTGTTGGATTATGCGGATCAAGCAGTGTATTCCGACATTTTTGTTAAAGACTTGATTGGGGAAATGCCGTATGGTGGTGGTGCGTACATTGAATTAGGACCGCAAGGTGCTATTGGTCGTGTCCCACCAGCGGTGTCCTCACTTAATGTTCAAGCGGACATGGCTCAACTTATAGAGGGTATCCATCTTGGTGGTAGGTACCCTAAGTCACGACCAGGTGAAATAGATCAGAGTATAGCTTCAGCGAAGTTTTTGGAATCGTCTGTCGGAATGATGAACACTGCTATACGCACATATCATCAGATACTGCAATCGAAATTGGAGAAAGCTCTTCGTATCGCTTGTATGACAGATAAGAATTATTTCCCTGGCGAAAAAGTAGCTGGTGGAGTGTTAAGAAACCAAGAGTTTTTAGAGGAATATCATTCTGGTAAAGACATTGATATGTCTAACAGATTAAGAGTCGAATACGGTTTGGGTATGGGTAGAGATCCTGCCCAGTCTGCTGTTCTGCACATCCAATACTCACAGAACGAATTTGTTTCTAAAGAGTTCGTGCAGGAAAACCTTGACGGTTTGACGGATGTGGCTAGGGAACAGTCTCGTATTGACGCTGAGAAGTTCCGTGCTATGGCTTTAGCTAAGTTGTTGCAAGGTTTAGAACAGGGAACTATCCCTGATTCGGCTCTTGTGGAGATAGCTAAAGCAAGAATGCAAGGTGATGATTTGTTCGAG
>MDTA01064397.1_pt1 | contig 10894 bp, 12 predicted proteins | sample 811151 | NCBI WGS metagenome assembly MDTA01 (sample SAMN05326648, study PRJNA326480) | marine metagenome | isolation source: seawater | place: Indian Ocean: South | collected 2010 | reverse complement strand
CTATGCATAGAACAGTGTCTTTACTGAGTTTAGGCGCAAGAGAAATTGCAGTTGCAAATGCATGGCTTGGCTCAAGAGAAGGAGATATATTCTCCAGCTTCGAAACTAGTTTGTAGGCATCTAACGCCTGTTCGTCAGTTGCTGAAGTATATTCAGCTCTACCTGTATCCTTTAAGAAACAATGTAAAGGACTCACTGATGGATAATCAAGTCCGCTAGACAGACTTTCTGTTTCACCAATTTGACCATCATTGTCTTGAATACAATAAGCTTTAGCTCCATGAAGAATACCAATTTTAGAATTATTACTTAAAGGGGCAGCGTGGAGTTTACTTTTTTTTGAACCGCCAGCTTCTACTCCGATGAGCTGCACTTGCTTCTTATCGTAATCTATAAATTCACTCCAAAATCCGTAAGCGCTGGATCCACCCCCTACACAATTAAGTAATTTTAATTTATCAGGAATTCTTCCAAACTCTTCAACTAATTGTACTTTTAGCTCTCTAGAAATTTGTGAAGTGCTATAACCAGAAATTTTGACAAATACTGTTGGGCCTACAGTTGAACCAATTACCATGTGTACGTGTTGACAATTTGCAACCCAATACCTCATACACTCGCTTACAGCATCAACTAATGTTTGACTCCCTGAAGTTACAGGGACAACTTCAGCGCCATATTTTTTCATCACTATCACATTTTTTTGCTGGCGCTCAATATCTCTTACTCCCATAAAAATTTTACATTTTAATCCAAATTTTTTAGCTACCATCGCCAAATTCTTCCCTTGCATACCAGCTCCCGTATCCGTACACACATAACGTTTACCAGCCCGCTTCGCGATCAGACAATGAACTATACAAGAATATATTTTATGAGCGGTACCCGGATTTTCAGAAACAACCTTTGCCCATAGTTGAGCCCCTCCTAAATAATCAGTTAATTGATATAATGGTATTAAAGGTGTTGGTGCACCTACATAATTTTTAAAATAATAATCCCTCTCTTTGATAAAACTTTTATCTTTTCTAAGTTTTGAAAACAGTATCTCTAAATCCTCAATAGGTTTTTTAAGTGTTTCAGGAACAAAGTTTCCACCGAATTTTCCACCCCACAAACCATTTTTATCGTGTTGATCAATTAAGGGTATGCCTTTTTTAATTTTTAAATTCATCTATTTTTTTTATAAATTTTTTTATTTTTTGATGATCTTTGTATCCTATTTGATCATCTAATTCCAAGCTACTCGACAAATCACAAAAGGTAACTCCTAATTTTGCAATATTTTCAATATTATTTTCTGATACTGAGCCAGCAAGAGCGTAATTATCTCCTCTTGGAAGCTTGCAAATTAAATTTTTTGGGAATTTTATAGACTTTTCCATTCCAGGCGTATCAAACAAGATAATATCAGCAAGATCGTAGTTTTTATAATTAGCAATATCTGCTTCAACCTCTATTTTGACAGTCTTAATAGTTTTAATTCCCATCAATTTTATTTCTTTTATTCTCTCGTTTGTTTCGGATCCATGAAGTTGAATATAGTCAAAATTTTCCTTAATAATACTTTTGATAAATTCATTAGTGGGATTTACAGTGACAGCAACAAATAATGATTTTTTTTTATTAAATTTTTTTAAAATCTGTATATCTTTAAGGTCAACATTTCTAGGAGATTTATCATAAAAAACAAAACCCAAAAATTTTACATTCAGATCAATACAAAGCTGTACATCCCTAATCGGATTTAAGCCGCAAATCTTTACTATCATTCTAATTTAATTCTCTTATCAGTTTATGAATGTTTTTCTTTAAATTTCCTTTAATTAGACTTCGACCCATTACGATAGCAGTTGCACCATTTTTAAAAGCTTGTTTAGGTGTCATCACTCTCTTTTGATCTCCCTTTTGTTCACCCGGCAGTCTAATACCTGGTGTAATTATTTCTTTCTTAAAAACTTTTTTCACCAATTTTATTTCTTGTGGACTACATACAATTGCATTTAAATTTGCTTTAGCTGCTAATCTTGCTTGATAAAGAACTAATTTCTTTACATCTTTGTTAAAACCAATCTCTTTTAATGATTTATTATCCAATGAAGTAAGTATTGAAACACCAATTATTTTTGTTTTACCTGCAACTTTTTTTACAGCTTTAAGTGCATTTAGCCCTGAGCTAATGTGTATGGTTATATAATTAAACCTCAAGTCCTTGACAGCTTTGATTGCGGATACGCATGTATTAGGTATATCTGCTAATTTGTAATCCCCGAAAGTTAATTTATTTTTAATTTTAGAAATATAATTTCTTCCATTTTTAGAGTTTAAAAACTGTAATCCAAATTTATAACCAAAATTCAATTTAGAGTTTTGTGTTTCTCTGATTATTCTGCTAATTTTTTTTTGACTGGTAGTATCGCATGCAATAAAGATTTTATATTTTTTCATTTATTTAAAATATTTATAAGTTTTTTACTTGCTCTAAATCTTATCTTATTTTTTTCTGGAACATAAATTAATTCTCCTGTCCTCGGGTTTCTAGCTGAGTATTTTTCTTTAATTTTTTTAACAAAAAAAGTTCCAAAACCTCTTATCTCCACATTTTTTTCTTGCAGCAGACCCTTTTTAATGGTGTCACAAAAAATATTAATGATTGTCTCTAAGTCTGATTGATTAATATGAGGATTATTTTCTTTTAGGAGTTTAATTATTTCAGGTCTTGACAATTATTTATCTTTTTTCCCTTTTTTACCTATCGCCTTTTCAAAAATGCCTTTAAGTGTTGCTCCTGATTTAGTGGCACCTTCTCCAAATTTGGCTATTAATGATTTTTCCTCATCAATTTGAGCTGCTTTAACACTTAATTTAATTTTTCTAAATTTTATATCTAATTCTACAATTTTAGCATCCAGTGCATTCCCTGTAGAAAATACTTCTGGTCTTGCATCAGCAGAATCTTTAGCTAAGTCATTTTTTCTTATTGTAGATATAAGTTTTTTTTCTTTATCAATAGAAACTTTAACACCTGTTTTTAAAACTTCATGAATTCTTGTGGTAATTACGTCACCAACTTTTTTACTATTATCTTTAAACCAGTCAAAAGGATCTTTATCTAAAGCTCTTTTGGAAAATTTAATTTTATCATCTTTAATTTCCAGAATCTTTACATTTAAGATATCGTTTTTTTTAAATTTTTTTAAATTTTCAATGTTTTCATCGTAGGATATCTCTTTATAGTGAAGCATGCCGCTCAAACCAGAGTCTACCAAATCCCCAAATATCGCTTTATCAGATACGTTATTAATTTTAATTCTGACTTCCTGACCAACTTTTTCTCTAATTTTATCCCATGGGTTTTCAAGCGTAGCTTTATAAGATAATGAAATTCTTTTAGTTTCTTTATCAATATTCACTATTTTAAATTTAATATTTTGAGATGCAGAGAGAACTTTGCTAGGTCTTACATTTCTATTTGTCCAATCGAGTTCTGAATTGTGAATCAATCCCTCTATTCCATCTTCGATTTTTACGAAACAACCATAATCCATTATTTTTGTAACTATGCCCTCGTAAATTTCTCCAATTTTGTACTTTTTTTCTATATTTTCATATGGGTCTTCAGTTAGTGCTTTGACAGATGCTGAAACACGATTTGTTTTTTCATCTATTTTGGTAATCTTGACTTTAAGTTTTTGGCCAATACTTACCAAGTCTGAAGGTTTTTTAACTCTACCGTGACTCAAATCAGAAACATGAAGAAGCGCATCTATACCATTAATATCTAAAAAAATTCCCCAGTCCGTTGTCGCTTTCACAATTGCATTTTCTATTATGTCACCTTCTTTAATATTTTTTAGAGCTTCAGTAATCTCAGCATTTTTACTTTTCTCTAGCACAGCTCGCCTGGATACACATACGTTTCCTCGATTTTTATCTATTCTGGTTGCAATTACTTTCACAGGAGTATTCATTAAGTGATCAACTCTTTTTAAAGGTCTTACATCTATTTGCGATGATGGCATAAAACATGGAAGGCCCTCAACATTTGCTATAAATCCACCTTTTACTTTACCTGTTATATAACCAGTCATTTCCTCCTGAGTTTCAAAAACTTTTTCCATTTTTTTCCATGCTTTCATTTTTCTAGCTTTATCTCTAGAAATTACTACTTCTCCTTTAAAATTCTCAACTCTTTCTAAGAAAACTTCAATTGTAGATCCAACTTTAAGTTTATTTAACTCATCGTCATTTTTAAATTCATCAATGGGTATCATGGACTCCATTTTTAGTTTTGCATCAACCACTATAAATTTTGAGGTGATTTCTGTTACTGTAGCTTTAATTATCTCACCTTCTTTTACTTTTCTGTCTTTGAAATCTGCATCTAGAAGAGACTGAAACTCTTTCTGGGAGGGGCTTATTTTTTTAATTTCTTGTTCAGTTGCCATATTTATTATTTAGTACTTTTTCAACGTGTTTTATCATTATTTTTAACATTGCTTGCTTACTTAATTTTCCGGTGTCGATAGATACCGAATCTCTATGTTTAAGTAAAGGGGAGTTTTTTCTTTTTGTGTCTAAAATATTTCTTATTCTAAGGGCTTTTTTCACATCTTTTAGTTTTATTTTCTTATTTGTTTTTCTTAACTCTCTATATCTCCTTATCGCAGCAATATTTAACTTACATTTAAAAAAAAATTTTAAATCAGAATTTGGAAGAATTTTAGTTGAAATATCTCTTCCCTCAATACAACAATACTTATATTTTTTTGCAAAATCAGTTTGATATTTTTTCAAGACTTGTCTGATACTTCCATTTTTTGCAATTATTGAAGTGTATGCAGAAATTTTTGGTGAATGTAATCTTATTTTTTTAATTTTAAAATAGTCTAATTTTTTAAATTTTTTTTTGATAAAAGTAATTTTATCTTTCGGGTTATCTTTTAAAAGTAAAAATGCAACGTATCTGTACAACAATCCAGATGATAAAAATTTAAGTCGGTATTTTTTGGCGATCATTTTTGCACCTGTAGACTTTCCAGTTGCTGCACCACCATCACAAGAAATTTGAAAAGATTTATTTTTGTATCTCAAATTTTGCTCCTAATGATTTCATAATTTTTAAAAAGGATGGAGAAGAAGTGAAGACCGTCTCAAAGTTTTTAATTTTGGCCTTTGCACCAGTCAATATTGCTAAAACAAAAGATGACATACAAATTCTATGGTCACCCAAATTTGAGATATTAATAGTTTTACTTTTTCCGTCAATTATACCTTTCCCAAAAATTTTTAATTCATTTCTTGTTGAAACACTTTTTACACCGATTTGACGTAAAGCTTTTTGCATTTCAATGATTCGATTACTTTCTTTGTTTGCTAAATCGCTTATACCTTTGAATTTAGATATACCTTTTGTTAAAGCAGCTATTACAAATAATATTGGATATTCATCTGTAGAATTAACGTAGTATTCTTTTGTAGCGTTAATAGGTTTAATTTTACAGCTTTTGACATAAATATCCCCTTTCACCTCATTGCTTTCTTTTTTTAGATTCAAAAATTTTATTTTTGCACCTTGTTTCTTAAGAAGCTTATAAAAACCTGTGCGAGTGGGATTTAACCCTACATTTTTAATTATTAATGAAGAATTCCTGTTTAATAAAGTTAATGCTGTAAAAAAAGCTGCTGAAGATGGGTCGCCAGGAACTTTAATGTTTATAAAATCTAGATATTTTTTTCCAAACACTTTAATTATTTTTCTTTTTTTATTTTTTACATTTATAGCTTGAGGATTTTTTAACAACATATTTTCAGTATGATCTCTGCTTTTCTCTATCTCTGTCACCTCTGTATTACCATAAGAGTTTAGAGCCGCTAATATTACTGCGCTTTTGAGTTGAGCTGATACTCCAGCTAGATACTTAATTCCAATAGGCATTTCAGATGAAATCATTTTTAAGGGAAAGTTAAACTTTTTTTTTGGTAAAAAAGTTGCACCAAATTCTGTCATAAGCTCAATTAATTTTTTCATACTTCTTTTATTAAGAGAATTATCACCTTTAATATGTACTTCAATATTTGGCGTAGTTGAGAGAATTCCAATTAAAAGCCTGGCAAGGGTGCCAGAGTTTCCAAAGTTCAGTGTAATATTCTTTCTTGCTACCAATGATCCTAGACCTTTTCCATAAACTTGATATTTTTTTTTTTCTTTTTTTTTAATTTTTACACCTAACTTTTTTAGACACTCTATCGTCGAAAGCACATCTTCCGACTCCAAAACGTTATGATTTGTAGAAATATTTTGACTTATTGAACCTATTAAAAAACTCCTGATCGAAATAGATTTATCCGAGTCAACTTCGATTGTTTTTTTAAATGAATTTATCTTTTTTTTTACTACTAGATTAAATTTATTTGGCGACATTGACTTTAAGAAAATTGCGTTCCAAAATATTGTTCTATAGCCTTTGAAGACTTTAGCAATTCTCTCGAAGTTCCTTCTGCAATAACTGTTTGTTCACCTAAAACATAGCTTCGATCAGTAATATCAAATAAATTTTTTACATTGTGATCTGTCACAAGTATTGCTGTGCCACTTGATTGTATCTTTAGGATATATTTTTGAATATCCTGTATAACTAAAGGATCTAAGGCAGCTAAAGGTTCATCCAGAAGTACAATCTTTGGCTTATTAATCATTACTCTAGCCATCATTAATCTTCTTATCTCTCCACCAGATAAAACCGAAGCATTCAATGTTCTTAAATGCTGCAAATTAAATTGATCCAAAATTTTTTCCGTTATTGTTTTTTGATTTGCAGTGCCTTTGATTGAAATTTGAGCAATTCCTAAAATGTTATCGTAAACAGACATATTAAAAACACTTCTTTGTTGAGGTAAATAGCCTAAGCCTTCTTTCGCTCTTAAATGTATCGGTATTTGCTCAATAGATTTACTATTTAAAAAAATTTTTCCATTTTCTTGAGTTTGTTCTCCAATGCATATTGAAAACAAAGTTGTTTTACCACATCCATTAGGCCCTAAAACACCTACGCATTCTCCAGGAAAAACTTTTAATGATAATTTTTTAAGAATAGGTCTTCCGTCAAAAGATTTACTTATATCTTTAACCTCAAAAATAGGTTTATCCTTTTTAAATTTTAAAATTCTAAAACCTTTTTTCATCCAATTTTACTTTAGCATTAATATTATTATTTTTAAATGAACTGATATTAAGTGTTTGATTTTTCAAATCAAATAAAAGTTTATCTGCCATTATATTTCCTTTTGAGTCTTTTATTTTTACTTGATCAGAGATTGATAGTAGATTTTTTGAGTTAGAATATTCAGCTTCCTCGGCAAAAAGTTCACTGTCTTGATAATTTGCTTTTACCTTTTTTTGGAATTTCATATCTAATGTTTTATTATTATATTGGCCAAATTTTGACCACACATAAAGTTCTGTATCATCTTTAAAGTAAAATATAGCCTCTACATCAGTCATTTCAATAAGTTCATCGTTTTGTTCATTTGTTTTGGCGATTTTAGATTTAAGTATGTATCTGTTTCCAGATAGATCTAAACCGCTATATGAGATATTGTAGAAGACATTTGAGTCATCCGTAGATTTTTTCTTATCTAACTCTTTTATTTTTTCTTTGTTAATAATCGGTGTAATTTCTTTTTTTTCAGCAGTTTTTTTATTTTCTGAGTAAGTAAGGATAATTATAATCAATCCAAGAAACAACAAACTTATCTGTATTATTTTTAATTTTTTTTTTCTATCCATTATTTTAATCCAGTTTCGAGCAATGAATGAATATGAATGATACCTTTAAGTACTTTATTACTTTTCTTAAAATCTTTATCTGAGACCACGAGTAAGATAGTAATTTTTTTATCATTCATGATAGCAAGAGCTTTAGAAGCAGGCATATTCTCATTCACGACCAATGGAGACCTAGTCATAATTTTTGACAAATTCTGATTACCAGGATAGTTTTTTATTTCTCGTCTTAAGTCACCATCAGTTACCACCCCTTTTATAAATCTTTTTTTTACTATAACTAAAATACCTAGATTTTGTTTATTCATTATGTTCAGAGCTTCTCTAAAATTTTTTCTGTAACTTATAATTGGCAATTGTCTGCCCGTTACCATTATATCTTTTGCAAGAAGTAGAGAGTTTCCGATGTTACCACCTGGATGAAAAATTTTAAATTTTTCTTTTGAAAATTTTCTCTCACGCATAACGGTAGTTGCTAAACAATCTCCTATAAGCAAAGTTAAAGAAGTACTTGTAGTTGGCACCATTCCAGTTACATCTGACTCTCTCACTTTTGGAAGAATTAATTTAATATCACTCGCCTTCATCAAAATGCTATCAGCTTTCGATGCCACTCCAATTATTTTTATTCTGAACCGATTCGCATATTTAAGCATGTTTGTAAGTTCTGATGTATTTCCTGAGTATGAAAAAATAATTAATATATCTTTTTTCTCCAATTGGCCCATGTCACCGTGTAAAGCTTGAGCTGGATCACAAAAAAAACTTGGAATACCCACGCTAGAAAAAGTCGCAGAAATTTTTCTGGCAATTAAGCCAGATTTTCCAATACCTGCAAAAATAACTTTACCTTTACAATTTAAAATTAAGTCTACTGCTCTTGCAAATGATTTATTGAATATTTTTTTTACTTTTTTTAGTTCATTAATTTGTATTGTTGCTGCTCTTCTTGCTTCAGATATGTATTTTTTTTTACTCATTAATGCTCAAATATATCTTCTTTAAATCCTCTTTGATCTAGTTCTACTCTTGTATCTAAAAATGATAAACATTTTTTAAAAACATCCATTCTCTTTTCCCTAATAAGCATATTTTCTAATTCAGATTTAATTTTATGTAAGTAAATTACATCATTAGCTGCATACTCAAGTTGCTTGTTAGATAATTTATCTATATCTTTATTCCAATCACTGCTTCCTTGCCTTTTATCTAATGACTTATTACAAAATTCTTGAGCTAAATTTTTCAATCCATGAGCATCTGTATAAGTTCGTACAATTTTTGAAGCAATTTTAGTATCAAAAATATTTTTTATTTTACACTTAAGAAAAAACTCTAAAGCATTTTTATCAAATCTTAGAAAATGACCTATTTTTAAAATTTTATCATTTTCTAAAACCGATACTAAATTTGGAGCTTTATAATGTGATTTGTTTGGTTGGATAATAAATACGTTTTCATTTTCATCACATATTTGTATTAAACTTAATTTATCTCTCTCTGGGATTTGGAGTCCTGTAGCCTCTGTGTCAATCGCAATACTATTTTTAAATGAATTAGCTATTTCTGTAGTTATGTCCTCTTTAAACTTAGTAATTTTCATATATAACTTTAAATACCATGAAAAATCATATTTGCACAATTTTAGGTGGTGGTGGATTTATAGGTAGATATCTTGTTCGAAATTTGACCAAGAAAAACTACAGATGTATTATAACAACCAGAAAAGCCTTTCAGAAAGGGTATTTAAAGACCCAAGCCACACCTGGCGCAATAGAGCTCTTAGACTGGAATCCAAATAATTTTGCTGAGCTCAAAGAGGCAATAAAAAATTCAGATGTAGTGGTGAATTTGATTGGTATACTTTTCGAAACAAGAAAACAAAAATTTTATAATATTCATTCAAAAATTCCAGAGGCTATAGCAAAAATTTGTTCAGAAACTGATGTTAAAAAATTTATTCACGTTAGTGCTATAGGGGCTAATGAAAATTCAAAGTCACTTTACCAAAAATCAAAACATCAAGGTGAGGTTAATGCGCTTAAAAATTTTGACAAAACAGTAATTTTAAGACCTAGTGTAGTTTGTGGATCGGAAGACAATTTCACAAATCTTTTCTCAAAATTAAGTATACTCCCAGTTATTCCAGTTGTGGGTTTCAAATATAATTTTCAACCAATCCTTGTCACTGATGTAGCTGAGGCAATAGTAAAAGCTATAGAACTCAAAAATAATCAAGGAAAAATTTACGAAATTGGTGGACCTAAAATAATTAGTTTTGGAGATATGGTAAAATCAATTTTAAATACAATTAACAAGAAAAGATTTGTAATTGAAATGCCAATGGCAATTGCAAAAATTCAAAGTACTATTACTGACTTTTTACCTTTTCCTCCTATCTTGACCAGAGATCAATGTGAAATTTTATCTGAGCCAGATAATATAGTTTCTGAAAAGCATCTAACTTTAAAAGATTTAGATGTAAATCCATCTGATGTTGAACAAGCTATGAAAAAATGGCTGTGGAGATATAAAGACGGTGGTCAGTTTGCAAAGGCATAATGAAAAGTATTAGTTTATTTACGGGATATATATATTTAATTTTTGCAATTATTACAGGTATTGCTTCGAATGGATTCTTGAAAACTACTGAAGGTTTTACAAAATTAAATCCTACAATTTTTTGTGTTTTAAGTATTGTAGTTTGCCTTTTTTGTATATCTAAGGCGATGACAATAATTCAAGTTGGGTTTACATATGCGACTTATGGAGCTTTAACAATTACTGCAGTAACTTTGTTTGGAATTTTTAAATATAATCAAACACCCAATCTATATGGGACAATCGGGTTAATCTTAATTATCGCAGGTGTAGTACTTTTAAATGTTTTTGGAAAAGTAAAATAAAACCACAGGTAGAAATTTTATTTTTTAACCGACTCCTCTTTATATATTTTTTATGCTAGGTTTTTTTCTTTTAAAGAAGAAAATGGGGGACATTTAAATGAAAAAAATAAAAGCAATAATTGCTTCGTTGGCACTTTTCGCAATGTTTGCAGGAACAGCCGCGCAAGCGAAAGTAGAAATACAATGGTGGCATGCTTTTGGT
>MDTA01019339.1_pt1 | contig 10895 bp, 9 predicted proteins | sample 811151 | NCBI WGS metagenome assembly MDTA01 (sample SAMN05326648, study PRJNA326480) | marine metagenome | isolation source: seawater | place: Indian Ocean: South | collected 2010 | reverse complement strand
TTATTAAAATTTATTTTGTAACCTATTTTTAAATTCTTTCAATTGTCTATTTTGTGATGATAAAATTCAATTACTATTGCTTAAAATATAAGTTTAAAACTAACAAAACTAATTAGAAAGATTTATTAATCATATAGTTTTGATAATGAGCTTTTATTTAAAGAAAAATCATATATATGTTCCTATATTTGGAGGGCTTGGTAATCAGATGTTTCAACTTGCTCATGCATTAAATATTTCAAATAAATTAAAATCATCATTAGCATTAGTTGATTATACCAATTCCATAGGAAGTATAAAAAGGAATTGGAATTTAGATTGCTTTGGTTTTTTCCCTTCAAATATATCACCTCTAAAAAAACAATTTTTAAAGAGCGTAGTAAAGATATCTAATATTTCATTCAAATTAGGTTTTAGAAGAAGATTTGGTGTCTTAAATGAGAATCATTTAATGAATAATAAAGACTACAAAATAGATAATAAAAATATATTCATAGGTTATTGGCAAAATGAATCATATTTTTCAGAATCTATTAATGATATAAAAAGTAAATTCCATTTTCATAAAATACTATTTTTACCAGAATACTTAAAGAGGAATCTTGAACAAAATACAGTCGCAATTCATATAAGAAGAGGAGATTATGTAGCTAATAAGAATACAAAACATATTCATTTCATATGTGATGATGAGTGGTACCTTAATGCATTAAATTTAATGCAGAATTTAGTATCAGATCCTAAATTCTATATTTTTTCTGATGACATTAAATACTCTAAAGAACTTTTAAAAGGGATTAGTGATATTGATATTACATTTGTTCCCAACGATAAGAGGGATTGGTTTCATATGTATTTAATGACTTTTTGTAAAAATTTTATAATTTCTAATAGCTCATATAGTTGGTGGGGTTCATTTTTAGCTAAAGAAAAACCTAATCAAATTATTTGCCCAAGATATTGGAGTAGAAATAAACTTACAGAATCAATGGGAATCTATAGAAAAAATTTCTTTTTACTGTGAAAAGCGACTTTAAAGTACTTCATGTTCAATTTGGAATTGGAGATTCAGGAGGAATTGCAAATTATATAAGTAATCTTTTAAAGATTCCTTCTCCAAGTAATCAAAAATTATATGTTACTGGTTCTATGAAAAAAAGAAAGGAAGTAATTAATTCAAAACTTTTCGATCCATCTAAAATTATATTTATTGATCTTGAAAGATATAGTCTAATATCTTTGTTTTTTAATGTATTAAATTTATCTTCAATTATTAAAAAGAATTCTATAAATTTAATTCATGCTCATGCTTTAAGATCTGGATTACTTGCTTTTATAAATCGAATATTATTTTCCACAAAATATGTATATACAAATCATGGTTTAAGATTTACTCAGAAAAAAAGTTTAATTAAAAAAATATATTTCTTTATTTACGAGATTTTAATAATTTTTTTCTCAGATTATTCTTTCTGCATAAGAAAGGTTGATTTTGAGAAAATAAGACATTTACCATTTCACTTTTTAATTAAACATAAATTAAGATTAGTCAAAACAAAACTAAAATTGCCAACTCTTTGCTCAATAAAGAAATTTTCTGACAAAAAAACAATTATTGGTATTGGTTCGCTAATTGATGTAAAAAGACCATATATTTTTTTAAATATTATAAGTGAACTTTACAAAATAAATAAAAATATTGATGCTATATGGCTTGGAGATGGCAATCTTCGTGAAAAATTATTAGAAATGAATAAAAAGATTCAAGCGCCAGTAAGATGGATTGGTCATGTAAATCATAATCAAGTTGAGAAATATCTCAATACTTCTTCTTTAATATTACTAACATCAGAATTTGAAGTTTTTCCACTTTCTATTATTGAAGCTTATTGGGGAGGAGTTCCAGTTATTAGTTATAGATTTTTTGGAGTTGAAGAATTTATTCAAAATGGCAAAACGGGTTTGATTTGTAATTCAAGTAGTAATTATGGACTTATTGCAAAAAAAATAAACTCACTAATATCTAATGATGAAAAGCTTCTTGATATGAGTAAGTATGTAACTAATTACTTTTGGGAAAATTTATATGATAAAGGGTGCACATATGATTTATATTTCAAAATATATCATTCTATTTCAAGAATTAGTTAAATTTTAAATTGGAAATAATTTTAATTTTTTTATAAATTAACAGATTTTATAAACACAAATATATTTAAATTATAAGGGCATTCTATATTAAGATAAGAGATATCAAAAAATAAAAGATGCGAAACTTAGTTACTGGAGGAGCAGGTTTTATAGGTTCACATTTAATTGAAAAACTTCTGAAAAATGAAGAAACAGTTATTTGTTTAGATAATCTACATACTGGCAGAAAAAATAATTTTGAGGAATGGGTAGGTTTGCCAAATTATGAATTTATCAAACATGATGTTATAAATCCAATTGATATACAGGTGGATAGGATATGGCATCTTGCATGTCCTGCCTCTCCTATTCATTATCAGGAAGATCCAATTAAAACTGCAAGAACAAACTTTCTTGGAACATATAATTCACTAGAACTTGCTTTAAAGAATAAAGCGCAAATATTATTTACTAGTACTAGTGAAGTTTATGGGGATCCCGAAAAACATCCACAAATAGAAAGTTATAGAGGTAATGTTAATCCAAATGGGATAAGAAGTTGCTACGACGAGGGGAAAAGAATTGGAGAAACACTATGTTTTGATTATCATAGAATTCATAATCTAGATATAAAAGTAGCAAGGATTTTTAATACTTATGGTCCAAAAATGCTCATCAATGATGGGAGAGTAGTTACAAACTTTATTATTCAAGCTCTTAAAAATATTCCACTAACAATATATGGAGAAGGATTACAAACTAGATCTTTTTGTTTTGTTGATGATTTGGTTGAAGGATTAATGAAATTAATGGCATCTGATCAAAATGGACCCATAAATCTTGGAAATCCTGATGAATTTACAATAATCGAACTAGCAAATTTAATTAGAAATAAAGTAAATCCTAATTTAGAATTTAAATATAAACCTCTTCCTCAAGATGATCCAATGCAAAGAAAACCTGACTTATCTTTAGCTAAAAAATTACTAAAATGGGAGCCTAAAATATTTTTAGAAGAAGGACTAGAAAAAACAATCCCTTTTTTCAAAAAGCAATTAAATTTTATAATTTAGTTAAAAATATTTTGAGGGTTAATTTGCAAAAAAAAGTTGAAACATTCAAGAATTTACCAATTTTAGTTTTAGGCTTTAATAGACCAAAATTATTTAATGATTGTTTAATAAGATTAAAATCCTATGAGTTAATAAATATTTGGGTATCAATAGATGGTGCAAGAAACAAACTAGATTATTTAAAAATAAAAGAAATATTAGATTATTGTAGATTACATAAAATAAAAAAAGATCAAATATTAATAAACGAAAAAAATTATGGATGTCGTAATGGAGTAAATAGAGGGATTACTTGGTTCTTTAAGAAAAACCTTAAAGGTTTAGTAATTGAAGACGATATTGAAATAGATAAAGATTACATAAAAAAAATCAATTTTCTCCTTGAAGAGTTTAAAGATAATGAAGAAATTTTTTCAATATCATCACATTATGAATTCTTAGATAAAACAGATAATATTGAAGAAAAAGGTGATACTGAATTTTTCAAGTCACCTCTATGTCGAGTATGGGGTTGGGCGACTTGGCAAGACAGATGGGATAAACATTTATTTATAAATAAAGTTAATCTAAGTAGAAATCCAATAACTTGTTTTTTTGCTCTTCCTAAGCCTTATAGAACTGCAAATACAGCATTAAACTTATCTTTATGTATTTCTGGTGAAATTGATACATGGGATTATGAATGGAATTTTAGTCACGTTTTTTTAGATTCTTACTCTTTAACCCCTCTTGGAATATTTTCCTTAAATCACGGATTTAATGAAAATGCAACCCATACTAAATTTGGTAAAATGCCATGGGAAAAAATGGATAATTTAGTAGAAAAAAATGTGAATAAATCATCTAAAATAATAGAAATTACAGACAATAAAATATTTAAAATATGTTGTTCAACAGGATTTAATATTACAAATAATTGGAGAATTGAATTTATAAAAGTTATTATTAAGATAATTAAAAAAAATATAAATAATTTTTTAAACTTTAAGAATCTCTAATAATAATCTTAATACTTCAATTATCTATGGATTTAAAATCTAAATTTCTTCTCAACACTGAATTCTCTAGGAATTGCAGATACCTAATCGACTTCCATACAAATATACAAAAAATTGAAAGATGGCTTTTAGTTTCTAAACTATATGATGATTGGATTAATAATAAAAACGATAAAAAAATATTATTAAAAAAAATACCAAAAATAATTCATCATATTTGGCTAGGTCCTCCAATCCCAAAGAAATATAAATATTTCATAAAAACTTGGAAAAATAAAAACCCTGAATGGAAGTTTATCTTTTGGGATGAGAATAAATTAAATAATCTTGAAATGATCAATAAAGATTTATATTTCCGTCTTAAAAATTATGGAGCAAAAAGTGATATCGCACGTTTAGAAATTCTCTATCAAATGGGTGGTTTTTATTTAGATACTGATTTTGAATGTCTTAAAAAAATAGATGAAGGTTTATTAATCAACGATTTTATCGCTGGCACTATTTTTAATTTTTTCCCCGAATTAGCTAATGGATTTATGGCGGCAAAACCCTGCTCAGAATTTATTCATAAATGCCTTGAAGATTTAAAACAAATAAAAGGGAATGAATTTATAGGTAATGAAATTATTGAAAATACTGGTCCTTTCTTCATAACTAAAACTTTTTTCAACTATTTAGAAAATAATAATAATTATGAGGAAAAGATGTTAGTCTTACCTTCAAATTATTTCTATCCACTTCCTAATTACATAAGAAATATTAAACTTGAAGAAGTATATTCATATCCTACAAGCAAATCAATAGCACTTCATCATTGGGAGGCAAGTTGGAATAAACTTACTATCTATGATCGATTAAAATTAAAATTAAAAAGATTTTTTAAATAAATATTTCTTAAGCATAAAAAATTTACAGAATTGTTCTAAATTAATTTTGTACACTTAAAATGATTGGAAAATATTTTCTAAAAAGATTTTCTATTTAAAGCGCGAAAATATTTATGATAAACAATGCGATTAATATCAAAAAGTTACCTTTTATAGTATATATTCTTTTTTTTATTACATCTATAAGCTTTTTTTTTCAGCCTCTTTTAATAAGACCTTTTGGAATCCCATTATCATTTTCTATGATTTTGGTTTTAAATTTAGTTTTAATACTTAACGTAAAAAAAATAAAAATCAATGAAATCATTTATTTAACTTCTATTGGCAGCATTCTTTTAGTAGTAGACCTTTTAACTCCTCCAGAATTATATAGAGGTTTTATTTTTATAAATATGCTTTTATTTACTTATTTATGCTCTAAATTCTCTTTATCAAAACAGCAGTCTTCAGTTTTATGGTCTTCAGTATTTATAATATGTTTTTCATTATCACTTATAGGATTGAAAAGATGGCTATTTGGATATTCTGTTGAAAATACAGAAAATGAAACTGGTATTGCTGAAAATGTAAGGACTTATTTTTATCTTGGGATCAGCTATATGAACTCAACAAGAAATAGCGATGTATTTTATTTCGGGATACCTTTAATACTTTCATTTATGTATTACAAAAATAAACTTTTAAAATTTAAGTTCTTTTTTTTAGGGATCCTCTTAATCACTTCATTTTGCGTTTTAGCTTCTCTTTCAAGAGGCATTATAATTTCAATTTTATTAGGATACTTACTCACTACGAGGGCATATGTAGTAAATAAAAATATATACAAATACTTATTATATTTGTTAGCTGCTATTTTCTTGATCTATGTATTCTATGATAATTTAAAGGCCATTCCTGGTGTTGAATTTGTAGTAAATTTAACTGTTAATGGTTTTATTAGTTTATTTAACCCTCTTCAAGCTAGTTTTAATCTCGATAGTAAGTATACCTATAGTAATGATGAGAGAATAAGACTTTACATTGAGTCAATAAATACTTTCTTAGAATTTCCATTTGGACTCGGTGTAGATAATATACCTCCAGGTAGAATTGGCAACGACAAATTTATCTTACATTCTGAAAATGTTTATTTAGATTTTATTATATCTTTAGGTATTTTTTCTATACCTTGTTTCCTATTTATATTTGATAAATTAAAAAACTTATATAACCTTAGTAAATTCCACTTTGAGTCAAAAAAATTATATTTTTTACTTCTATATATTCTATTATATTCACTATTTTGTAGTGCCACTGATCTATATTATTATTGGTTCATATTGTCTTTAATTTGCATGGAATATAATAGTTATATAACTCTTAAAAGGAATTAAATAAATAATATTTATGATTTTAGTATCAAAATCAATTTTATATTTAAAAAATTTAAAAAAGTTTGTAAGACTTTTGATTAATAAAATTTATCTCATTAAAAAATATTTTGATCACTTAATATTTAATTGTCCTATATTAATCACTGATAGATTTACATCAAAATCTAAGACTAGTCCTCTTGGATCTTTTCAGTGGATAAACTATAATGCTGAATTTGAATTTAATAAAAATAAATCTTCAAATTATATAATATCAAGTAAATTTGGAGTCTATTCGCAATTTTATACCTTTGTTAATAACAGATCATCTTTAAGACATGCTTCTTTTCATTACGAAAGCCAAAGAGCTATTGATAATTCATACAAATTAATATCTAAGAAAAAAGATATTGAAGTATCTGAAAATTGTTACTTACTCAATTACAACGTGAACCATTTTGGACATTTCTTGGGTGAAGTTTTAGGAAATATTCTTTATTTATCAGATAATAATAATCATTTTTTAAAAGATAAAAATTATTCATTTGCTATTTTAACGCCTAATGAAAAATGGTTTAAGTTAATTAAAAAAATTAATCCTAAAGTTAATTTCTTAAATCTAAATAAATTTAAAGATTTAACTCAGAGATTAACTTTTAAAAATTCAACTGTAATTCAAGTTTGTTCTGCTTATCAGAATCTAACTTTAGCTAGGCATTATATTCAAAGATATTTTTCAGAAAACTTTAAAGTATATAATAATAATTCAAAAAAAATTTATCTAAGTAATCCTAAGAATAATAGAATTATTAATAATAAAGAATTTGATGATTGGTTAAAAGTAAATGATTTCCAAAAGATAAATCCTTTAGATTATGAACTAGAGGATTTATTTTTGCTGATAAGAGACTCAAAGTATCTCATAAGTGATCAAGGTTCCATAATGCTAAATATATCATTAATAAGAATTACTCCTTCAATAGTTATAACTACAAATTATATCAAAACAAAAAAAGATTTTATTGGTGGTGGTATTTATAACAGTACATCTTATGGTTTAATTTACGAATTACATTGTAATCAAGAAAATATTACACATAGTTCATCATCTCATCCATATTCTCAAAAGGTTAGGGTTTCTATGAGCAATTTGGATAAACTTTTGAGTAATATTTATACAGCTTAAAATTATTTCCATAAATTTCTAATACTAGATAAGGTTCTCTAAATATCTTTTAAAAGATTTATTAAGTATTCTCCATAATTACTTTTTTTATATTTTTTTGATAATTTAAAAAGATCATCTGAATTAATCCATTCATTTCTCCATGCTATCTCTTCGGGACAACCTATCATAAGGCCTTGCTTTGATTCAATTGTCTTTATAAAACTTCCTGCTTCTATTAATGAATCATATGTACCTGTATCTAACCAGGTTATTCCTCTACCTAATAACTCTACTTTAAGATTCTTTTCTTTTAAATAAATATTGTTTAAGTCTGTAATTTCTAATTCACCTCTTTTTGAAAAAGAAATTCTTTTAACCTTTTCCCTCACTGATTCATCATATAAATAAATTCCAGTTACAGCATATTTACTTTTAGGTTTTTTAGGCTTTTCTTGTAGGCTTAATACATTATATTCTTTATCAAATTCTACAACTCCGTACCTTTTAGGATCATTTACTTGATAAGCAAATATTGTTCCTCCTTCTTTTTGTTTACTAGCTTTAATCAATTGAGAAGGGAAGTCATGCCCATAAAATAGATTATCCCCTAATATTAAAACACTCTTATATCCTTCTAAGAAGTTGTCAGCTATGATAAAAGCCTGTGCTAATCCCTCAGGCTTCAGTTGTACTTTATAAATTATTGATAGTCCCCAAGAAGATCCGTCACCCAACAAGTTTTTAAAATTTTCTAAATCATATGGATTACAAATAATTAGTATTTCTCTTATACCCATTAACATAAGTGTCGTTAAAGGATAATAAATCATTGGTTTATTGTAGACAGGTAATAATTGCTTATTAATCGATTTTGTAATTGGATATAGTCTTGATCCTGTACCTCCCGCCAAAATTATACCTTTTCTATAAAAAGACATTTAATGATAAATCTATGAACACATATATATTAAATATACTTCACAGATAAATTTAAGAACCAAATTCCTTTAAAATCAAAGATTGTTTCTTTGCTTCAAGTTTATCTTGCAAAATCATTTCTGAGATAAGTTCTTCTAGGGATATTTTTGGAGTCCACCCCAATTTTATTTTTGCCTTTTCAGGATTACCTAAAAGTGTTTCTACCTCAGTAGGCCTAAAATATTTAGGATCAATCCTCACAACCACCTCATTTGTGTCTGATCTAATCCCTACCTCATCAAGGCCAGACCCTCTCCACTCAATTGCTTTTTTTTCTTTGCCTTTGTTCCAACCAAGCTCATTAGCGCTAATCTCAATAAATTTCCTCACACTTTCTTGTCTTCCTGTTGCGATTACATAATCTTCTGGTTCCTCTTGCTGCAACATTCTCCATTGCATTTCTACATAGTCTTTTGCATGGCCCCAGTCTCTTAGAGAATCTAAATTACCCATATATAGACACTTTTCAAGGCCATAATGTATTCTCGCTAATCCTCGAGTAATTTTCCTCGTGACAAAAGTTTCGCCTCTCCTAGGACTTTCATGATTAAATAAGATTCCATTACATGCGAACATTCCATATGCTTCTCTATAATTTATTGTTATCCAATAAGCGTAAAGTTTTGCTGCTGCATATGGGCTTCTAGGATAAAATTTTGTATTTTCATCTTGGGGAGTTTCTTGAACTAATCCATATAATTCACTTGTACTGGCTTGATAGATTTTTGTTACCTTCTCCAGTCCAAGTAACTTTACAGCTTCTAAGACTCTTAAAGTTCCTAAAGCATCGCAATTTGCTGTATATTCAGGGCTTTCAAAACTTACAGCGACATGACTTTGAGCTCCTAAATTATAAATTTCATCTGGTTTTATGTGCTTAATCAATTTAATGATATTAGTGCTGTCAGTAAGATCCCCATAATGAAGAAAAAGCCTTGCTTGATCTGTATGCGGATCTTCATACAGATGATCAATTCTAAACGTATTTAAAGAAGAAGAACGTCTTTTTATCCCATGAACCTCATATCCCTTATCTAATAGAAGCTCAGCTAAATAACTACCATCCTGTCCTGTTATCCCAGTAATTAAAGCCTTTTTGTTTAAAAAATCTTTCAATTAGGTAAAGCTCCTTTTAAATTAAAGATTATTTTTATCGTTTTAAATATTATCAAAATATCTAATAAAAAAGAACTATTCCTTAAATAAAACATATCATATCCTAGTTTAATTTTAGATTCCTCAGCACTTGCAGCATAATTATAGTTAACTTGTGCCCATCCACTTAAGCCTGGTTTTATAAGATATCTATATTTATAAATATTTGTTTCTTTAAATAAAATTTTATTTATTTCAGGCCTTTCTGGTCTTGGACCTATCAAACTCATTTCACCTTTTATAACTGATAATAACTGAGGTAATTCATCAATTCTTGTTAATCTTAAAATTTTTCCTATATTAGTAATTCTCGAATCACCTCTCGGTGACCACTGTATACCTGTATTCTCTGCATCAACTTTCATGCTTCTAAATTTGTAAATATTAAAAATTTTTTCTTTATAGCCGGTCCTTTTCTGGGAATAAAATATTGGTCCACCATCTTCTATTTTTATCAATATCGAAACTAAAAACATCAACGGCAATAAAATCATAACTAATAAGGTACTTATAAAAATATCACCAAACCTTTTAAAATAAGAATAAATTTTTTTCATATTTCTTCTTAATATATAACTTTTTATATAATTTTTATTTAAAAAGTTTATAGGTAAAAATTCCAAAAAGTTATTTGACCATTCAATAATATCTACTTTATTAATTTTATTAATATTTAATATTATTCCAGAAAGATTGTTATCTTCTTCAAAATAATTATTTTCAATAATTAATCCATCTATATCCATTATATAGAAATTATATAAATCATTTATGTTTAATAATTTTATTTTTTTTAGATTAATCTTATTATAATTTTTAATATATTCATCCAATTCAATTTTAGATTCCTTACTTATAAGATACAACCAAATTGAATCTTTATATTTATTATCCAGAATAAGTAATAATATAAGATGTAATACAAAATTTAATGTTAAAAAAATTAAATTATATTTAAAAATTTCAAGATAATTATTATTAGAATTATTTAAAATAAAATAAAATAATTGAAAAGAATAATTAATAATAAATAAAGAAAAATATTTATAAACAAATTTTATTATTGATTTAGAATTTTTAGGAAGCAGCAACTCATATTTACCTAATATATAACCTATTAAGAAATAAATAGTAAAGAAAATAACTAACTCTAA
>MDTA01013390.1_pt1 | contig 10895 bp, 15 predicted proteins | sample 811151 | NCBI WGS metagenome assembly MDTA01 (sample SAMN05326648, study PRJNA326480) | marine metagenome | isolation source: seawater | place: Indian Ocean: South | collected 2010 | reverse complement strand
CTGTTGTAAAAAAAAGCCTTTTTGACTTATAATTTCTAATAACAAGTTCATCTAAACCAGGTTCAAAAATAGGAATAATTCCCTTTTTTAAATTTTCTATTTTTTTTTTATTGTTATCTACACAGATTACTTTGTTCCCAAAATCAGAAAAAAGAACTCCAGAAACTAAACCAACATAACCAGTACCAATAAAACAAATTTTCATTATTTATTAATCTCTACAAATGATTTTATATAACCATTTATTGTTCCGCAGTCTAAATATTTACCTTTAAACTTACAACCATAAAAGCTTTCTTTTAATAACATTGCATTCAAAGCATCAGTGATTTGAATTTCACCCAATTTTCCTCTTTTTTGTTTCTTTAAAAATTTAAAAATTGATTTGTTTAATAGATACCTTCCAATAATGGCATATCTTGAGGGAGCGTTACTTATTGATGGCTTTTCGATCATTTTATTTATTTTAAATTTTTTTTTATTTGAAAATCCTGCAATTCCATAACGTTTAACCTCTTTTTTTAAAACTTGTTTCAAAGCCAATACAGAAGATTGTTTTTTTTTATTAATTATAATCAATTCTTTTGAGCAATTTTTTCCTTTTATAATATCATCTGGCAAAAGTAATAAAAAATATTTCGATTTAATATATCTTTGGGCACACATAACTGCATGACCTAAGCCTCTTGGTTTGTCTTGGTAAACAAATTTAATTCTTTTTGATATGCGGCTTAAATAAATTAACTTTTTTAAGATATGAGGTTTCTTTTTAATGGCCTTTTCTAAAGATTTATTTTTTAAAAAATAATTTTTAATAACATTTTTATTTTTAGAAATTACAAGAATAACCTCTTTAACCCCTGCGTTGAAACATTCATCTAGTATATGCTCCAAAATAGACTTTGACCCTAAAGGCCATATTTCCTTTGGTAGTGCTTTTGTCAAAGGTAGCATTCTTGTACCTAGTCCAGCAAGTGGTATAACTGCTTGTTTAACCATAAAAAATAAACTTTAAATGAGAATTATAAAAAAATCTAAAGAAATTAATTCTGTTTTCAACAGTATAAAAAAAACTGGTTTTGTTCCAACAATGGGTTCTTTGCATAAAGGTCACGAGTATCTAATTAAAAAATCATTAAAACAAAATCATGTCACTTTTGTGAGTATTTTTTTAAATCCTAAGCAATTTAGTAGTAAAAATGACCTAAAAAAATATCCTAAAAAACTTCATGAGGATATTAAGATCTGTAAAAAAAATAAAGTCGATTATTTGTTTATTCCGTCTTTCAAAGAAGTTTATTCTTGGAAAACAAAAGAAAAAATATTTCCAAAAATAGATAATATTATGGAAGAAAAGTATAGAAAAGGTCATTTTAATGGGGTTCTGAAAGTAATAGATAAATTAATAGATATAATTCCAGCTAATAGAATTTATTTAGGAGAAAAAGATTTTCAACAACTTAAAATTATAAAAGATTATTTTAAAATAAATAAAATTAAAACAAAAATAGTTAACTGTAAAACTATAAGAGACAATAATGGTTTGGCATTCTCTTCGAGAAATAAATTACTTAATAATAATAATTTAAAAAAGGCATCAGAAGTTATAAATTTTATAAAGAAAATTAAATTTAAAAATTATTCACTTTCTTATAAGAAAAAAAATATTGAAAAATTTTTAAAAAAAAAGAAAATTTGTTTTGACTATGTCGAATATATAAATTTGAATAAATTTATGATTTCAAAAAAACAATCTCATTATACAAGAATATTTATTGCCTTTTATATAAATAAAATAAGATTAATTGATAATATTTAAATACCTAAAACAAAACTTGCTAAACCTAGAAAAGATAGAAATCCAATTACATCTGTCACTGTAGTTACGAAAACTGTTGATGCTATCGCGGGGTCAATTTTATATTTATCTAGTAATGCAGGTATAATGATTCCAAATAAGCCTGCAAATACCATATTAATAATCATAGATATACCAATCAAAACAGATAGTTTAAAATCGTAAAACCAAAAATAAACAAATGCAGCAGAGATTGCTGAAAATAACAAACCATTTAATAATCCTACAAAAAACTCTTTATTTATAACTTTAAATAAATTCTCAGCAGTTAATTCTTTTGTCGCCAACAATCTAACTGTTACAGCTAACGTTTGAGTTGCCGCATTTCCACCCATAGAAGCAACGATTGGCATTAGAATTGCTAAAGCAACAACTTTTTCTATGTTCCCATCAAATAATCCAATAACATGTGAAGCGATTACAGCTGTAAATAAATTTATTAATAACCAAATAAATCTTTTTTTTGTAATTTTGAATGCATTATCTGTTATTTCCTCATCTTGGACACCAGCTAATTTTAATGTATCCTCTTCTGCTTCTTCTTTAACAACAGTCAAAATATCATCGGCAGTAATCATTCCTATCAATTTTTTGTTCCTGTCAACTACACCAGCAGATACTAAATTATATTGTTCAAATAAATTACCAACTTCCTCTTTATCCATATCACAATTTATCAAAACTGAAGTTTCATCCATGATACTATTCATTTTAATATTTCTTGGGTTTCTTAAAACTCGAGAAGATGGCACTGAACCAACAAGATTGCCATCATTGTCTACAACAAAAATTTGCAAAAACTCTTTTGGCAAATCCTCATTTTCTCTAAGATAGTCTATAGTCTCTCCAACTGTCCAATTAGGAGAAATTGAACAATATTCAACTTGCATTAATCTTGCTGCAGAATCTTTTGGATAAATGTTTAAAACCTCTTCAATTAACTGCTTATCTTTGGATGGAATCTTTTCATAAACTTCGATTTTTTTTTCTTCATTTAAATTTGAGACTATTTGTAATGCATTATCTGACTCTAATTCGTTAACTATTTTTACAATTTTATCGATCGGCAAATTATTTAATATATCTTTTTGAAGTGCATTGTTTAACTCAACTATAGTGTCAGCCTTTAATTCAATTGTTTCTAACAAAAGTAAATCAAATCTAGATTTTTCCGGCAAATTTGACAAAACCTCTGCAGCATCAGATGGATGTAGTCGACGAAGAGTATAATTTATTTCATCCACCCTCTTTTCATTGATAAGTTTAATTAAATTATCAATATTTTCTTTAGTAACTTCAAAAGTCTTATTTTCTATCGTTTGTTTATTTGACATAATAATAAATTCTTTTAACAAATCTTTAGATGAAACTCGAAATAAAAATAAGTAAGAAACCTGTAGAATATCAAGATGCCATTAAGTTTCTTGAGGAAAGAATAGTAAAAATACAAAATAAAAAGTCTAGTAACCTATTATGGATACTTGAACATCCAAATTTATATAGTGCTGGTACCTCTGCAAAAGAAAAAGACTTGTTAAATAAAAATAAATTTCCTATTTACAAAACTAATAGAGGCGGACAATGGACATTTCATGGGGATGGTCAAAAAATAATATATTTTGCAATTGATTTAGCTTCAGAAAAAAACATTAAAAGTTTTGTAAGAAGAATTGAAAATTGGATAATAAAAGTCTTAAATAATTATAAAATAGAGTCATCAAATGACCCAAATAACATCGGTATTTGGGTTAAAAATAACAATAATTTAGAAAAAATTGCAGCTATCGGGATTAGAGTAAAAAAATGGATCGCATTTCATGGCTTCTCACTAAATATAAATGTCAATAAAAAAAATTATAACGGAATTGTTCCGTGCGGAATAAAGAATAAGGGAATTGCAAATATGTCGGATTTTACTGATTTATCCAATTTAGATAACATAAATGAAATTATAATTTTAGAATTTAAAAAAACTTTTCCAAATATGTTTTAAAATTCGTAGGGATACTTGCTTTATATTTTTTTACTTTATTATTATATTCAAATTCAATTTCATAACTTAATAAACATAATGGATTTTTATTTTTTTTATCTCCATACTTTTCATCACCGACTATGGGATGTCCAATATCCGAAAACTGTTTTCTAATTTGATGCTTTTTTCCTGTTATTAAATCTATTTCTAAATAAGAAAAATTATTTCTTTTTGATATTACTTCAAAATAAAGTTTTGAGACAATTTCTTTTCCATTTAAAATATCTTTAGTATAAAGCTCACCTTTGTTTTTTTTTATTTTTCCGTTTACTATCGCTAAATATCTTTTTTTAATTTTTCTTAGTTTAAACATTTCAGAAAATTTTTTAGCGTAAAATCGATTTTTAGCAATTAACATTAAACCTGAGGTGTCTTTATCTAATCTATGTACAATATAAAAGTTTTTGGAATTCAGATTTAAAATATCTATTACATTTTTTTTTACATTAGATCCATCTTGAGAAGCATAACCATAAGGTTTATTTAAAATACAATAATCTTCACAATCATAAATAAATTTTTTTTTTAATTCATTTAAATCATAAGTAGAAAATAAAATTTTTTTTCGTACAATAGTTTTTGTTTTCAATTCAATATAAATATCAACAATATCATTAATTTTGAGTTTAAATAAATTTTTTACTTTATTATTATTTACTGTGATGTTTTTTTTTCTGAAATTTCTTTCTAATAAAGATTGAGGAATATTAGGAAATTGCTTTTTAAGAAACCGATCTAATCTGGAACCTTCAAAATCTTTATTTATGATAAAAGATTTAAATGGTTTTTTCATACTAAATTTTAACTATTTTATAACCTATATAAAATAGGACTAAACTCACTATAATAGAAAAGAATAGATAAATAAAAAGATTAAAATAATTACCAATTTTTAAAAAATTAAAAACTTCATATGTAAAGGCTGAAAAAGTAGTAAATCCTCCTAAAAATCCAAAAACAATAAAAGATCTTAATTCATTGCTCAATAACTGTTTTTCAAAAAGAGAAGCTACTACGCCAATTAAAAACGATCCTATTAAATTTACAATAAGAGTACCGATCGGGAAATTGATATAAGTTATCTTTGGAGTTACTTGGATTAAAATAAATCTCAACAAACTTCCTATTGCTCCAAATAAAGCAACAAGAACAAAATTACTCATTATTTTTTATCTTTTTTTACTTCGACTTTTTCTTTTTCTTTATTGTCTGTTTTTTTTTGTGATGGACCAGAATCTTGACCTTTAGCATTGAAATCTTTATCAACCAATTCTATGAAAGCTTTAGGGGCATTGTCTCCATATCTGTATCCAGATCTAATTACTCTTGAATATCCACCGTTCCTTTTTTCATATCGTTTAATAAGTGTCGTCGTAACTTTTTTTACAATCTTTTGATCCTGTAATCTTGAAATTAGTATTCTTTTTGATGATAACGTATTTTTTTTCCCCAAAGTAATAATTTTATCGATTGCAATTTTCAGCTCCTTAGCTTTTGGCAATGTTGTTTCAATTTGTTCATGTTTTATTAATGCATTCAACATATTTTTTATTAGAGCTTTTCTGTGCTCAAATGTTCTGTTTAGTTTTCTATTTGCTATCTTATGTCTCATGATTATTTATATTCTTCTTCTAATTTCTTTGATAATTCTGCAATATTATCAGGTGGCCAATTTGGGATTTCTATTCCAAGATATAAAGACATGCCAGAGAGGACCTCTTTAATTTCGTTTAACGATTTTCTTCCAAAATTTGGTGTTCTTAACATTTCACCCTCGGTTTTCTGAACTAAATCTCCTATATAAATTATATTATCATTTTTTAAGCAGTTCATAGATCTTACTGATAATTCAAGCTCATCTACACGTCTAAGTAAATTTTTATTAAATTCTGGTTCAGATTTTGTTTGTTCTACTACGGCCTCTTTAGGTTCTTCAAAATTTATAAACATACTTAACTGGTCTTGGAGTATTCTGGCTGCATAAGCTACACAATCTTCGGCATCAACTGAGCCATTTGTTTCTACCTCTAATGTCAGCTTGTCATAATCTATAGAAAGACCTTCTCTCGTCTCAGAAACATTATATGAAACTCTCTTAACAGGACTATAAACCGAATCTATTGGTATTAATCCTAAAGGAGAGTCTTTTTCTCGATTTTTTTCGGCAGGAACATATCCCTTTCCAGTGTTTACAGTTAACTCCATATAGATTTTAGTATTATCATCAAGATTACAAATTGTTTGCTCTGGATTAAGTATTTCAATATCTGCACTCTCATTTAAGTTTTTAGCTTTAATCTCACCTGGGCCTTGCGAGTCTAATATTAATTTTTTTGGACCCGGATTTTTTAATTTCAATGATAAAGCCTTAATATTTAATACAATATCAGTAACGTCCTCTCTAATTCCATTGATTGATGAGAACTCATGTAAAACTCCATCAATTTGAATTGCAGTCACTGCAGTACCTTGAATTGAAGACAATAAAATTCTTCTTAAAGCATTTCCAAGTGTTAGCGCAAAACCTTTCTCCAATGGCTCAATTGTAATTTTAGCGTGACTTTTGTCGTCGCTTGTTTCAACATTTAATTTCGACGGTTTTACTAATTCTTTCCAATTTTTATCTATCAATTTTACTCCTTTATAATTATCGTTAAACTCTTCTCTTTTTAGGTGGTCTACATCCATTATGTGGCATTGGGCTTGTGTCTTTAATAGAAATAATTTTAAATCCTTTAGCTTGCAAAGCTCGTAAAGCAGTTTCTCTTCCGGAACCTGGTCCTTTTACTTCAACATCTATAGTCTTTAATCCATATTCTGATGCCTTAGACGCAGCATCATCAGCTGCAATCTGAGCTGCATATGGAGTCGATTTTCTTGATCCTTTAAAACCTTTCGATCCAGATGATGACCATGATAAAACATTACCATTCTTATCAGTTATGGAAATTATAGTGTTATTAAAAGTAGCATTTACATAAGCTTTTCCAGCTGTTACAATTTTTTTTTCTTTTTTCTTACTTTTAAATTTACTTTTTTTCTTGATATCTTCTTTGCTCATTATTTTTTAGCCAACGTTAATTTTTTTCCTGCAATTGCAATTGCTTTACCTTTTCTGGTTCTTGCATTTGAAGATGTTCTTTGTCCTCTAACAGGTAATTTTTTTCTATGTCTTGAACCCCTGTAAGTTCCTAAATCTCTTAGTCTTTTAATGTTTAAAGAAATTTCTCTTCTAAGATCACCCTCAACAATATATTTTTCATCTATCAGCTCCCTAATTTTTAACACTTCATCGTCGGTTAGATTATTTACTCTTTTTGATTTTGATATATTTAAATCTTTGCAAATTTTTTCTGCATAATTATCTCCAATGCCATAAATGTATTGTAAAGCAACAAACACTTGTTTATTGAGAGGAAGATTTACACCAGATATTCGAGCCATAGTAGATTGCCTTAATTTAAAAACGCTGGATTATAATAATCAAGCTTACAAAGTCAACATTATAAGTTATTAATTATATTATCAATTTGTTTAGTAACCTCGCTAATAGTCTTCATTGCATCAACATTTTTAACAATACCTTTGATTTCATAATATTTTAAAAGGGGTAATGTAGTTTCTTGGTATGTTTTAAGTCTACTGCTTACAGTTTTCTCATTATCATCTGATCTTTTAATTAACTCTCTATTTTTGCAATCTTTTACCGGGCATTCTAACGTTTTAATTGGTGGATCAAAAAATTCATTAAATGGTTTTTTACAAATTGAGCATGAAATTCTTCCAGAAATTCTCTTGATTAAAATAGAACTATCTACTTTTAGATTAATAACAACAAAAATTTTCTGCTCATATTTTTTTAACAAAATATCCAATGATTTTGCTTGTTCAATGTTTCGCGGAAAACCGTCGAAAATGATTTTATTTTTAATTAATGGATTTGATATTTTTTTTTCGATCAGGTCTTGAATAATACTGTCTGGAACCAATTTTCCAGAGTCCATTATATTTTTTAGTTTAATCGATAATTTTGATTTACTTTTTAGCTCATCTCTTAATAGATCTCCAGTAGAGATTTGAAACATTTTTTTTTTATTTACTAAAAAAGAAGACTGTGTACCCTTACCTGCGCCAGGAGGGCCAAAAATTATTAAATTCATATAAAACTTATCTATTAAATTTAGTTTTTTTTATCAATGAATCATATTGAACACTCATTAATCTAGTTTGAATTTGAGTAATTGTATCCATGCCTACAACAACAACAATTAATAAAGCTGTGCCACCAAGATAAAAAGGTATTGGATAGTTAGCAATTAGAAATTCTGGTAGCAAACATATTAAAACTAAATAAGAAGAGCCAATAACCGTTAATTTTGTCAAAAGGCTCTCAATAAAAATCGCGGTTCTTTCGCCTGGTCTTATACCAGGTACAAATCCTCCATATTTTTTTAAATTGTCCGCTGTCTCAGTTGGATTAAAAACAATTGATGTATAAAAAAAAGAGAAAAATATAATACCAGATGCATAAAATACCATATACAATGGCTTACCTTGACCAAGCATTGAAGTAATTGTTAAAAGCAAAGAGTTTTCAGAAGAGGAAGAGAAATTTGATAAAGTTATGGGTAATAGCAAAAGAGCAGAGGCAAATATTGCCGGTATAACCCCAGCTGTATTAACTTTTAAAGGTAAATAAGATGATTCCCCACCATACATCTTATTTCCTTGTTGTCTCTTCGGATATTGAATTAAGACTCTTCTCTGAGCTCTCTCAACAAACACGATAAAATATATTGCAGATAATAAAATTAATAATATCATTATTATAATTCCACTTGAAATTGCTCCTGTTCTTCCTAATTCAAAAGTTGATGCTAGTGCACCAGGTATTTCTGCAACAATACCTGAAAAGATAATTAATGAGATTCCATTTCCTATACCTCTTGCGGTTATTTGTTCACCAAGCCACATTAATAAAACTGTTCCAGTTAATAAAGAAACTGTTGTTACAAACCTAAAATAAAAACCTGGCTCTTGAACAATGCCTTGAGAATTTTCCAAACTAAACGCAACACCATAACCCTGTATTAAGGCTAAAATTACAGTCCCATATCTAGTGTATTGTGTTATCTTTTGCCTACCTGTTTCACCTTGATTTTTTAAATTTTTAAAATACTCAGTTACACCCGTCAAAAGTTGGATAATAATTGATGAAGAAATATATGGCATTATACCTAGCGCAAAAATTGCCATTCTTTGAACTGCTCCTCCCGCAAAAACATTAAACATTCCTAATAAGCTTCTTTGATTACCACCAACAATTTCTTTAAGGGATGTTGGATCAATTCCAGGTAAGGGAATGTATGTTCCAAATCGATAAATTACTAAAATAAATAAAGTATAAAAAATTCGCTTTTTCAAATCATCAGCTTTTGAAAAAGCGCCAAACCCACTTTCAGTATTTTGAGCAATACCTGACATTAAATTACTTAATAATTTCTACTCTTCCGCCAACTTTTTCTATTTTTTTTTGTGCAGTTTTACTAAATTTGTCGGCTATAATATTTACTTTAATTTTTATTTCACCTGATCCTAAAACTTTGACTTTAATTTTTTTGGGTATTTTGGCTTTTAATAAGAATTTTCTTAAATCTATCAATTTTGATGAATCTAATTTTTTAGATTCTATTAATTTTGAAATTATATCAAGATTAATTGCGACGTTTTTCTCCCTCTTATACAAAGAGTTAAATCCTCTTTTTGGTAATCTTCTATATAATGGCATTTGTCCACCTTCATAAGCTTTTATAGCCACGCCTGATCTTGATTTTTGACCTTTTGCACCTCTGCCAGATGTTTTACCAAGCCCAGATCCAATACCTCGTCCAACTCTCTTTTTAACTTTATGAATTTTCTTATCTAAATTGTTTAACCTAATCATTATTACCTTCTCGAAACTATATCCTTAATTTTTTTTCCTCTGATTTGAGAAATTTCTTTTGGTGATTTTTGCTTTATTAGTGCATCAAATGAAGCCCTTACTAAATTATACGGATTAGATGAACCTATAGATTTACCAACTACGTCTTGGATACCAGACATTTCGCAAATTGCTCTAACTGGGCCTCCCGCGATAATACCTGTTCCTGCTGGCGCACTTCTCAATAAGACTTTTCCTGCGCCATTTTTGCCCCTGACATCATGGTGCAAAGTTCTTCCTTCTCTTAGTGCTACTTTTACCAAAGATTTTCTTGCTGCTTCAGAAGCTTTTTTAATAGCATCAGGAACCTGCTTAGCTTTACCTTGTCCGAAGCCGACCTGACCCTTTTGATTTCCAGTAATTACAAGTGCTGCAAATCCGAACCTTCTCCCACCCTTAACAACTTTTGTAATTCTATTTATTGCAACTAATTTTTCTTTAAATTCACTTACTTGACTCATAATTTAAAACTTTAAACCTCCCTTTTTAGCACTTTCTGCTAAATGCTTTATTCTTCCATGGTATTTGTACTTTCCTCTATCAAAATAAACTTCTTTGCAACCCTTTTTAATACATCTTTCAGCTATTAGATTACCAACTATTTCGGATAATTCTTTTTTGGATTTTTTTTCAATATTTTTTTCAATAGATGAAGCGCTGGCCAAAGTAACTCTTTTATTATCATCGATAACCTGTACATAAATATTTTTAGCAGACCTAAAAACTGTTAATCTAGGTCTTTCATTATTTACCTTCTTGATTTTATATCTTACTCTATTTTTTCTTTTTAAATCATTTTTACTCATTATTTCTTTTTACCTTCTTTTTTTAATATAAACTGTCCAGAGGACGTAATCCCTTTTTGTTTATATGGCTCAACTGGTTTATAAAACTTTATATCTGCAACAGTTTTACCGACTAATTCTTTGTCGACACCTGTTATCAAAATATTAGTCTGCTTGTCGACTTTAATAGTAATACCGTCAGGAATATCATAGATAATGTCATGGCTAAATCCT
>MDTA01114056.1_pt1 | contig 10896 bp, 8 predicted proteins | sample 811151 | NCBI WGS metagenome assembly MDTA01 (sample SAMN05326648, study PRJNA326480) | marine metagenome | isolation source: seawater | place: Indian Ocean: South | collected 2010 | reverse complement strand
CAGTAAAGGACTCGAACCTTTGACCCCCTCGGTGTAAACGAGATGCTCTACCAACTGAGCTAACCGCCCCTAACCAAAAAAACATTGTGTTTTATATCTTTTAGTACGATAAGGTCAAGTTCAATTACTCTAAAAAAACAGCCAAAAAATAATTTTTTTGAGACACATTCAATGGTAATGAATAATAAGACTGAAATAGAATATATTAATTTAATCTGGTAAAATTTTTCGTAGATGGCCTAACTGTTAAATGATTATAAACATTTTCACCATTTTCAAATTTTTTTATTTTTTTAAAAATAGTATTTAATTCTTTAAAATATTTTTTTAGAACTTTTTCGTTGTGTGCCAAGGATGCGTATACTGAATTAGATGCTAGAAAACCTTTTTTTAACATTTCTTGGGTAATAAAAGTTTTATATTCATTATCATACTTGCTAATAAATACAAATGAACTAAGAGCAGGAATTCCATTAATTTTTATTTTAAGACCATGTTTTTTTGCTAGTCTTTTCCATCCTTTAATTACAGAATTGCCAATTTTAGTAATTTTTTTCCATGATTTTTCTTTTTCCATAACCTCTAATGTTTTTAATGCTGCTGTAGGACCAATTCTTTCTGTCCAAAATGTACTACTAATAAAGGTTTTATTAATACTGCTCATTAAATCTTTCTTTCCTAATACAGCAGTAATTGCATAGCCATTTCCTAATGCTTTTCCGAGTATCAATAAATCAGGATTAACATTATAAAGTTTATGGAGACCTCCAAACGTTTGTCTAAAACCAGTGGTACATTCATCAAAAATCAAAATAATTTTATTTTTGTCCGCCAAATCTCTTACTTTTTTTAAAAAATTATTTTTTGGCAACTCATTTCTCACAACTTCCATTTTGATAATACCAATATTATTTTTCTTAACAATTTTCTTAAGCGTATTAAAATCGTTATATTTAAAAGGATAAATTGTTTTATTTAAGATTTTTGGTACACCTCCAACATTTAAGTTACTTAATAAGTGAGGTGATAAATTTTTTTTAGATTTAATATTTGCTGCTAAGTACCAATCGTGCCAACCATGGTACCCACAAAAAGCAATATTGTGTTTTTTTGTACTTGCTCGTGCAAGTCTTACAGCCACAGAATTAGCTTCGCCTCCAGTTCTAGCAAATCTCACTTGGTCAGACCAAGGATGCATCTTAATAAGCTTTTTAGCAAGAAACACTTCTTCAGGACAATTTAACGACGACATGTTTCCTTTTTTGACAGTTTTTTTTACAGCATTGTCAACTTCGCGATGTGAATACCCTAATGAATTAGTTCCAACTGACATATTAGAAATATCGATATAAGTTTTATTATCTAAATCTGTTACTTTGCATCCTTTTGTTTTTTTAAAATATGAAGGCCAGTTTTCAGGCAGAAAGACATCGGGTCTTTTTGAAAATAACATATTTCCACCTGCAATATATTTTTTGGCCTCTCTCCATAACTTTTGTCCAGAGCTTATTTTTGAAATTTTTGTGTTTCTATAGTGCTTTGAATTTAAATTAAAAAAACTTTTATTAGAATGATATAGTTTTATTATGTCTTTAAATAAAAAATTTTTATTTTTAGATTTAAAATGTTTGACAATTTTTTTAATCATTAATAAATCATCCTCATAATCAACAGTAAGTCTTAAAAATGAATAATCTTTTGAATTTTCAAAGTTATATGTCTTAAAATCTTTATTCTTAAATACATATGAACTAATGTGTTCTCTGTCTTCCGGTAATTTGGACTCCTTAAATATTTTCTTTAATGTGTTGAATGAATAAACTTCTACATCTAAACCATCAGGATAAGTTGGTGGGTTAATATTACTAATATAATCATAATTAGATAATTTAAATTTTTTGATTACATTGCTAACTAATTCAGGATCAACCAAAGGACAATCAGCAGTGATTCTGACAATAATATTTGCTTTATGTTTTAATGCGGCATGGTAATATCTGGATAAAACATCTTTTTCACTTCCTTTAAAAACTTTATATCCTTTTGCATTTAAAATATTATAAAGCTTGATATCTGTTTCAGGAATAGCTATTACCAATTCGTCTATTGATTTAACCATCCTGACTCTTTCCAGCAATGTAAAAATTAATTCCTTTCTTAATAATTTTTTTAATACTTTGCCTCTAAACCTTTTAGAGCCTAATCGGGCCTGAACAATACAAACAACCTTCATGAATATCTCTGCCATTTCCTTGGATTAATTATAGAGTCATTATTTTTAATGTAAAAATCTGGTACAGTTTTTTTAGTTTGTGAGCAAGAAGAAACAATATCTTTTAATTCTTGATGATTTCTTATACCAACTATTAACTTATTATATTTAATTTTAGAAGCTACACTAATGCAGGCTCTTAAGTTAGAAATATTATTTTCTTTAGTCCACTTATGAAAAATTGATAATTTTTTTTCATATTTTGAAAATTTTTTGTCAAGATCTCCTTGTTCAGCTAATAAAAGGCCCTGTAAGAAAATCGATCGTAAATGTAAATCAATTTTTTTTCTTACTAATATATTTGATAATCCAGATTTAAGTATTCTTCTATCGAATATATTAAATGGAGCTTGAACAACATCAAAATTATATCTTTTAATCAAGATTGTTAGCTCAGAGGGATTATATACAGAAAAACCAATATTTTTAACTAATTTACTTTGTTTTAGTTCATCAAGGATTTTATATATTGTGTCGCTATCTTTTCTATTTAAAAGAGAACTGCTATCATGAAGCAAAAGAGAATTTATCTTCGTGACTTTTAGATTTTTTAAAGATTCTAAAAATATCGAATATATCCACTTTTTTAAATCTACTTTTGATTTTGTGATAGGTGGAATTTTTGAAGTAATCCTCCAATCTTTTACACCTACAATACCAAGTTTAGTTTCTGCTTTTTTATAAGTATAAGATGTATCTAAAGTATTAATGCCATTTTTTTTGGCAAAAGATAAAATTTTTTTTATCTCTTTTATATCAACTACTCCATCTTTCTTAACACCATAATCTAGACCGAAATGAGCTGTTCCGATAGCTAACTTACTTATTTTCATTTGTATATTTTAAGATTAATTCATTTTTTTCAGAATTTAAAATAATTTTGAATCAATTTTTTTTTCCTTTGGATGTATAAATAACTTTATTTTTTTTTGCATTTTCAAGTTCAGCAATTGGTGTAAAAAATCTATCTCCTGGTTTTATTTCAGAAATTATATTTTTACCTTTAGAATTTAAAACTTCTTCAATTAAAAGCATATGTTTACCTGAAGTGCTAACTGTTATCCAGTTCTTATCATGACGCGTTACGATGCCGGCCATATAAGGGTGATTTGAAGTATCTCCACCATGTAAGTGACATTTTTTTATATATAATTTACCAAAATTTCCATTGTTTATATATGTTGTTGCCCCAGAATAATGATCGTCGAAAGCATTTATAAAATTGATTAAATCATAAGAATTTAGGTTCCAGTCAATAACTCCATTTAATTTTGTGTCTAGACGAGGATTATATCTTCCTAAGTAATTGAGTTGTGACTTTAATTCAAACTTCTTTCCTTTTTTTAAATTGTGAATAAATTTTTTATAAAAGTTTAAGAAATTTTTTGTATGATAGTTTTTAAAATCCAAAGGTACTTTGCAACTGTGTGGAAATATACTTAATTCATTATCAAGAATTGGACCGTTATCTATTTTTTCATCTATCAAATGTACTAGCTGATTATCTATTCTGTCCTCTCTCATTATTCGCCAAGAAAAACCACCACCACCAGAGTCTAGTGGTAGTCTTGCTCCATGGAAATTAACTAAATTATTTAAAAAAAAATTATTTATTGTTTCTTTTTTAAAAATATATCTAGCTCCTAATGAAATAAATAATGTATTATCTATTTTGCAATTTTTGTTAATAAACTTTTTAAATTTATCATTTATATTATCAAAAATATTAATTTTAATGTTTTTGTTAATGATTTTTGCCTGATGAGTGCTAGTTACAATAAATGTTTTTAAACCAAAATTACTATTAATTTCTAAAAGATTTTTAAATACTTCAGTCTCGCCCAAAAGAATAATATATTTAAGGTTATTAATATAAAATTTATTGTTTAAAATCATTGAGTAAGTAATTTATTTAAAACAAATTAGGTGCTTTGACATTTTTGCTATATCGTATATAGCGTAAAACTATTAAACAGTAAAGCATACAATATCTAATACTCTAAGTAATGTTTGTGAATACTTGACATTATGAAAGTTAAACAAAGATTGAAAAATGGACATTATTTTATTTGATACAGAATTTTTTTCATTAAGTAAAAAAAAAACAAAATTAGAATTATTAAAAAAATATTCAAATATATTATATCCTGAAATTTTACAATTAGCCGCATACAAATACAAAAATTTTTTTGTAAACAATAAACCAAAAAAAATAAATTTATTTTTTAAAACCAAGCAAAAAATTCCTAAAAGAATTATAAACCTGACTGGAATAAATGAGAAAATAATTAAAGTTAAGGGTAAATATTTTAATAATAATATTTATAATTTTTTAAAACTTATAGAAAAAAAAACTATTGTTTGTTCTAATGGGAATGATTTTGAAATTGTTAAATTAAATATGAAATATAATAATACTGGTAAGATTAATAAAAATATAATATTTGTTGATTTAAAAAAAATTATTGGTTTCATGGATATGGATAAAAGATATTCAAAGTTTACAAACATTAAAATTAGATCACATGATGCTTTGAATGATTGTTTAATATTAAAATTATCTATAGACGAATATATTAAAAAAAATGGAAAAAAAGCTTTTGTTCAAAAAATTAATAAACAAAAAAAATTGATAAAACTTTAGTTTGTTAAGACTGTTTCTGTATCTTCTTCTTTTTTCGATTTAGAAATGTCTTGAACTTCAACCCAATCTACTCGTTTAAATTCTTTTGTTAAGGCAATTTTCAAAACCTCATCGACATGTTTTACAGGAGTAATTTTAATATCCTTTTTTACGTTATCTGGAATATCTACTAGGTCTTTTTCATTTTCATTCGGTATTAAAACATGTTTAATGCCAGCTCTATGTGCTGCTAATAATTTTTCTTTAAGTCCACCTATTGCAAGAACCTGACCTGTAATTGTTACTTCTCCTGTCATAGCAATTTCTCTATTAATTGGAATATTAGTTATAGATGATACTATAGATGTAACCATTCCAATTCCGGCAGATGGTCCATCTTTTGGCGTTGCTCCCTCTGGAACGTGAATATGAAAATCCTTCTTTTCGAATAAGGGTGGAATTATTCCATACTCTAAACTTTTTGATCTAACAAATGATTTTGCTGCTTTAACAGACTCTTGCATTACATCGCCAAGTTTACCAGTAATTTGCATTCTTCCTTTGCCGGGCATGTGAACTGTCTCAATTTTTAAAATCTCTCCACCAAATTCTGTCCAAGCTAAACCAGTAACTATTCCTATTTTATTTTCTGTTTCAACTTCTCCATATTTAAATTTTTTAACACCGAGGAAATCATTTATATTTTCATCACTAACTTCAACTTTTGTCTTCTCTTTATTTACAATTTTTTTAACCACTTTTCTTGTTATCTTTGAAATTTCTCTCTCTAAATTTCTAACCCCAGATTCTCTTGTGTATGATCTGATGATTTCTCTAATTGTTCCATCTTTTAGATCTAACTCGCTATTTTTAACTCCATTTTCTTTAATTTGTTTTGGTAAAAGATATTTATTAGCGATATTTATTTTTTCATCTTCTGTATAACCTGGAATTCTTATTACTTCCATTCTATCCAATAGTGGTGGAAGTATATTTAATGTATTAGCAGTAGTTACGAACATTACATCAGATAAGTCATAATCAACTTCAAGATAATGGTCGTTAAATGAAGTATTCTGTTCTGGATCTAAAGCTTCTAGCAAAGCTGAAGATGGGTCTCCTCTATAATCATTCCCTACTTTATCAATTTCATCTAAAAGTATTAAAGGATTTTTTGTTCCTGCTTTTTTCATCATTTGGATTATTTTTCCTGGAAGAGATCCAATATAAGTTCTTCTATGGCCTCTAATTTCAGCTTCGTCTCTGACGCCACCTAATGACATTCTAACAAATTGTCTATTAGTTGCTTTTGCAATTGATTTACCCAACGATGTTTTACCTACACCTGGGGGACCAACTAGACAAAGTATTGGCCCTTTTATTTTATCCATTCTTTTTTGGACAGCTAAATACTCGATTATTCTCTCTTTTACCTTATCAAGACCATAATGATCCTCATCTAATGTTTTAGTAGCATTGTTGAGATCAATGTCTACTTTATCTTTTTTAAACCAAGGTAAATCGATCATCCAATCAAGATAATTTCTTACTACAGTGGCTTCTGCGGACATTGGGCTCATATTTTTTAATTTTTTTAATTCAGATAGGCATTTTTTTTCTATTTCCTTAGGCATTTTTGATTTTAAAATAGATTTTTTTAGATTAGTACTTTCGTCTTTGCCATCTTCAATTTCGCCTAACTCCTTCTGAATAGCTTTTAATTGTTCGTTTAAATAGTATTCTCTTTGAGTTTTCTCCATTTGATTTTTAACCCGTCCTCTAATTCTTTTTTCAACACCAATAATACTAGTTTCATTTTCCATTACTTTAATCACCGCATCTAATCTTTTTTTAACACCAAAAGTTTCGAAAATTTGTTGTTTTTCTGAAATTGTCATATTTAGATGAGAGGCTATATGATCTGCTATGGATGATGGATCTTTTAAGTCTTTAATATTATTAATAGTCTCTGAAGATACTTTTTTGTTTATTGACGTTAACTTTTCTAATCTTCTAACCGCTATTGATGTAAGTGGAGTTAGATCTTCATCTTTATTTAATTCATCTTTCTGAATCTCGTAGTCACATTTAATAAATTTTTCATTTTCAACAAAATCAAGTATTTTTGCTCTTTTAATACCCTCAACAAGTACTTTGACAGTTCCATCTGGTAGTTTTAATAATTGTAATATTCTACTCTCACAGCCATAATTAAAAATATCATTTCTTTTTGGATCGTCTATTTCTGAATTTTTTTGTGTAACCAAAAGTATTTTTTTCTCTGATGACATTACATCATTTAAGGCATTAATTGATTTATCTCGACCTACAAAAAGTGGTATTACCATACTAGGAAAAACAACAATATCTCTTAGAGGTAAAAGTGGTAAGTTCATTTTAACATTCATATATTTTAATATGGATATTATATAAAAATTTGCAATAGTTAATTGGAATTTGTTAAATTTTAAGCTGCGGTTGTCTTTTCTGGCTTGTTTTTGTTTTTAGAATGAACAATTATAGGCTCAGAAACTCCGTTTATTGCGCCTGTGTCAATTATTACCTCTTCTATGTCATTTTGACCAGGTAATTCAAACATAGTTTTTAACAATGTATTTTCTAAAATAGATCTTAGGCCTCGAGCACCAGTTTTTTTTGACATTGCCTTTTTTGCAATTTCTTTTACAGATTCTTCTTTAAAATTTAATTTAACTCCTTCAAGTTTAAACAGTTCTTGATATTGTTTAATTAAAGAATTTTTTGGCTCTAACAAAATTTTTACTAAAGCGCTTTCATCTAAGTCCTCTAATGTTGCAATTATAGGCAATCTTCCTACAAATTCTGGAATCAAACCGTATTTGAGCAAGTCTTCTGGCTCTAACCCTTTCATCCACTCACCTGTTTTTCTGTCATCAATTGATTTAACTTTTGCACCAAAACCAATTGAAGAGCCCTTATCTCTTTGAGATATTATTTTATCTAATCCAGCAAAAGCTCCTCCACAGATAAATAATATATTAGTTGTATCAACTTGCAGAAATTCCTGTTGTGGATGTTTTCTTCCTCCTTGTGGAGGAACACTCGCTACTGTACCTTCCATAATTTTAAGTAAAGCTTGCTGTACGCCTTCGCCCGAAACATCTCTTGTAATTGATGGATTTTCTGTTTTTCTGCTAATTTTATCAACTTCATCAATATAAACTATTCCTCTTTGTGCTTTTTCAACGTTATAATCAGCTGCTTGAAGAAGCTTAAGTATTATATTTTCAACATCTTCTCCAACATAACCAGCTTCTGTCAATGTTGTGGCATCAGCCATAGTAAAAGGCACATCTAAAATTCTTGCTAAGGTTTGAGCTAATAAAGTTTTTCCACATCCTGTTGGTCCAACTAATAAAATATTTGATTTTGATAGTTCTACATTTTTTGTAGTCTTATTTTCATAATTTAATCTTTTATAATGGTTGTGTACTGCAACAGATAAGACTTTTTTTGCATGCTGTTGTCCAATAACATAATCATCTAATACTTTACATATTTCCTTCGGTGAAGGTAATCCGTCTTGATGCTTAACAAAATTTTCTTTACTTTCTTCTTTTATAATATCCATACAAAGTTCAACGCATTCATCACAGATAAATACGGTTGGACCAGCAATTAGTTTCCTAACTTCATGCTGACTTTTGCCACAGAAAGAACAGTAAAGTATGTTTTTATTTGAGCTCATAATTTTTTTTTAACGAATCAATATGTCTATATTATTACATTATTATGTATCATATCAAGTGGAGGTTGTTTAAAAAACAATATATAGATATTTATTCTCTTTTGGATACTACTTTATCCACAAGTCCAAAATCTTTGGCAGTTTCAGGTGTCATAAAGTTGTCCCTTTCAAGAGCAGACTTTATTTCATCAACAGATTTTCCAGTATGTTTTGAATAAATTTCATTTAATCTTTTTTTTAAAGATAAAACTTCATTTGCATGAATTTCAATATCAGTTGCCTGACCTTGGTATCCTGCTGATGGTTGATGGACCATTATTCTTGAATTTGGTAATGAAAATCTTTTGCCTTTAGTGCCTGCTGCTAATAAAAATGATCCCATGCTAGCTGCCTGACCAATACACAATGTTGAAACATCGGGTTTAACATATTGCATTGTATCGTATATACCTAAACCAGAAGTTACTAAGCCTCCAGGACTATTAATATATAAAAAAATATCTTTTTTTGGATCTTCAGATTCTAAAAACAATAACTGTGCAGTTACTAAGGACGCGATATGGTCATTGATGGGTCCGACTACAAAAACAATTCTTTCTTTTAGAAGTCTTGAGTAAATATCAAATGCTCTCTCACCCCTACTAGTTTGTTCAACTACCATAGGTATTAAGGAGTTCATATGTTCATCAATTTTGTTCATGTAAACGAATCGATAACTTTTATACAACTTAGGATTACTTTTTGCTAACTTTTTTTGATTTTTTAGTTGTACTAATTTTAGATGTGGTTGTTTTTTTTGATTTTGGAGCAGATTTAGTATCTTTTTTTTCAACTTTCTTGCTTTTGGTCAAATTAGGTGATGACCGCTCTACAGCTTTATCATTTTCTGCTTTTAATATATTTTCAGCTTCGTCTTTTGAGATTTCCTTCAGATTTGATTTTGCCTGTTTTTTAATTTCATTAATTATTTTTTCTTCGTAAATAGAACCTCTAAGACTAGCAATAGCACTTGGATTTTTTTCATAATATTCTTTTACCATCTTTTCTTGTCCTGGCATCATTTGAAATTGTTTTTGAATTTCTAAATTTAATTCTTGCTCTGTAACATTAATTTTATTTTTCTGGCCAAATTCATTTAGTATTAAACCAGTTTTTATTCTTTTCTTAGCCTGAGTCTCTAATTCTTTTTTATTTTTTTTTAATTCTTCATCTTTCATTCCATGAGATAGTACTTTAATTTCTTGATCAACAAGATCATTTGGAACTTCCTCAATTTTAATTTTATCTAATTGATCTAATATCTGATTTTTTGACAACATATCTAAAGAATTTTTGTACTCATCGTTAATTTGTCTTGATATTAATTCTCTTAAATTATTTAAATCTTTTGCACCTAAATTTTTAGCAAACTAATCATCAATTTTAACTTCATGATTAATTTTAATATTTGTTATTTTGCAATCAAAAAAAGCTTTTTTATTTGCAAATTCTTTTTCTGGAAAGTTTTCAGGTAGAGTTACCTCAACTTTTTTTGTTTCATTTTTCTTTACTCCAATTAATTGTTCATCAAATCCTTTTATAAATAGATCTTTGCCTATAATGAGTTGTGTATTTTTCCCTTCTCCACCTTTAAAGCTTCTTCCATTTGATGTAGCCAAATAATCAAAGACAACTAAATCTCCCTTGAGTGATTTATGATTTTCATTAGCATCTTTAAAATTATTTTGTGATTTTGCTATCTGGTTAATTCTTTCCTCTGTATATTTTTTATCAATTTTAACTTTATATTCATCAAATCTTATATTTTGTAGCTGTTTAGTATCAACTTCAGGAAGCTCTGTAACTGTCATTACATATTCTAAATCTTTGCCTTCACCGTATTTTTTTAAGTCTATTTTTGGTTGTGTTGCTGGACGTATTTTTTTTTCTTGTAGTGCTTTAGTAGAAGTATCTTTTAAAACTTTATCTATTACCTCGCCCATTATTGCCTCACCAAATTGTCTTTTAAGAACGTCTTTGGGGGCTTTACCCGGCCTGAAACCTTTTAAAGTATAGTTTTTTCTAATTTCCTCATATCTTTCCTCAAGATATGTATCCATTGTTTTTTTATCAACGACTACTTTAATATCTTTGCCTAAACCTTTTTTATTCTCAATTGTTACTTTCATAAAATAAATGGTAGGGCGAAAAGGACTCGAACCTTCACCGATTGCTCGACTGGTTCCTAAGACCAGCGCGTCTACCAATTCCGCCATCGCCCCAGTTTTAATATTG
>MDTA01032487.1_pt1 | contig 10896 bp, 8 predicted proteins | sample 811151 | NCBI WGS metagenome assembly MDTA01 (sample SAMN05326648, study PRJNA326480) | marine metagenome | isolation source: seawater | place: Indian Ocean: South | collected 2010 | reverse complement strand
GTTTCAAAAGTAGTTGTTGTACTTCTTGATGTACCTGTGGCTCTACTACTTGCTCTTGAAGTTTCAAACGAAGTTTCATATGTAGTACTTCTACTTGTATTCGTGTTAAATGAAGTAATCGCTGAAACAGTTGTATTTCTGTTTGTAGTAGTATTATAAGAAGTAGATACAATCACATTATCTGTTGTTCTAGTTGTACTTGTGTCATATGCTGTAGAATTAGAAGTATTTGTATTTCTACTTGTACTTGTATTATAAGAAGTAGATACTATGTTACCTGTGTTCCTAGTTGTACTTGTGTCGTATGCTGTAGAATTTGATGTATTTGTATTTCTAGTAGTATTAAAAGAAGTAGAGACAATTACATTATCAGTTGTTCTACTAGTATTTGTAGAATAAGTAGTAGATACTATTGCACAAGTATTTGTATTATTTGTACCACCTGTAGTTGTGTTTGTACTTACAATCGCGCAAGTATTTGTATTATTTGTGCCACCTGTAGTTGTGTTCGTACTTACAATCGCACAAGTATTTGTACTTCTACTTGTACCTACGGCTGTAGATACGATTGCACAGGTATTTGTATTTCTACTTGTGCCTGTATTATAAGAAGTATTATTAGTAAAACAAGTATTTGTATTATTTGTAGACCCTGTTGATTGACTTGTATTAGTTGTACGAGGGATTGGCCCGATTTCTGGTTCAAAGTTAATTCCTGAGTTTACAAAATATTGAGTTATTCGACTTGTATTTGTACTTACAATCGCACAAGTATTCGTACCTCTACTAGTTCCTGACTCATAGGCTGTACTGTTAGTAAAACAAGTATTCGTGTTTTTAGCTGTGTTATAAGAGGTGTTGTTAGTAAAACAAGTATTTGTATTATTTGACCCACCTGTAGATGTATTCGTACTTGCTATAAAAGAAGTATTTGTATTATTTGTACCACCTGTAGATGTGTTTGTACTTGCTATAAAACAAGTATTTGTATTTCTAGTAGTATTATTTGTAAAACTGGTATTAAATGAGGTATTTGTATTTTGACTTGTAATGTATGAAGTAGATACTATGTTACCTGTGTTTCTAGTTGTACTAGAGCCATATGATGTAGAGTTAGAAGTATTTGTATTTCTACTTGTGCCAGAGCCATAAGAAGTAGAAACTATATTCTGTGTATTTCTAGTTGTACCAGAGCCATATGTGGTTGAGAATGATGTATTTGTATTTCTGCTTGTTGCTGTTTGATAGTCAGTACTAAATGATGTATTTGTACTTGCAGAAGTTATATTAGTAAAGCCTGTGCTTCTACTTGTTTCAATAGTTGTATCATAGTATGTAGTATACGTTGTAGTTGTATCATACGCAGTTGTAGTCGACCTCGTCGTGTTATACGTGGTTGTTGTAGTAAAGTTTGTAGTTGTATTAAATACAGTTGTAGTGCTTTTTGAAGTTTCAAAAGTAGTTGTCGTTGTATAGTTTGTAGTTGTATTAAATACAGTTGTGGTACTTCGCGTAGTATCAAAGGTAGTGGTTGTTGTATACGTAGTTGTAGAATCAAATGTAGTAGTTGTACTTCTAGTAGTATTATACGTAGTTGTAGTTGTAAAGTTCGTAGTTGTATTGAACGTAGTAGTTGTACTTCTAGTAGTATTGTATGTAGTTGTAGTTGTAAAGTTTGTAGTTGTGTTGAATACAGTAGTTGTAGCTCTAGTTGTAGTAAACGTAGTTGTTGTATCTCTACTAGTGTCAAAAGTAGTTGTAGTAGTTCTAACTGTTAAGAATATACTATCAGTTGCACGATTTGTTTCAAATGTACAAGTTGTAGCAAATGAAGTCTCTTGTGAGCCCGATACAAAAGTGGTTTGAGTGTTAGTGGAGCGAGTTGTAGCGTGTACAGCACTGAAAGGGCCTTCTAGAGACCCTCCGTCGTTTACATAAACTTCATTGACACGACGAATCGTGCCATTGTCGTTTACAGCTATAAACCTGATGGTGCGGAGTGTTCCGCCATCATTTACAAATATCGCCATTTATCTTCCTATGATGAGTATACAAAGAAGATGTGACCATCGTTAGTACTACCTACTCCTGTGGGAGCAGTTGTAGAAATAGTGAATGGTAATCTTGCTTTTGCGATTGTTCCACTACCAAGTCTATCTGATGCTACACTTCCTTCAAAGTTTCTACTTGCGTCAATAACGTCAGCACCATCAATCTTGATACCAGCTTCTTCAATATTAAAATCTAATTTTTGTCCCATTTTAAACCTCGATTGTTTGCCTTATGACTTTATAAGTCATATTGTCTGTTGAAGCAGGAGTGACTCGTAACCTTACGTTGCCACCATTTATATCTGCGTCAAAAGTTGCTTGTGCTCCATTATCAAAAATAGAAGCGTATTGTGTTAAGTATACAGTTGTCCCATCATGGAACATTAAAATTTCTAATGCTTGATAATCAGAGTCTGTTGTATTTTTTACAGATACTATATATTTTGCAGTTCTAAATGCTGATGCACTAAACGAGTCTAGTGTAAACTGCGCTGTTGAACTACTTGTACCACTATTAACATCAAATCCTGCTACTTCATCAATATGTAGTTTTTGAAGAGGTGCTGAATCTTGAATACCAACATTACCACTTGAATTTACTCTAAGTGCTTCTGCTCCACTAGTTACTACTCTGAAAGTATCAGTACTAGGGAAACCGAAGTAAGTATTAGTATCTCCTGAGTGGATAATATTTGCTGTAATAGTAACGTCTGCACCAGCAACTGTAAGATTTCCTGCAATTGTTGGGTTGTCTTCTATCTTATCGCCAGTTACTGCATTATCTTGTATCTTAGCAGTTGAGACAGAGTTACCTGCTAATTGTGCAGTATTAACCTGTGCATCATCAATGTGCTGAGTCAATATAGAGTTATCTGCTATTTTAGCTGCTGTAACTGCATCATCTGCTATGTCTACAGTATTGATTGCTCCATTTACTATTTTAGCAGAAGTAACTGCATTATCTGCAAGTTCATTATTAGTTATAGAACTCGCTGCTATCTTAGTAGCATTTACTGCATTATCAGCAATGTTTCCTGTTGCTATTGTATTTGCAGCTATCTGGTCAGTAGTAATTTGGTTATCATCAATATGTCTAGTGAGAATACTATTTGAAGCAATCTTTGTACCATTTACAGCATTGTCTGCTATATTGACTACTGTGATTGTGTTATGTGCTATTTTTGCACCTGTAACACCATCATCATTTAAATGTATAGTAGCTATACTATCTGATACTAATTCTGAAGTGCTAACTGAGTTTGCTGCTAATTCAGCTGCTGTTATACTTCCTGCTACAATCTTACTTGCATTTACAGTATTGTTTGCTATTGCACTTGCTGTACCTGTTAAGTTACCTTCAATATTTGCTACAAGAGTTCCTGTTGTTACTGTTAAGTCTCCTGTAGAAGAACCTGTAAATGTACCTGTTCCCATAAGGAACTTATCTTCACTTTCATCAAATCCCATAAAGGCATTTGCAGAACTTCCTCTTTCCATGACAATACCTAAGTCTCCTGATGGAGAACCTGATTGTCCATTAGCAAGTTCAATTAACTTATCTGTAATAACTGTGTTTGTTGATGCAGATGTAGTTGTAGTACCATTAACTGTTAAGTTACCTGATAGTGTAACATTACCTGTGAATGTTTGACCACCAAGAGCATCTGATTTAAGTTCAGCAGCTGATACAGCGTTTGCTGCAATGTGTGTTGCGTCAACAACACCAGTAGTAATCTTATTCGCAGTAATTGCGTTATCTGCTATTTCTGTAGTATCTACACTACCTGCAACAATAGAAGCAGTAACAACTGAGTTAGTTGCTAATTTAGCAGCTGTAACAGCATCATCTGCAAGGTGAGCTGTATCTATACCGCCATCAACAAAATGTTCTGAATCTACAGAATCATCTGCTAATTTTGCTCCTGTGACTGCATCGGCAGCTAATTGGCTTGTTCCTACTTGTCCGTCATCTATATGTTTGGTTAAGATAGAGTTTTGTGCTATCTTTGTTGAGTCTATTGCATTGTCTGCAATATTTCCAGTAGCAATTGTATTCGCTGCTATCTGGTCAGTTGTAATTTGGTCGTCATCAATATGTCTAGTTAAAATACTATTTGATGCTATCTTTGTACCATTTACTGCGTTGTCTGCTATATTTCCTAATGCTATAGTATTTGCTGCAATATCTCCTGATACAATAGTTCCATTTACTATCTTTGCTGAAGTAATAGAATTATCTGCAAGGTCTGCTGTTACAATAGTACCATTTACTATTTTTGCTGAAGTAACAGAGTTATCTGCAAGTTTAGCTGTAGTTACAGCTTCGTCTGCTATTTTTGCTGTGATTACTGAATTTATTGCTAGTTTTGCGTCTGTAACTTGTCCAGATCCAATATGTATTGCATCAATAGAACCTGTTACAAGTTCACTTGAGTCTACTGAGTTTGCCGCTAAAGCTGCCGAATCAATAGAGTTATCTGCTACTGCTGTAACTGCTGCTGCTTGTAATTGTGCAGCCCCGACAGCGTTTGTTGCTATCTCTGAAGTACCAACAGCGTTTTCGGCAATTTCAGAAGTTCCAACAGCGTTCGCAGCTACTTCACTAGCAGTAATTGAATTAGATACTATCTCAGTAGTACCTACTGCATTAGCTTCAAGTGTTGCGACTAATGCTAATTGTTTACCTATGAGTGCCATTATGTTTGCTCCAGATACGATAGAACTACATCTATCGAGCTTGCAACGTTTGATTGTACTTTAATTATATCTCCTGCCTCTAGTACGACCTTTCCGTCGCCTCCTACTAATACTAAGGTGGAACCACTAGGAATTGGTGCAGAAGATATAAGCCCTACGTGGGCAGCCGCACTTGAGTCATAAAACTCGCATGAGGCTTCTATTTGTCCACCTGATTGGTTACAAAGATACAAGCCTATGATAGTTACCGTCGTGCTGCTTGGGCAAGTGTATATAGTTGTTAAACTAGTACCTACACTTGCTGATGTTGCTGATTTAAATGCTGATGCCATAATCTTATCCTAGTGCAATACTAAGTGCAAGAATATCGTCTTCAGTTGCAATTCCTTCTGTATGGCTTGCAACTGTTACGATAGTTCCATCTGCCTTCTTAGTAAAGATTTTCTTGTCAGAAACATTCATAGCAATTTCGTGTGTTGCTAAATCGCTAGAGCTTGGCTCTGCACTAGCTGTTTCTGACCTCTTTATTTTTATAATTTGTGACATTAGAATGTGCCTCCATCTAATGTATTAGACCAAGTTACTGTGGAAGACGCTCCAACTTGAAGTAACTGACCTACGCTGTGTGTTGAATCATAAGTTCCGATTGCTAATCTTGAATAACCACCATTAGAACCATTTGCTCCAAAGATTAAATCACCGTTTGCGGTTGCTGTTATTCCTTTTATTCTAGCAGTATCAGAAGATAATTGAATTGTTTTATCGTCTACATTTACACTTAATGTATTACCAGACTTAGCAAGACCATCTCCTGCTATAACCTGACCAGCTCCTGAGAACTGTGTAAATGTTAGTGTACTAGTACCAAGAGTTGCTGTTCCTGTTACTGAAGTAAGAACGTATGCGTTATCTGCGTTTGAAGAACCTGCTTCAACAAAAGTAAACAATCCACCACTAACTTCAGAGTTAGCGTCAGCATCTGAGGCTCTTGTAAATACCCCTGCTACACCAACAGCACCTGCTGTTGATACGGTATAGATACCATTTTCTGTGGCTGTACTTTGGTCTTTAATTAAGATTCTATCATTAAGAGCAGTTGCTACACCATCAATAGTTACAACACCAGTTGCGTCCATTGTAAGTGTTCCGTTACCATTATTGTAAGTTGCATTTAAGTTTGCAGTTGTACCTAATTTAACGGAATCTTTGATATCTAGTGCTTGTTTGACACTATCTACATAACCTTTATTAGCTGCATCAGTAGTTGATGTAGGAGTTGCTACATTCTGGACTCTGTTTGAGCCCATGTCAACAGTTTGTGAGCCTGCTACTGTGAATCCACCATCAAAGTCTGCTGATGGAGTAAAGGTTGCTGTACCTGATACAGTAATTGCATCTGCTGAAGCATCACCTAAAGTTACTGCTCCATTAAGAGTTGTTGCTCCATCAACGTTTAAGTTTGCATCAAGGTCTGCATTGCCTTGTATATTTGCAGTACCTTTTACTACTGTATTACCTGTGCCTGAAGCGACTGTAAATTTATCTGTTCCTACCAGTAAGTTACCACTGGTAACATTTACTGTTCCAGTATCCATATCTTTACCAACTACAACTTTTTCACTAGAGTTTGTAGTTACAAATTTAAGATATGAAGTACCACCTTCATTTATATTTAATGCAGCGGCTTGATTATCTGGTAATGTAAGTGAGTTTGCTTGACCAGATAAATCGACTGTACCACCATGAGTAATTGCTAGTGTACCTGCTGGTGCAATAGTTAAATTACCTGAAGAGGTAGAAATAGTGTTACTTGAACCAGTAACTACTATATTTCCTGATTTTAATTGGTCAATCTTACTGTTAGTATCAACTATAATAGCTGAACTTGCTGTTAGTGTTCCAGCAGAGTGGTCTAACATATTTACATACAACGCACCACCGATAGCTGTTACAGCTTCTGAGGAAGGGTGACCAATAAATAGCTTATTACTATCTGAAGAATACGCTAACTCACCAGCTACCAGTGAACCTGGTGCGGAAGTACTGGTACTTCTTTTAATTTTAATTACTTGTGCCATTATTATTCCCTATTTGAGCTTAAAAGCTCCCTGCGTCTACCGTGTCCGAATCACTCGAAGCGTTACCAATCATTATTGGAACGAATTGAAATGAACCTTCTGTTACTTCTCGGTAGATCTTTAACTGATTATCGTCAGTATCATAAAATAAATCACCCTCCGCTAGATTTGTAGTACTAGCTGTAGGTGCAGTTGTTTGTACAAAGAATTGGTCCGCCAACTGTAAGAGGGCGTCCTCAACATTGTTTGCAGTAGATAAAGTTCTAGCTGCGTTTGCGAAAGTAATACCTGCTGCATCTGTAGCTGCTCCAGCTATTGCGCTAGAAATAGTAAGAGTGGTAACCTGATTAGTAGTACTCAATGAAGTAGTCTGAGGGGTGATTGTTAGTTTAGTTGCCATTATCTTGTGACTTCTGGAGTGACCCTAGCCACACCCTGCAGTAACCTATTTACTGTACCATTACCTGTATTTACTAATTCTAAGTCATAGTAATACTTTCCTGAGGAGATACTAGCAGTAGTCGAATTACCCAAAGCCATTTTTAATTTGCCCTGAGAAGCGTTTACGATAGTGCAAGTAAAATCTGCTGTTTTAGTAGAAGAAGTTGGAGATGGACGAAGTTGTGCCCTTGCTGTATGAGTTGCAAGTTGCACTATACCATTATCGTCTGTAATCGCTATCTCAATAGCGAAATCCGCTCCTTGGTCTATAACTATATCGTAAGTTCCTGCTGCCATTTAAAATTATACTCCTATTTGTAAATTATAGCAAAAATCATAGGTAATGTCAAGAACTAAATTTGGAACGTCAGCTATTTTAGTTTGCTCTACCATTGCTTATACAATTCTCGGAAATACAACCAAAAATTTATGGTCATATTTTTAAGATATGGTATATGTTATACTTGCCCAAGTGCTGTTTGCTGCAAGTAGTGCATCTGCCTGTGCGAGAGTTGCTGTAACTGACTTTAATGCTACGCTTTGTCCTGTGCCATCTAGCATTTGGTCAGTAGACGTTTTATCTCCTGCATCGCAGTTTATTCCTTTATCTGTGTACTTTGTTTTAAGATGATTCATAGTGCTAAAGGTAGGGGTTGCTTCAAGTGCTGAAACAAAAGAAGTTATATTATAATGTTTAGCCATAGCAAGTCCAAGAAAAAGTTGTGCACTTTGGTACTTGTTTCCTCTATGGTCAGGGTGTATAACTCCATTTAAAATAACCATTACAGTTGGCTCAAAGAAACAATAAGTTCTTGCTCCCACTAAAGTTCCATCTGGTTTGTAAGTTCCATAGACTCTATTAACTCCATCTGGAGCGTCTGATGTAAGTGGTAAAGTTCCCACTTCATTTGTAAGTAAAGACTGACTAAACTTTGTTAGTCTTTCTTCGTAAGTAATCGGAGTAGTCCCTGGACTAAATGGATAGTCCTTAAAACATTTCATAAATGCACTTGCATCTTCCTCTTCTATGGGTTTGTGTACCCAACCATTACTTGCTGTTACTGTTACACTCATTAGTATTTTCCTCCAACTGTCCAGTTTTTGACAGTTAATAATTCATTTTCTGTTTCTACATAAACTACTTCTGTAGCCTTATTTATATAAACTTTTTTACCTGGATATTCTTCCGCTAGTATCCACTCTCCATCTATTAGGATTGGGTGGTCATTAGTTATTTCTAGTTCATCTTCTAGTATCCAGTATCCTTCTCTTTCTTTATAGACGACATCAATTACTTTTGTTAGTCCCATTGGACTTTCTATAAAGTCTCCTATTTGTATATTCTCAGGTAGCATAGCTGGAGTTAAACATTTACCACCGCCGCCACCACCGAAGTTTGTATTGATTACTTGTGCAGATATTGTAAGTAGGTTATTACTTGCAGCATGCTGTACAGTAATAAACTTTGCTTGATATGCCGCACTAGCACTACCAAACGCATTATCTGAACTACCTGAATCTGTTGCTTGGTCACCAAATGTCCAAGTATTTTGGTTAGTAGGGCCTCCTGATGCACCACTTCCTGTTCCTAAACTGAATCCAGTAATTTTTGCAGTATCTGAAGCACTACTTCCTCTAGTCCATGTTCCTACTACACTACTTGTACCATATGTTGGGTGAGTACAAACCAAAGTTAAAGTTTGTGTTGTTCCTGTAGGCGTATAAGCTGTTCCACTATATGCCCACGTAGTAGCAGAGTCTCCATCTGATACTCCAACATTACCCCAGTTTAAGTCGTTTACTAGCGCTCCTCCGTTATCCGATATTGATGTACCTAAGTTGGTAAAATCCCAATTAAATTCTGAATCTACTAATCCTTGAAAACCAAAATCAAATTCTATATAGAATATTGGAGTAGACCATGTCCATGTACTACTTCCTGCTGGCTTATTTCCGTTTGAATACCAAATACTCTTTCCTAGAGCAGCTGTTCCTGGTCCAGCTGTCCACCCTGATGGTGGGTTTGCTGTGCCTGAACTTGGCGTTGCTGGTCGAGTATATCCTGTTTGTAAGAAGTAACAAGTTGCTGCACCTTCTCCATCAGTACCATCTTCTCCATCTTTTGCTGTTACAACACTTGGAGCAGACCAACTATAGTTTCCTGTATTATTTGTTCTTACACCAAAAGAAACAAAGGTTCTTTGACTACCTGTAGGAGCACTCATTGTAAATGACCAACCACTCGGAGCACCCGAAGAAGCACTCGGAGTACTTGGAGTACTAGTATCGTTTCTGTAAACTACGTCTACACCATCACCGTCTGCACCATTTGTTCCATTATCTACAATAAAAGAAGAGCCATCAGAAAAAGTAATTGTCGTCCTACCACTACTTGGAGTATTTGCAGCAACACTACTAATTGTTACACTTGTACCATTAGTACCATTTGTTCTTGTAAGCACTGCAACTGGAGTAGTCCAAGTCGAGTCTTGTGGGCTTTGTCCGTCACTTGTAAATGTTCTTGTAGCTGCGTAAGCTATATCGCCGTTTGATGAAAGTGCTGGCATTGAAAGAGACCAGTCCGTATTTCCTGCTAGAGGATTGGAGAAAGAGCCTCCTGTTGTAGAAGTTAAACTACTATCATTTTTCTTAAAGATTGTTTCTGTTCTGACACTTTGTCCGTCTGACCCATCATCTCCAGTTTTGGATTTAGTTATAGCTTGAAATTTAGTAACACTAAATGCAGTTCCTCTTGTATCTTTTCCTGATATAACAATAGGTATATTTACTGAGTCTGTACTATTAGACATAGAACTATGCGCCCCTACTACTGCATATCTTGCACTTCCACTTCCACCTGAACTAACGCTACCTTCTGTAATATTTGATACATTAGTTACTGATACTGTAAAGTGTCCTGCAGTAGTTCCTGAACCATCATAGTCTAAGGGCACTGCTCCTTGATATACACGAACTTCAGTTCCACTACCTGTATAATCAGATACTGCACCTGTTTTACTTGCTGCTAATACATGGGCTTCGTTACTTAAAATTGGACTTATAGAACCACTAAAAGCATTTAGTAAGTTTAAAGTTGTACTATCAGATACTCCTCCATCATTTGCATGAAGAGTATAAGTTAGAGTCATTGTATCATTAGTGGCTGCGTCTAATTGACCAGAAGTTACAGTAGCTGTTGCTACTCCATCTGTAATAGTATTATTTGTTGTTGCGCTACCCCCAGTTACACTCCATTGTCCATTTTGTGTTGTATTTTGACATTGAGCTCTTACAGTAATAGTTTCTGGGTAGTAAAAAGTAAATGTAATTCCAAATTCTTCTGGAAATACTTCTTTTGAAATAATCTGACTTGTTGGACTTACTACTACTGTTTTAGCATTGTCTCCATCACTTCCTTGTGCGGCTTTTGTAAAAGAAAGTATTTTATCTGCTATAAGTAAGTTTGCTCTTCCTCTGTCAAACAGTCGTACTGTTGCTGTTGCAGCAGAGACAGCGTCCATATCACCATCGCCAATAGTTATTTGTCCAGTTGATGAATCGATTACTACATCACTATCATTATCAAATCCAGTTCTTGCTTGTAGACTTATACCAAAAGTATTTTGGGT
>MDTA01031638.1_pt1 | contig 10896 bp, 8 predicted proteins | sample 811151 | NCBI WGS metagenome assembly MDTA01 (sample SAMN05326648, study PRJNA326480) | marine metagenome | isolation source: seawater | place: Indian Ocean: South | collected 2010 | reverse complement strand
TTCTGAAGCCTATTCTGGAAGACATCGCCGCCAACCGTTTGCACTCCGAGGAGAGTTCCGCGTGAAGCCCGTGAAGTTTGCGCTTGGCCAGCCGGTCCCCCGTAGCGAGGACCCCAGACTCTTGCGTGGGGGCGGGCGCTATACGGATGACATCAACCTGCCGGGCCAGGCGTATTCGGCGATGGTCCGCTCGCCTTACGCGCACGCCCGCATCACTACCATCGACGCATCGGCGGCACTGGAACTCGAAGGCGTCATCGCCGTCTTCACGGGTGCAGATATTCTGTCCGCGGGTCTCGGTTCGTTACCAACTTTTGCGCCAAAACTGGTGCCACTAACCCGTCCTGACGGCACGCCGATTTTTGTGCCGGAGCATCCCGCACTGGCGCACGACAAGGTGGCGTTTGTGGGTGATCCGGTGGCGTTTGTAGTCGCGGATGACATCAACACCGCCCGCTTGGCCACCGAACTGGTTGAGGTGGACTACGAAGTATTGGCGGCCAATGCCGACGCTATGGCCGCCACTTCGGCCGCGCCGGTCTGGGAAGACTGCCCGGACAACGTCTGCTTCAAGTTTGTGACTGGTGACCGCGAGAAAACTGACGCGGCGTTTGCAGGCGCAGCGCACGTGACAAAAGCATCGGTCCCGGTGACGCGGCTGTGTGTAAACGCCATGGAGCCGCGCGCGGCGCTGGGCGAATATGACCCGTTCGAGGAGCGTTACACGCTACATTCAGGCAACCAGTTCCCGCACGACCTGCGCAACTGGATAGCGGAGTTTGTGCTGGGTTGTGGCCAAAGCCAGCTTCGCATCATCAGCCCGGATATGGGCGGATCGTTTGGCTTGCGCAGCAACGTTTTCCCGGAGCTGGTGCTCGTCCTGTTTGCCGCGCGGGAATTGGGTCGACCGGTCAAGTGGATCGGCCAGCGCAGCGAGGATTTCATGGAGGATCACGCGCGCGATATCGTCATGGACGCGGAGTTGGCGCTTGATGCCAACAAGCGCTTTGTTGGTCTGCGTGTCAATGGCGTGGCCAACATGGGTGCATATCTGTCGATATTTGGTCCGCTGCCTGCGTTCGGCAACCTGAGCGGAGTCGCCGGGCCTTACACAACGCCTGCCATCCACGCCGAGATTTTGAGTGTCTTCACCAACTCCGCGCCCGTACATCCGTACCGCGGCGCCGGGCGTCCGGAGGCCACACTTTTGATCGAGCAGGTGATCGATCAGGCCGCCCGTGAGTTGGATGTCGACCGTGTCGAACTGCGGCGCGTCAACATGATTCCCGCCAGTGCCATGCCGTACCAGACGCCGCTCAGTTATCTGTACGATTGCGGCGAGTTCGAGCGCAACATGGATGCGGCGCTGGCCAACGTCGATGTGGCCGGACTGGAAGCGCGGCGCGAGGAGGCGCGCGCGGACGGCAAGATTCTCGGGTTTGGCATCGCAAATGCTGTTGAACAGGCGGCTGGAATGTTCGACGAAGGCGCCGAGATCCGGGTCGACGGGGACGGGGTGGCGACGCTTTTGAGCGGCGTTCATTCGCACGGCCAGGGACATGCCACGGTTTTTCGCCAGGTTGTGGCGGAGAAACTGGGGCTTGAGGAGCACCAGATTCGCTTTATTCAGGGCGACACGGACCTGGTGCCTTACGGCCATGGCACCGGTGGATCACGTGCTTCAGGGCTTGCAGGCACTGCTTTTGCCATGGCGGCCGACCGCGTTGCGGAGAAGGGCAAGGCCATCGCGGCGCACATGCTCGAAGCGGCCGTGGAAGACGTCGAGTTCACTGATGGTGTCTTCAATGTGGTTGGCACGGACCAGAAAGTCACGTTTGCCGACGTTGCGAAGACCGCACACACCGTGCGCGCACTGCCGCCCGGCATGGATAGCGGCCTGAAGGCGTTCGCAAGCTTCACGCCGCCCGGACCGACCTTCCCGAACGCTTGCCATATCTGCGAGGTGCTACTGGACCCGGACACCGGCGAAATCACCTACACACGCTACTGCGCGGTTGAAGACGTAGGTAACGTCATGAACCCCATGTTGCTGAAAGGCCAGCTCCACGGCGGCATAGTGCAGGGGCTGGGTCAGGTTACGCTGGAAGACATGGTATTCGACGACGAGGCGCAGTTGCTGAGTGGCTCGTTCATGGACTACGCCATGCCCCGCGCGGACCAGATGCCGGCGTTTGAGATTGAATCGCAGCCGGTACCCACCGAAAAGAACCCGCTAGGTGTCAAAGGTGTTGGTGAGGCTGGCACCGTGGGGGCACTGGCAGCTGGCGTTAGCGCCGTGAACGACGCACTAGCGCAGGCCGGTGCGCAACCGATCGGTATGCCGATGACCCCCGAGCGTGTGTGGGCGGCGCTGCGAGATGGCTAACCTGATGCGACCACCACAGTAAAGCCAGGAAATACGGCGGGACACTGTAGGTTTTCTTTACAGTTGCCGTTTCTGCGTACCCTATTGATTTTATTGTGTTTGTGCCGGGAAGTTCGTTCTTTTGGAATTTGTGAACTGCATCACAGTATCGAAAGTGTCGAACAGCTGTACATTCACTGGCTCAAAATACGCACCTTGGACTCTTTCGATTCCGAAAGTTGTCGTAAAGGATTGAAATATAAAGTTAAAGTTTACGTTGGCGCGAAATTTGCGACCGATTTTCGGTGAGAGTCGAGGGGGACGCTGATGAAACTGATACTTGCAAGGTTGCTTGGGTGGTGCATGCTTGCCGCGAGCGTGGGACTATCGTCCAGCGTCATGGCGGGCACTGTGTTCTGGAACTTTGCGGCAGAGCCAAACACGCCAAATCCTGGGCTTGACCCGTTCTCCCTGACTTCGGGTGGCAACACGATCAACGCGTACGGTTTGTCAGCTTGGATGGAACGGGCTCGCCGGTCACCGATCTTGAAGGCTGGAAACGGGTTGGGGTCCGCAAATCGAGCAACAACGCTGGCAGAAATCCCGGTCTTGGCGTAGACGCTGGCAACAACGGTTCTACGCCGCCAGACCCGAAGCAAGGACACCTGAACGAAGCAGAAGCGATACTCTTCGAGTTTGGTTCGGATCTCTGGCAGCTCCTTTCTCTTGACCTGGTCGCGTTTAACAGACGCACCGGGCTCAACAAAGATAACGATCCGCGCGACGGAGACAGGTTCTCGGTCTACCTGGGTGATACGTTCCCCACTTATGACGGCGTCGATTACGACTTCGAAAACTATGTCCCGCTCGTACAGAACGAAGACCGGGATACAGACATCCCCACGGGAAACCCACAATCCCAGTACGCCTTGCTTGTGGCGGAGCTTTCAGCCAATGACGACCAGGGCGGATCCACAAAATTCCTGGTTGCTTCGATTACGGGTTCAATTCCCGAACCAGGCACTGTCGCGCTGGTTGGCTCAGCCTTCTGGCCCTTGGCTTTGGGGCCCGCCGGAGGAAATCGTAAGACTTGGGCGAGGGACTGCCGTCGGCTTTCAGCACGCATGGGTGCTAAGAGCATCCGCCGGGCTGCGGCGCAAATCTCCCGACCTACCTGCGCGCACACCAGTGGCCCATGCGGTCTTCCAGAGGACGCCGCCGCTGGTTCCAGCGTCTTTAGCCGACCTTTTGCGCAGCGAGCAAATGGCAGGCTCTTCTGCGGTGATGCCTCCACCGGGAGGCGCCTGCGTCAGCATTGATAAACACCAAACCAACCAGACGCTCTGCATCTACAGAGCTCGTTCCAAATCACTTCGAGCCGGCGCACAAAGTACTTCGGCGTTAGAGTCTGATACGGTCGTTTGGGTGCTTAGACAAGGCGGTTGACGACAGGAACGATTCACCGGGCTGGACGTACTCGCCAAATTGCACGGAAACGGCTGGGACCGCTGCGCTGCCAGATTTGCGGCATGCGCCATCCACCCGGGTAGAACGGCTGCTGCGAGTCCGTCTGGCATTGGAGGACGCACAATTATGTTGAGCGTTGCGAAGGTTGGTGTTGCGGCGCTGGCCAGGGTCTTCGCGCCATTTTCGCTGACATGTACGCCTGTCGAGGATGGTGAGGCGATCCCGGGGAGCTTCTGGGGCGCACCGGAAGCTGGCCTGGTGGGCGATACGCTGTATCTTCGTGGAGACACGCCTGTGCACTCCGCCCTGCACGAGGGCGCCCATTTCATCTGTATGGATGCCGCGCGGCGCCAGGCACTGCACACTGATGCAGGCGGCGGCGACGACGAGGAGGTGGCGGTCTGCTATCTGCAGACGTTGTTGGCCCAACGCGTGGACGGGTACGACCGGGCACAGCTGTTTGCGGACATGGATGCCTGGGGATACTCGTTCAGACTGGGCAGTGCGGAGCGCTGGTATTTTGAAGATGCGGCAGATGCACTAGAGTGGCTTAAGGAACGAGGTCTGGCGACCGAGTCTGGAGAACTGGCGGAGGCGGATTGATGTACACACTGGATGAGCTAATCGACCTTGAACGGTATCCGATCAACGATTTGGATGGGCGCGGCAAAGAGTTGGTCAGCGAGTGCCAGCAGTCTCTCGAAGACCTGGCTGTATGTCATTTGCCGGACTTTGTGCGCCCGGAAGCCGTGGCGGCTATCTGTGCCGAATCAGAGGAGGGTAAGGACGGCACGTATTGGGTGCGCAACAATCGCCGTGCCTATTCGTGGCGCAATCCGGATGACTACCCGGAGGGCCACCCGGTAACGCTGGGTTCACCGAACCTGCTGGGTACTATCACGACAGACCAGTTTGCCGCTGACAGCGCATTCGTGTCGTTGTTTCAGTTGCCGGAGTTGACGCGCTTCTTACGCAAAATACTGCGCCAGGCTGAATTGTATCCGGTTGCGTGTCCGTACCTGGCAGCCAACATCAAGGTTATGAGTGAAGGCTGTAAACACGCGTGGCATTTTGATCAGAATGATGGCGCCGTGACGTTCTTGTTCCAGCACGCGGATGAGGGGGGACACTTCGAATATGTGCCCTACCTGCGCTCGGACGACGACGAGAACTACGCTGGTGTTCGCCCGCTTCTCGAGGGTCGAGACCAGGGCGTGCAGCGCGTTGATCTGTCGCCGGGGAGTTTCTGTTTGTTCAAGGGTCGCCGTTCCCTACACCGAGTGACAGAGGTCACCCGGGGCGCTCCGGACCGGCTGCTGGCGGTGTTTAGTTACCACAGCGTGGCGGGTCACCGTTACGTAGAAAGCACCGTTACGTCTGTGCTGGGACGTTTACCAGACAACTTCTCGATACCAAACCGCTGAGACTGCATGCCCGCAGCAAGCGCCCGCTTAGTGGTAGACAAGGTCAGGAAGCCAGACGGCCAGCCCGGGGAACATGAGCAGGAATGCAATCAGGAACAACATCGCGAACAGGAACGGAATTGCGCCGACGCTGACATCGTTGAAGTTTCCGCCTCGTGCCCGAATGCCGTGCACAACATACAGGTTGATGCCGATTGGTGGCGTTATCAGAGCGGCCTCCATCAACACCGTGATCATGATTCCGAACCAAACCGGGTCGAATCCCATATGTACGACGATCGGAAATACCACGGGAATGGTGGTCAACATCATCGACAGGGTTTCCATGAACATGCCGAGCAACAGATAGAACACGATGATCACCAGCATGGTTTCCATGGGTGTCCAACCGAGTTCTTTGATCGCTTCAAGAATTGTCTGCGTGACGCCCATAAAACCCAGCACGAAATTGAGGAACACGGCGGCAAGAATGATCAGCATGATCATTGCCGTGGACCTCATCGTGCCTTCGAACGCCTCCTTGAGCATCTCGACATTCAGTGCTTTGTTCCACGTGGCGATCCCGAGGGCAAAACACACGCCGATCGATGCCGCTTCTGTTGGCGTGGCGATACCCGCATAAATTGAGCCCACGACCGCCATGAACAGAAGTACTGGGGGAAGCAGGTCGGGCAAGACGCTGATGCGGGATTCCCATGACGTATGCATCGGGTCGCCATCAAAGCTAGGACGCCACCAGCACGTGACGACGATGACCACCATAAACAACAGAGCGAGGGAGATGCCTGGAAATATCCCGGCCAGGTACAGCTCGGGTACCGATGTGTCCGTAAGCAAGCCGTAGATGATGAGATTAATGCTGGGTGGTACCAAGATGCCCAGCGTGCCTCCGGCCGCCAAGGAGCCCAAGAACAACCGTTCGTTGTAGTTGCGCTTCTCAATCTCAGGGTAAGCGACGGTACCCACGGTAGCGGCCGTCGCGACGCTTGAACCTGAGGAAGCCGCAAAGATAGCGCATGACCCGATGTTGGCGTGCATCAGCCCACCCGGTAACCACGACAGCCATTGAATAACAGCGTTGTACATCCTAAGAGCGATACCGGCGCGAAGCATGATCTCTCCCAGCAGGATGAACATGGGTATCGCGACGAGAATGTACTCGATGCTTTGCTCCCAGACGAAGTCGCCGAGCATGAGCGAGCGCCGCCCACGCATGAAGATTTCGTCGAGTGACAGGCTGAGTATGCCGAGTACTGCGGCGACGGGTACAGCCGCAATAATGAGCGCGAGAAGAATTCCAAGAATTACGGCGGGCATCAGACGTGCGTCTCCTCGCTAATCTCCTCTTCGACTGTCTTGACTCCGGCGATCGCGTGAATGGTCTCCCAATCACGTTTGAACAGTGCGGTCAGGCACCATACGGATATGAAAGCCAGACTCACCAGAAAAAACAACAGACCTGAAACCCAGAACATTTGCGGTATCCATAGACGTGTCGCCAGCGTTGTCTGCGCTGTCGCATCAAATTCCCAATTCTCTATGAACATGCCCCAGGCATTTGTGAACAAGAGGAATATGTAATAAAGCAGAAGTAATACACCGACGATATCGAGGATCGCTTTGTTGCGAAGCTTGAGTACGTTGTAGGCCGCATCAATCCGAATGTTCGCTCGCGAGAACAGACAGTAGGAGTACGCCCAGGTGGTTGCAGCGGCGAATACGTAGCCCGAGATCTCGTCTGAACCAGAGATCGTGATGCCGAACATCTTTCGAGCTAATACGTCCAGTGTGACCATCACGGCGGATAGCAGCAGCGCGGCTCCGCCGATCCACACGGCGACGCGTGAGAAACCTGTGAGTTTTCGATGAATTGCAGAAAACATGTGGCCGATCATTAAAACGCCGCGCGGAGAACCAAATCCCCGCGCGGCTTCAAGCATGGATATCGATTACGTTATTCGGATGCGGTCATACCGACAATTTTTCCAATCGTGGCGTTCCATTCCTCAGCACATTTTTTGCCACAGCGTTTTGCCCAACGCTTCAAAACGACGTTCTGGGCAATATCCTTGAGCATCTTCTGATCAGCATCGGTCGGTGTGACGGCCACCATCCCGCCTGGTTCGCCCGCGTCACATGGTCCGCTGGCATTGCAGTCCATGCCTTTTTGGTCGAGCGAAACTTCGAACTCCCAAATCTCGTCTTCGAGAATAGCCGCCTGTTCCATGATCAGCTTTTGCGTGTCGGCATTCAGGTCATTCCACGTGTCCATATTGATGGCTGTGAAAGTAGCGGCGTATCCGACGCGAACGCGGATGTTGTGGGTCACAACCTGCCACCATTTGGCGTTGTAAGCTGGCATCGTGCCGGTGATGCCGCAGTCGGCGACGCCTTTCTGTAGCGCTGGTACCACCTCCGCAAACGCAATAGTCACGGCGGATGCATTCAGGCCTTCGATAAAGTCACCCAAGGTTCGGGAGTAGGTGCGAATTTTCTTCCCAGCCAAGCTGGTAAGTGGGACTTCTTTGATCGATTTGTCCCCGAGGTTGCACCAGAGCTGCTGGCTGGGGAACGGATACATGTTGATGATTTTTGCGTTGTACTTGTCAGCTACCTCGCGTTCCAGGATCGGCCGGTAAGCGGTAACGGCCTTACGGTAGGTGTCGAAATCCTGGATGATGCCGGCGAGGTCAATACCCTCCAATGCGGGGCTGGCCTTCGCGCTATACGAAGTGAGCGCGTGCACACCATCATATGCGCCTTTTTTCAGGCCAGACATCACCTCGTAACCCTTAAGGCCAAGTTCCGTATAGGGCTTGGCGTTTGCAGTCAGTTTGCCGCCGGAAGCCTTAGGGAGCATCTCGGTCCAGAATTTCTTCTCAAACTGTTTCCAGTTTTCCAAGAATCCCCAAGTCCCGACGACTTCGAAGTTGTATTTTTGAATTTCTGCAGCGACTTGAGGGGAACCAAGCGCGACAAGACTACCCACGATCGCGCTGGCGATTGTTGTTTTGAGCTTCATCATATCCTCCGCAGTGATCGAATCATGCTCGTTCGATCAAGTGTTTAAGTATTGCTCGGCGCCTAGCCTATCATCGGTGTTTGCCGTCTTCAAAACGATCTGTAGACAGACCGTGAAGATCTGATGGCCGCGTGACTGATGCTTGCGTTGCAGGGGGGCAATGCTAGCTTGCCTGGCGCCCAATTCTGATGTCCAACCAGCCCAATTCAGTGGCCGTTGCGCGGTCGCCTGGGCGCAGCAAGACGGTTGTTGTTGACGACTCCACGATTGCGGGTCCATACAGAATGTACCCGACGCGCAAGGCGTCGAAGGTGAATACCTCGATATTTTTCCAGCCGTCTAGGTATATCCTGCGTCTGGTGGGGACAGGGTCACCAGGATTGTCGTCTCTGCGGTTTTCGACCGGGTGCTCCAAGCGTCCTACTGTAGCGACCCGGGCGTTGACGAGCACGGGTTCCTGGTTCGGCAGGCTGTAGGTGTAAAGCGATTCGTGACGGGCTTCGAAGGCTTGTTTGAGCGCTTGTTTAAAGCCAGGGTTCGCGAAGTCCACGTGTTCCAGCGGCACGTCTATCTCGTAGACCTGTTCGCCGTAGCGCATGTCAGCGGACCTGCGCGTTTCGATGTCGCCGTCGAACCACGCTTGCATGCGCTCGCGGCCGAGGTTTTCCATCTCGGCGTAGATTGCCCGAACGGTGTCCTCGTCCAGATTGTCTGTTTCGCCTACGTGTGTGCGCGTGGTCTCCAGACGCAGCTCTGAACCCAACATGCCCCACGCGGACAGGACGGACGCCATGTTCGGCACAACAACACGCTGGATCTCCAGCATGCGCGCCAGTTCTGTTGCGTGCAGGCCGGCCGCGCCTCCAAAGCCCAGCAGGGAAAAACGACGGGGGTCCACTCCGCGGCGCACGGTCGCCAGCCGGATACCTTCTGCCATGTGCGTATTGACAATACGATGCACGCCCTCGGCTGCTTCCACGGCTTCGAGACCAAGTTCGCTGCCGAGTTCGGAAAGCACATTTTGCGCCGCGTCGCCGTCCAGCTCTGCGCTTCCGCCCATGAAGTTATCGGGCGTGAGCCATCCAAGCACGACACTGGCATCGGTGACGGTTGCCGCCGTCCCGCCGCGACCATAGCTGGCGGGTCCCGGTTCCGCTCCGGCGCTTTGCGGACCGACCTGCAGGAGCCCGCTGGCACCCACTTTTGCGATGGATCCGCCGCCCGCGCCGAGGGTAATGATGTCCAGGCTCGGCAGCGCGATGGTTTCGTTGGCGACCGAGCGTTCGCTCGCCAACGCCGCGTCGCCTTCAACAATCAGCGAGATGTCAGTGGATGTACCGCCCATGTCGAGCGGAATCAAATCGGGAACGCCGGTGAGGGCCGCGATCCGTCTGGCCCCCGCGACGCCCCCGGCAGGGCCGGACAGCACCGTGGCGGCTGCAATGCGCACGGCTTCCGCGACTGGCGCGACGCCGCCATGGGACAACATGATCAACAGGTTGCCTGCATAGCCCGCATCGTTCAGCTTGTGCTCGAGCTCGGTCAGATAACGCTCGATGAGCGGCCCAACGTACGCGTTGACAACGGTGGTGGAGACGCGCTGGTACTCCTTGATCTGCGGCAGCACGTTCGCCGACAGAGAGACGTAGGTGTCGGGCATCAATTCGCGTACACGTGCGGCTGCGGCCAACTCGTGAGCAGCATGACGGTACGCATGCAGAAAACAGACGGCGACGCTGTCTACGCCTTTTGCTTTGAACGTTTTGACCGCTTCATCAACCGATGCCAGGGCCAATGGTACCTGTACGCGGCCGTTCGCACGGATACGCTCCTCAACGCCGAGACGCAGGTAACGCGGTACCAGTGCTTCCGGCCGGGCGAGGCGCAAGTTGTAACGTTCCGGTTTCAATCCTTCGCGCATTTCCAGCACGTCGCGATGGCCATCCGTTGTCAACAGCCCTACACGCGCACCCTTGCGCTCCAATAACGCGTTGGTGGCGACCGTCATTCCGTGCACGATGCGTTCCGTGCCCTGGAGCAACGCGTGCAGTGTGAGCCCGCGCCGCCCGGCTAAGGTCTGCAAGCCATGCATGACCCCTTCTGCCTGATTGGCAGGCGTACTGGGCACTTTGACAAACGTGGTCGCGCCCGTGTTGTCGGTAGCCACAACATCTGTGAACGTGCCCCCTACATCGATGGCGATGCGCATCATGTTGTTGGCTCCTCCGATGACAAGCCGTCGCGCAGGTCCAGTGCACTGGCTTTTGCGCTGCGCTGTGGCGCAGGGCCGTATCCACCGCCACCACCGCTGTGTATCTCGAACACAGTCCCGGGCGGGATCGGAATACCTTCAAGCTTGCTCGGCAGGGTCTCTGCCGCAGCACCGGGCGTGCGCATCAGGTAGTGATGTGGTGCGCCATCCTCGCCACCCAACATGCCGCGTGCACCGTGTCGGACGCCGTCACCAGCCATGTTCGCAACGCATGGCGTATTCGTTTCCACGGCGAGTTCCAGATCGCAGCCATTGCCACCACGAAACTCCCCGTCTCCGCCGGAATCAGGCCGGAACTCGTGTTTCGCGAAGAACAGCGGGAACCGGGTTTCCGCAACTTCCACCG
>MDTA01012495.1_pt1 | contig 10896 bp, 7 predicted proteins | sample 811151 | NCBI WGS metagenome assembly MDTA01 (sample SAMN05326648, study PRJNA326480) | marine metagenome | isolation source: seawater | place: Indian Ocean: South | collected 2010 | reverse complement strand
TTTTTATTTAGAACTAAATTTAAAATAGTATTTCTTGTTTGAGATAATTTTATAAAATCCAAAATTTTATGAAAAATATTTTTCTTTGTTTTAATTAAATAACTTTTTTCAACTTCAGGAATAAATTTTTTTAATTGATTGTCAATTTTGATTTGTTTTTTCATTAAGTTTTGGGAAAAATCTTCTTTTAAATATCTTTGTAATATATTGCTTGAGATTTCATTTTCTAAATCATCAAAAATATCATTCTTTTCAAAGTAAAGCCAAATAATAATTTTTGGTTTTATCAAATCAACAAATTCTATTAATGTAGCGAGTTCAATCAGTGGTCCATTTCCACCAATTCCAAGATTTATAAAATGCTCGTTTAATTTTTTAGATAAAATTGAGGGAATATTAAATTCATTATGTACACAAGCTCCATGACCAAATGAGTCTCCCAAAACAATATTTTTATTGCCTTCATCCCATAAATTATCATCATTATTAAATCCATATCTGTCACTTAAATATTTCACAAAATAACCATTTTCATTACAATAAATAGTTATTTTTTTTGAAATACCTGATAGAGGAAATAAATTTTCATTTTGATAATTAAATCCATTTTGTTTAGTCCAAGTAGAAGGGTGTAAAGATGGAACAGCATCTATTTGTTTAAATTTATGATCTTTGTACACCTCATATTTATTTCTAGTGTCAAAATTTTTACCTTCAGATTTTGCTAATTTTTGATTTCTAATTTTTGGATCTAAATTATATTTTTTAAATATTAAATAACCTTCAATACAATAGAAAGTAAAAAACGATGAAATAATTGCTATCAAGTAATATTCATAAATAGCTTTTAGTTTATTACTATAGAAAATAAATAAAAAATTTATAACAGATAAGCAAAAAAAAAATATAAAATACAGGATGTATTTAAACATAAAATTATTTAAAAATAAAAGAAACAAGCTGTACGCTGAAAACAAAGAAAAAATTGTAAATTGCAAAACTTGTGATTTTTTTAAAAGATTATTTTGCATAAGTTTTATTAAACCATTGTTCAAAGTATTTTAGTAATATTATGTTACCGTCAATAGTAAAATGAACTTTATCATCTATAAAAACTTTTTTTTCGTCTATTAAATTTGAACATTTTTTATTTAGACAAAATATATCTGAAAAATCAATAATGTGACTGTTGAGCCTCTTATTAGTTGAGCTTTTTAAAGATTCTGGAAAATAATTAAATTTTTTAATTGATGTTGCTATGCCACTATTCATACAATCTTTAAAAGTTTTTAAATTTATCAAGCAATCTATAAGTGAGTTTTTTGTTTTAAAAGGTCTAATCAAAAATATTAAATCTATACTAGGTTTAAGTTTATTTTGTATTTTACCTAAACTTTCTGCAATAACCTGTTTTTTTTTATTATCTGGAATTTTTTTTATATTTTCGTCAGTTAAATTCCACTCAGTTATATAAGTAAAATAATCACTACCTAAAAATAAATAAATTTTTGAATAATCACTTAACATTTTATTTGCTGTATCAAAAAGCATTTCGTTAAATGCTTGATCTGATGTGCCACTTTTAAAATTTTTATCTGATAACAATTCATCGCTAAAACTTAAGACTTCTGGTGCTACAAAATTTCCAGATTTACCTATAAAAAGTAAATCGTAATCATTAGATGTAAATTTATCAAATAGAGGCAGTAAAGAAGCAGCCGTACTATCTCCACCGAGTATAAATAATTCTTTAGAATTATTATTTTTAAAACAATTTTCAAAATAAAAAGAAATTTCACTTTCTTGCAAACAAAAATTACCTGGATTATTTAAAAAACTATAATCTTTATAGCTTTTGTTCTCTCTGAGATACTTATTTTTTGAATTATAATTTATATCATAAAATAAATTTTTATTTTCTTTAACTATTTGATTTGTTCTATTAACGAAATTTTCAAAAAATATTATTAGAATAATAAAACCAATCAGTATTAGTAAAATAAAATTTTTAATAAAAACTTTTAAATATTTATAAAAATTATCTGAGTATCTAAATTTATTTTCTATCAAATGATATGAAAAGCTAGAGATAAATAATATTATAATAAGTTGATAAACGATGTTTAAATTTATTAAAGATGTAAAATAAAAAACTGGCAGATGCCAAAGATAAATCGAGTAAGAAGATTTACCTAGATAGTTTAAAATTTTATTTTTAAAAATAATATTGTTTCCAGCTTCATTAAATAATATTAAGAAAATAAATAAACAAAATATTGTAATTGTTATTTCGGTTTTATTTCCTATATTTAAAGGATTAGTAAATAAAATTAAAATTATAATAAAAAAAAAAGGATACTGAAGAATTGATAATTTTGTTTTTTTTATTTTTTTTATTAATAAAAATGCCAAACATCCAATCGATAATTCCCATGCTCTTATATATGGAAGAAAAAAGTTTTTTTTTGTTAACTCAAAAGACAAAAAAATTAAAAAAAAGAAAATAGTCAATATTGAAAATAACAAAACGTAATTTTTGTTAAAATATTTAAATATAAAGAAATATAAAAAAGGATATATAAAATAAAACTGTTCCTCTATTGCTAAAGACCAAGTATGTATTAAAAAATTATTATCATTTGATAAAAAATAATCTTGATCTATATGGATAAAATAAAAATTTGATAAACCAAATAGTGAAAAAAATGAACTATTAAATATAATATCAGCATTGTTTAATATGCCAAATATTAGATAAGTAATTAAAGATAAAAATAAAACAAAAATTAGAGCTGGATAAATTCTTTTTAATCTTCTTGCATAAAAGTTTAAAATATCAATTTTTTTTTTTAAGTTAAATTCTTTATATAATGAATTTGTTATTACAAATCCTGAAATCACAAAAAAAATATCTACACCCAAATAACCTCTTGGAAATAAATTGCTATCTATATGAAATAAAATAACGGAAAAAACTGCGATAAATCTTAGTACATCAATATGATTAAAGTATTCGTTCTTTATCATAAAATATAACTTATCTTTAAAAAACTAATTTTAATCCTTTTCAAATCTGTGAGACAACTCAGTATCTGTTTTAAAATTTTCTTCCTTATAAATAAAAAAATCTTCGCAAACTAAAATATCTAGTTCGTTACTTAAAAAACACTTTATTGCATCCTCAGGATTGCAAACTATTGGTTCCCCTCTTACATTAAATGATGTATTTATTAAAACAGGACAACTTGTTATTTCATAAAATTTTATCAATAATTTATACAATCTATTATTAGTAAACATGTCAACAGTTTGTACTCTTGCAGAGTTGTCAACATGCGTGACAGCTGGTATTTCACTTCTTTTAATTTTTAGTTTTTCAAATCCCTCTGCAATTGAAGTTTTCATCTGATTCATCAATTTTGTTTTATTAACTTTAGATGTTAAAAGCATGTATCTGCTTGGAACTTCAAGGTCGAACCATTCTTTTGCATATTTTTCTAAAACTATAGGTGCAAAAGGTCTGAAACTTTCTCTGTATTTAATTTTTAAATTAAGTTCTTTTTGCATTGAAATATTCCTAGGATCCGCCAATATAGATCTTGATCCTAATGCTCTTGGTCCAAACTCCATTCTACCTTGAAACCAACCAACACTTTTGCCTTCACTTAATTTTGACGCAACTATTGAAATTAATTCATCCTCATTTTCATACTTTTTGAAATTTAAAAACTCATTCTTGTAATTCAAAATTACTTTTTCAATTTGATCATTTTTATATTTAGGTCCAAGCAATGAGCCATTCATATAGTCTTTAGAATTATCAACATCTCTTTTTTTTTTTAATTCTAGATACCAAAATGCCAGAGCTGCACCTAAAGATCCGCCCGCATCACCTGCAGCAGGCTGTATCCATAAACTATTTATATCAAGATTTGTTAAAATTTTGCCATTTGCAACACAGTTCAACGCAACACCACCTGCTAAACAAAGATTTTTTTGATTTGTTTGGTTTAATCCATATTTACATATACGCATCACAATTTCCTCTGTTACTTTTTGAATAGAGGCAGCTAAATCCATGTGTTTTTTGGTTATTTTTTCATCTTCATTTTTTCTAGGTTTTAATGAAAAAAGTTTGTTAAATTTTTCATTTGTCATTGTAAGGCCAGTCGCAAAGTCAAAATATTGCATGTTCAATCTAAAAGAACCGTCTTCTTTGAGATCAATTAAATTTTCTCTGATTTTATCAGTATAAATAGGTTCTCCATATGGAGCTAATCCCATCAATTTATACTCGCCGCTGTTTACTTTGAACCCCATAAAATAAGTGAAAGCGCTATATAATAATCCAACTGAGTGAGGAAAATTAATATTTTCTAACATTTCAATGTTGTTATTTTTTCCTAATGCTATTGTCGTAGTTTCCCATTCACCAACTCCGTCAAGAGTTACTATGCATGACTCATTAAATGGAGATGGATAAAATGCACTTGCTGCGTGACTTAAATGATGTTCACTAAAAAAAATTTTTTTCTCTTTATCAAAAGTTTTATCTAATTCTAATAATTTTTTTTTAATTATATTCCTATGAAATAATTTTTCTTTTACCCAAACTGGCATGGACATTTTAAATGATTTAAAACCTTTGGGAACAAATGCTAAATAGGTTTCAATTAATCTTTCAAATTTTAAAAAAGGCTTTTCATAGAACACAATATAATCTACGTCATTTAAACGAATTTTGTTTTCTTTGAGAATGTAATTTATGGACTGTGATGGAAATCTGAAATCGTGTTTAATTCTTGTAAATCTTTCCTCTTGAACAGCAGAAACTATTTTTCCATCAACTAACAAGGAGGCAGAACTGTCATGGTAAAAAGATGATATTCCTAAAATTTTCACAAATTAAAAAATTGTATAAATAAAAGGAGCTACAGCTGAACCCTGAGACAATAACAACAAACCAACTATTATTAATAAGGGTATCAGTATTGGAATTAGAAAGTATTTTTTTCTTTGTCTTACAAATCTAAAAAACTCAATAAGAAAATTCATTAAAATTGATCTTTAAAATTAATATTTGTTTTAGTCTTTTCCCAGTATGTATCTTTTTTTTTATTTATTTTCAAACAGAAATAGTCTTTTTCTATAGATCTCTTGAATATACCAATTGGCAAAACAATTACTACAAAAATTAAAAATAATACTATTGGTGAAATTATTTTACTTAAAAATAGTCCAAATTTAAACCATAGTAAATTCGGTAACTTAAATATTCCTGGCTTAAGAAATCCAAATATAAATAAAAATAATGAAATAAATAAAAGGTAAATATTAAAATAACTTAATTTTAAAAAAACAAAAAGGAATATTAATAAGAAAACTATTGCAAAAGTTATAGCAAAATTTTTGTTACTTGGCATAATGTATATGTTAATGGTTTCTGTTATATACTATAACTTAATTCTTCTTTCTTCCAATAACAAAAAAAATTCCCCCTTCTGAACCTATGGATCCAAATATATGGTATATTTGTAATAAAATTCTTTCAATAAATGATGTCTCTTCAAGCTTTCTTTTGTTAAAAAACTTTTCAAAATCAGTTTCTGTATAATAAAAATTATTTGGAAAATAAGATGTGGCTTCAATTCCATTATTGTTAAACCATTCAAACACTTCATCTATTGTATGTTGACTTTCAACTATATGATCGTATTGATCCATTATCCATGCAAAAATTTTATATCTGTTTTTAAATAGATTTTTTTTCATTTTTCTTAAAATTGGATCAAATAGAAATAAAAAACGATGTTTGTTTTTTTTTCCTTTAATCTTTGAATAAATATACCTTCTAATGTTAGTACGTAACCTTGTGTATCTATTGTATAGGCCTATAATCAAATAACCATCTTTCTTTAGAAATTTAGTTAAATTTTGAAATCCTAAATAAGGGTTTTCGGTATGATGTAAAACTCCACTACACCAAATTATATCAAAAAAATTATACGGGAGAATATTTTCATTTAATAAATCACCTTCTATACATTTGATATTTTTAATTTTCTCTTTATCAAAAAATTTTTGAGCAACCTCTAAAGATTTTTTTGTAGCATCTAATGAATATAAGATATTACCTGAACTAATAGCAAGATAACAAGATAGTTGAGCAGTGCCACATCCTGCCTCAAGAATTTTTTTGTTTGAACCTGCAAAAATTTTAAATTGTTTTGATAAAATATTCTTATCACCTTTTATAAGAATATCTAATTTATTTTCATTAACTTGATATGAAGGAAAAGGATTCTTACTATAGAAATTTTCAACTTTCTCAGTTGTTTTAGTTTTTATAATTTCATTCATCCATTTAGTACTTTTTTAACATGGACTTAATTATTAGTTTATTTTTGTTATTTTTTAAATTTCTTGGAAAATTTTTACAAAATTCAAAAACATCTTTATAAGTATAATTATAATAATTTTTGTTAATTTCATAATATTTCTCTAAAAATTTTTTTACGTATTCATAATCCTCTTTTGTGTCAATAGTCATTGAAAAATGATTGTTTTTTTTTAATTTAACTGGAGAACTTCCAATATTGAACAATTCTGAGTTATCTTTGATATAATTAGTCAAGTATTCTGTATCTTCAAGATTTTGCGCATTTTTATAAATAAATTTTAACAAATTGTAATCAAATATTTCTGTTTCGGTTCCACCTATCAATTTTTTATTATCAACGTAATCGAAATTGTTCTGTAAAAAATAATCTAAAGATACTTGAAAATTCTCATTATCAATCAAAATATCATCTCCTGTTATTCTTATTACAACATCAGGTTTAATTTTTTTAAGAGGTTGCATAATTCTATCTAGAACGTTTAAAGTAGAGCCTCTAAAATATTGAATTTTATTTTTTTTTGCTAATTTAATTAAGGCATCATCAGATTTATCCTTAGTTGTACAAAATATAATATTATCAATATTTTTGAGCATTTTTACTTTTTTAAACAAATGATCTAAAACACATGTATCGGCAATTTTCAAAGAGGCTTTATTTTTTAATCTTTTTGATTTTGACCTAGCAACTATTGTCACACATACATTATTCTTAAAATGACTTTTTTTAATAATTGAGTCTTTTTTAACGTCAAATTGTAATTTTTTGTTAAGATATATCGGCAAATTTAAAGGATGAATATTTATTTGTGGATGTCTCAACATCTCTACATCATCTAATTTTAAAATATTATTTTTTTTTAAATTTTTTTTTAATACCCAGTTTTTTTTTACTTCCTGCCTATATTTATATTCTTTTTTACTATACCAATTAAGACTATCATTGAGCGTCTCCTCAGATTTTTTTATTATATTTACAAATTTTTTAAATATTTTTGGCTCAATTGATGAAAAATAATCAATACCTTTTTTTCTACGATTAAGAGTTACATGTTTTTCGATATAATTTATTCCTATGCCTAAAGAAACTAAAGGTAAATAAAAATTAAAAGCACTCGATCCCGATGTATGATCTTGATAACCGTAATGATATTTTTCACCAAAAAAATTTTTAATTTTTTTTAACTTTTTAAAATTTACATCTTTAATTGATGTTGGATAACTTTGGAAACCATGTAAAAAAATTAAGTTTTTATTGCTTAAATTTTTAACTGCATTTTCTAACTCCAAAAGACTACTTCCACCGCAGGATATAAAAATTTTTTTTTTATATTTTTTGAGATTTTTTATAATTTTTATATTGGATAAATCAGAAGAATGAATTTTTACTCCATCCACACCTGCTTTAATTGCAAATTTCAAAGCATCAACTCCAAATACATCGGTATAAACTTCTTTGGTTTGGGAAAATTTCCTTAAAGATTTAAAAATTCTTTTCCATTGAGTTTTAGAAAAAGATTGCTTTTTGAAATGATTAAATCGTGGATGGTTTTTGCTTATAAGTTCGCTTGCAAAATAAATTTGAAATTTTACTGCGTCCGCATTGTATTTAAAACATTCTTTTGCTAATTTGATTGCATCAAGATATTTTCCTTGATGAGAATTAGCTATTTCTGCTATTATTTTTACACTCATTGTATTTTTACCCATTTATAAGTCTCTTTAAATGGGCATTTTTTACAAATTGGTATATCTTCGGCTTTGTTTTTTATTTGAGCTTCTCTAACTTCATTAATATGTTCACCGTGCCAAATTTCTTTCAAAGTTTGAGTCTCTTTCTTAGGTATTTTATTTTTTTGAGGTAACTTCAAATTCATCATTTGAAAACCTTTGGTATTTTTATCTGCTTTTTTTTTAACTAATTTGTATTCCTTCTGTCCATTATTAATACCTAGAGAATCAAGGTAACCAACTGTATGTGTTGCGCCCCAATCATAACAACACATACCCACTTTACCATCATAAGTTGTTAAAATTCTTTGAAATGGTTGCTCGCATGGTATCCTGCCATTAGAAATATAAATATTATCTTTTGAGTCTTTGAGTAAAGCAGCATCTTGTCCATATTTTTTTATTAAAGTATTTTTATTTTTTTTAATACGAGACTCAAATTTTTTATCTAAATCTAATAAATTACCACCTCTTTCTGTATATTGCTTTACCGAAACATCATCGACAATATTTTTAAATAATTCAAAATATTCTTCCTTTACCTTTCTAGTTTCATCAGTAAGTATCATTTGAATCTTAGTTCTTGGAAATGGTGATTTTAATTTTTTTCTAATTTTATTAAAATTTAAAATATTTTTATAAATATTTTCAAAACTATTTTTTTTAAATCTACCTGGTCTCATTTTTTCGTATGTTTCTTTGTTTCCACCGTCAAAAGAATAAATCAATAAATCAAGTCCACTTTTTATAATTTTTTCTGAAGTCTTTTCATCAAGAACGGTCGCATTTGAATTGATAATTGTTTCAAGGACACCTTTTTTTTTTGCATATTCTATAATTAAGCTTAAAGAGGGATTAAGTAGTGGCTCTCCCCTCCAATTAAATTTCATAGAAGGAATATTAAGCTCTGATGCTTGATCAATTAATTTAAATGCTAATTCTTTAGACATTATTTTATCTGGTGTTGCAACATATTGCCTATAACAAAATGGACATGCTAAATCACAAACAGAAGCAACTTCAATATCAAAACATAATGGATTAAAATTTTCTTTTTTTAGTTTCTCTCCATAATATTTACCTCTGACAGCTTGCTTTGGCTGAGTGTGCCAATCATTTCTATATTTAATGTATCTATCCTGAAATTCTTTTAATATTTTCTCTTTTTCTATTTTAGATTTTCCTTTGGACTTAAAAATAAAAGCTTTGTTTGAAATCATGTTTTTAACCATCCACTTTATTTTTTCTTTTTCACCTCCTGAGAGATTCTCGATTGCTAATTTCCTGCTTGAATTATCATCATTTTCAGACTGAAAATCGCATCCTATTCCAACAATATTTTTATCTTTATTGTACATTTTTGAATGAAATCTTTTCAAATGGTTTTATTTTTTTTAATACTTTTTTTCCAATTATTTTTTTATAATTTCTTGCATCAACTCCATGATTTGGTCTTAAAAAAGTTAAATCCTCCATCTTAATTTTATGTCCAATTTCTAATATTTTTTTTGGATACACTCCTCTCCTAAATGACTTTATATGACCTGATTTAATTTCATTTTTAGTTGGTTTTTTCAAACTCATTCCTAAAAGTTTTCTCAATTTGGAAATATCCTTGATAACATTTTGGGTTTCTTTAAATGTTAATGAAATTTTATGATCTCTAAATTTTTTATTTATTCTAGTATCTGTAAAATGAAATTCTAAAACTTGGGCTCCTTTAACAAAGGCTGCTTTTAATGCCAAGTCTCCCAAAGAGTGGTCAGAGTATCCAATTGTCATTTTTGTTTGATTGCTTAAAGTTGTAATACAATTTAAGTTAATTTCATCATCGTTTGTTGGATAAGTAGAAGTACATTGCAAAATAGCTAGGTTATTTTTGTTTTTATATTTAGGATTTTGACTTTGGATAAATTTGACAGTTTTTTTTATCTCAGAGATATTAGATAAACCAGTTGATAATATTATTGGTTTTCCTCTTAAAGCAAATTCTTTTATTATAGGATAAGCTGTTAGGTCTCCAGAGCCAATTTTATAATAATCTAAATATTTATCTATCCAACCCAACATTTCTAAATCCCATACAGAAGCAAGATATCCAACTTTATGTGATCTACACATTTTGGCTAAAGAAATGTGCTCATTTTTACTTAATTCAAATTTTTTAAAGTGTTTATATCTGTCTTTCGACTCTATTTTGCTTACAAGTGTTGACCCTGTATATAACTGCAATTTAACTATATCGACACCTGATCTGATTGCTAATTTAACAAGTTTTTTTGCATAACTAAAACTACCTTCATGGTTTCCACCTACCTCTGCTATTAAAAGAGGACCATTTTTTCCAATCCAATTATTTTTTTGTTTCATCAAATCTACTTACTAAACATTTCATAGAAGATAGTTTAAATTAAGATTATTGAATAACATATAATATAAAACTTCATTCATCAAATATTGATCATTGCTGATATTGCTGAATAAATTTTTTATTAATATTTTTAGTGATCCAGGTATTTCTTTGGTTTTTAAGTAATTTAATTAGTTAAATTTCTTAACTGGCTTCATTACATATTAATTGAATAATTACTTTTTTTTTTGTTTAAAAAAACATTTAGTAATTAAATATTATTTTTTTAAATTTAATTTTAAATTTTAATAATAATAAAATATCTTTAAAATTTTTTTCAGTGCATAAATCAAGCCAATTGAGCTATTAGTACTGGTCAGCTGCACGCATTACTGCGCTTCCACATCCAGCCTATCAA
>MDTA01117185.1_pt1 | contig 10899 bp, 11 predicted proteins | sample 811151 | NCBI WGS metagenome assembly MDTA01 (sample SAMN05326648, study PRJNA326480) | marine metagenome | isolation source: seawater | place: Indian Ocean: South | collected 2010 | reverse complement strand
TTTTTGCTTTTTTCATATAATGGTCGGGGCGGCAGGATTTGAACCTGCGACCCTCTGGTCCCAAACCAGATGCGCTACCAGGCTGCGCTACGCCCCGAAGGAAGTACTATTACATTAGAAATATTAAATTTAAAAGCATATTAAGACTTAAAATAAAAGCTTTTTTAATAGAATCTGCTATATATTTATTTGATGATAATATCATGTGAAAAATGTAACAAATCCTTTAATATTCAAGATCATTTAATACCTGATGAAGGAAGATTGCTTCAATGTGGGAGTTGTAATCATAAATGGTTTTTTAGAAAAACTTCTATATCTGTTGATAATAATAAAAACATAGATCTCGAAAAGAAAATAATAATAGAAAATAATAACCAAAAAGAGCCATACAATGAAACTCCAAAAAAACCTAATAATAGCAAAGAAAAATCTTTAAAAAAGTTATCAAATAAAAACAATTTAAAGTTAAATATACCTAAATATATTATAGTTTTTATAATTTCGCTAGCTGCGTTAATTATACTGGCTGATACGTTCAAATTTTCATTAGAAAATTATCTTCCTGGTATAAATTTTATATTGAATAATCTTTATGAAACCTTAAAAGATCTCACTTTATTTTTTAAAGATTTAATTAATTAATGTTTAGATATATAACAAGTTCTTTTAAGTGGTTTTTCAAACTTGAAGCGGCAAGTGGTTTAGTTTTATTATTTTCTGCAATAATAGCTTTAATTATAAGTAACTCAAATTATTCTAATATTTATTTTGAGACACTTAATCAGTATTTATTTATTGGAATAAATGATTTTGGTTTGAAATTGAGTGTAATTCATTGGATTAATGATGCGCTAATGGCTATTTTTTTCTTTTTTGTAACTTTGGAAATAAAAAGAGAATTTATACAAGGTGAGTTATCAAACATAAAACAAGCAATGTTACCAATTATTGGCGCTGTTGGTGGTATGCTCGTTCCTGCGTTAATTTATGTTGTTATAAATTATGGAGATGCCGAAACCATAAATGGTTGGGCAATTCCCTCAGCTACTGATATTGCGTTTTCCTTGGGTGTTTTGTCATTATTGGGTTCACGCGTACCATTATCTTTAAAAGTATTTTTGACAGCTCTAGCTATTATAGATGATTTGGGTGCAATATTGATTATCGCTATATTTTACTCTGGGGATCTAAATATAAAATACTTATCTTTAATGTTAATATCATTCTTAATTTTACTAATCTTAAACAAGTTTAATATTAAAAAATTTTTTCCATTCTTATTAGTTGGTATATTTCTTTGGGATTTTACTCATAATTCAGGAATACATGCTACTATTGCAGGAGTATTGCTTGCGATGACAATTCCACATAGAAAAAAAAATAAAGATTTTTCGTTATTAATAAAAATAGAACATGCCATAAGTCCTTATGTAGCCTTCGGCATAATGCCTTTATTTGCATTTGCGAATGCAGGAGTCTCTTTAGAGGGTTTATCCATTGGATCATTATTAGAAAAAGTTCCATTAGGTATTGTGCTAGGTTTGTTTTTTGGTAAGCAGTTAGGTGTATTTCTATTCTCTTACATATCTATAAAATTAAAATTTGCTCAGATGCCTAATAATTCAAACTGGTATAATTTTTATGGTGTTGGCGTATTAACTGGAATTGGCTTTACAATGAGTTTATTTGTAGGAAATTTAGCTTTTGTAGAAAATGTCCAATACATGGATGGTGTTAAAATAGGTGTATTAACTGGGTCACTATTGTCCACATTATTTGGTTATTTTTTGATATTACTTACGCCAAATAAATAAATGAAGTTAAGATACTGCATAATCATATTAAGTTTTATGTTTTTTTTTAAAAATAATGCATCTGCAAATTATGACAAACTATTTTATGATTTTGAAATTAATGATGTTGCGGGAGAAGAACTAAATTTAAAAAATTATAAAAATAAAGTTGTTTTGCTAGTTAATACGGCAAGTTATTGTGGATTTACAAAACAATATGAAGATTTGCAAAAAATTTGGGACAAATATAAAAATAATAATTTTATAGTTCTAGCTGTACCATCAAATTCATTTAATCAAGAAAAAAAAACAAATAGTGAAGTTAAAAAATTTTGCGAATTTAATTTTAATTTAACTTTCCCTATAACTGAAATTACAGATGTAAAAGGTAAAAATGCACATCCTATATTTAAATGGGCCACAAAAAATCATGGAGCTTCAGCTAATCCAAAATGGAATTTTCATAAAATTTTAATTAATAAAAAAGGAAAAGTTGAAGATACGTACAATTCACTTACAAAACCTACATCAAAAAAAATAATTAAAAAGATTGAGGAATTAATTAATAATTAAGTTCATTCCATCGTAAGCCGGAATAATGGATTTTGGTAATTTTTTTTTTAATTTGTCATAATCTAGAGAGCTATGTAAATTTGTTAAAACTGTAGTTTTTGGTCTAATTTCACTAACTAAATTTAAAACATTTTCTAAATTATAATGTGATGGATGAAATTCTTCTCTTAAACAATCTACAATAAAATATTTTAAATTATTTATTTTTGAATAATGTTTTTTATCAATAAAATTCACATCACTAGCATACGCAATTTTATCGTTAAAAATATAACATACACTATTAATTGAACCATGTTTTACCTCAAAAGATTTTATTGTTATTTTATTTCCTAAAAATGAGTGTTTATTTTTTAATTTCTTCAATGTCATTATAGGTGGATAAAAACCACCATTTTTTTTAAAACAATAATTAAAGGATGATAATAAATATTTGGCAGTTCTTTTGTTTGCATAAACAGGTATTTGTTTACGTTTTTTTAGGTAAAAAAATCTTAAATCATTAATGCCATGAGTTTGATCAGCATGTTCATGAGTATAGAATACTGAATCTAGAGATCTAATATTGTTTTTTAAGAATTGATAGCGAATATCGGGAGATGAATCTATCAGTATGTTGTAATTTTTAATAGATAACAAAGCTGAACATCTTGATCTAAAGTTTTTTTTGTTTTTTGGATTGCACTTTCCAAAATTTCCATCGATTCTGGGCACACCAAGAGAGCTACCACTACCCAATATTGTAAATTTTAATTTCATTTTAATGAGAAGAGTTTATTAAAATTATTTGTTGTAATTTTCTCCATATCATAAGATGTCTTTTTCTTAATTTCAGCGAGTTTTTCTAATGTATATTTTATATAACTTGGTTCATTTTTTTTCCCTCTCATTGGTATAGGAGATAAAAAAGGGCTATCTGTTTCAATAATTAATCGTTCGTTTGGAATATTAAAGAATGTATTTCTTAAATCAGATGAATTTTTAAAAGTTATAATTCCACTAGCTGAAAAAAAGGTATTTAGATCGAATAGCTTTTTTGCAAAATCATAGGAACCTGTAAAACAGTGCATCAATATTTTTAAATTAGTTTTTTTATAATTGTTTAAAATATCAAATGTCTCATATTCAGCATTTCTTGAATGAACAATCAGAGGTAGATTTAATTCTAAACATGATTCAATATGATTTTCAAAACTTTTAATTTGATTAATTTTATCACTATTATTATAGTAAAAATCTAATCCTGTTTCACCAACACCTATAATCTTTTTTGAATACTGCGAGTTTTTAATTATTTGACTTTTAGGAATTAGATTTTTATCAGCTTCATGAGGATGTATACCAAAAGTTCCAAAAATAATTTCATCTAAATCAATTATTTTTTTTATGTTTTCAAAACTTTCGAGATTGGTACATATTGTGAGTAACTTTGTAATTCCAGCATTTTTGGATCTAGATATAACCTCATTTATGTTTTCATACAAAGGTTCATGATCTAGATGACAATGTGAATCAATCATTTGATATTACCTTTTCAAATAAAATACTAATTTTATTTATTTTCATGCCTTTCTTTAAAAATTCATTATTTTTTATACTTTCTATACTTATTTCATTCTCATTAATATTAAATATACTCAAAGCTTTTAAAGAACTTTCAGGTATAACAGGGTACAATAAGACTGAAATTTTCCTAATTAATTCTAAGGAAGTATATATTATAGTATTAAGTCTTTTTTTATCTTCTTTCTTTTTCCAAGGTTCTTCATCATTAAAATATTTGTTGGATAAAAAAAGTTGATCAATAATGAAATTCATATAAGAATTTACGTCTTGATTATTAATATTATTGATCAGATTATTATAATTATTTGAAAAATTTTTTAATATATTTAAATCAGCATCTGTAAAATTTTTATCTTCTGGAACACAAAGTTTTAGGTTTTTTTCAGTAAAAGCCAAAATCCTTTGGCATAAATTTCCATAGTTGTTTGCTAAATCACTATTTATACATGAGATAAGTTTGTCCTTTGAAATACTACCATCATTTCCAAATGATACTTCTTTTAATAAATAATATCTTAATTGATCTAATCCAAATTCATCAATAATTTCAAGTGGATCTAAAATATTACCTTTTGATTTTGACATTTTTTCAACACCTGACAATATCCAACCATGCCCATAGACTCTTTTTGGTGTCGGTAAATCAGCCGCCAATAAAAATGCTGGCCAATATACTGCGTGAAATCTTAATATATCTTTTCCGATCATGTGAAGATCTGCAGGCCAAAAATTTCTGTATAAATTATTTTTAATATCTGGATAATTTAATGCACTTATATAATTAGTAAGAGCATCAAGCCAAACATAAATTACATGATTTTTATTTGAAGGAACTTGTATCCCCCAAGAAAATGACTTTCTGCTGATTGATAAATCCTTCAGTCCAGATTTAACAAAACTCACAACTTCATTTTTCCTTGTCTTGGGCAAAATAAAGTTTTCATTAGTTTCATAAAGTTCCAAAAGTTTATTTTGCCATTTTGATAATTTAAAAAAATATGACTCTTCTTCAACCCACTCTACAACTGATCCTGATGATTTAGAAATTTTAACACCATCTTTCTCTTCGATTTCATCTTCCAAATAAAAAGCTTCATCAGAAACAGAATACCATCCTGAATATTTAGAGAGGTAGATTTCTCCTTTTTCTTCCAATTTGTTCCATAGTGTTTGAACAGACTTATGATGTCTTTTTTCTGTAGTTCTAATAAAATCATTATTAGATAAATTTAATAATTTAGATAATTCTTTAAATGTTTTACTTATTTGATCACAAAACTCCAATGGCTCCTTGTTATTTTTTTCAGCAGCTCTTTGAATTTTAAGACCATGCTCGTCTGTACCTGTGAGGAAAAATACATTATAACCTTCAATTCTTTTAAATCTTGCAAAAAAATCTACAACTATACTTGAATAGGCGTGACCCATATGCGGTTTTGCAGACGGGTAATATATTGGAGTAGTTATATAATAGTTTTTAGCCATAATTCATTTAAAATTAAATATTTAAGTACTTGTTTTCAAACTTTATAAAAAAACTATCTAGATCTAAACTATATTTATTTATAAAATTGTTTTCTGAAATAGATTTTAACAAGCTATCATAATATTTATAATCTTTTGTTTTCGAATACATCTTTAAAAAATAAATTTCAATATAACATTGGAAATTATCAAATATAAACTCGTTTTTTTTATATAATTTATTTTCAATAATAAATTTAATTGCATCTTTAACATCAAAATTATTTAAATTTAGTTTATTTTCCATGACAAATTTAATGTGATTTATCAGAAAACTTGGTGATATTTTAGTTGATTTAAAATCGTTATTTAAATTTTCATAATGATCATTTGAAAAGTATTCAGATATAACATTTTTAGTTTCTTCGTAGTTGAAATTCATTTTAAAAATTAAGCATCTCGAATTTATTGTATCTAAAATTTTTTTATTTATATCATGAGTAAGTATAAAAAGATTTTGTAAATTGGACTCTTCCAAACTTTTTAAAAGTGCATTCGAGGAATTCACATTTAAATTTTCAACACCATTGATAAAAATAATTTTTTTAAAATTATCAAATGACGACTTATTTAAAAAATCTATCATTTTTCTAATTTGATCAATTTCTATATTTTTTTTACCTTTATTTTTCGAAATGTAATAAAAATTTGGATGTGATAGGTTATTTATAAGATTATAAGATTTACTTTCCGTATTAACTTCTAAATTTTGCATAAAATAATTATTTTTGTCGTTTATAGAGAATAAATAATTAATAAAATGCAAAGCAAGAGTTCTTTTTCCTATACCATCTTGACCAGTAAGCATTATTCTAGAAGGTAGTTTGTTAATTTTGTTTAAATTAACAAGTTTATTGAAAAGTTCAGAATATGAGAATAATTTTGAATTATAATTTATCATTATTTAATTAGTTTCATTATATGTGCTAAAACAATTTTTTTATTTAATTCTAGATCTTTATTTGAGTTAATAACCAAATACTGATTTTGATTTTTTATTAAATTTAAATATCCTTTTTGTACCTTTCTATAAAAGCTTAATTTAAAATTATCGTATCTATTTTTATTTTTTCTTAACTTGAGTCTTGTTTTTAAATTTTTTGTACTTATAACATTTAGAAAAGTTAAGTCAGGTTTGATATTTTTTAATAAAATTTTATTTATATCCATAATTAATTTTTTACTTAAACCCATTCCATAATGTTGATATGCTAATGTAGAGTCAATAAAACGATCTAATAGTATAATTTTTTTTTTATAATTATTTTTTATTACTTTATCTATATTTTCGCTTCTTGCTGCAAAATAAAGCATCAAATCAGTAAATGAATTAAATTTGTGTTTTTTATTTAATATTAACTTTCTTATTATTTCTGAATTTTTATTACCACCAGGTTCTCTTATTTTAATAAATTTAATTTTTTTTTGTTTTAAATGATTAGAAACATAATTTATAAGAGTTGTTTTACCAGATCCCTCAATACCCTCAAAAATAATCAGAGGTTTTTTTTTATACATCGCCCCAAATTAAAAAATTAATTGATCTTATGAGTTTGGTGAATTTATTTACTTCTTCAATATTTTCTGAGGCTAATAAATCTAAAGTTTCAATTAAATCATCTTTGTAAAAGATTTTAACTTTACCTACTTTCTGATCTTTTATTATAGGAGCCTTTATTGGACCATCATAGTCAAGTATTACCTTGAGGTTTCTTAATCTTGCTTTTTGAATTGTTTTGTAAACATTAGTTTTAAAATGAGTTTTTACAGTATTTTTTTTACCTAACCAAACTTCTAAATCTTGAAAAGAATTTTTTACGTTATAAATTTCGATTGTATCAAAATTGGTTAAACCATATGTTAAGAGTCTTGATGATTGTTTTGACCTAGAATTTTTTGAGTTAAATCCACTTCCAACAGCAATTAATCTTCTCCCTTTCCTTTCAATTGAAGATGCCAATGAGTATTTCTCTACTGCTAAATAGCCAGTTTTAATTCCATCTGCACCCATATTTTTATATAAAAGAGGATTTCTATTACCTTGTGTTATTGGATCACCCCCTGTCCTATCCCACGTAAATTCTTTTTCAGCAAAGTATTTATAAAATTCTGGAAAATTTCTTATTAAATAATCTGACATTAACAGTATATCTCTAACTGTTGAATAATTGTCAGGATCATTAATGCCAGAAGCATTTGAAAAGTTAGTATTATACATGCCAATTTCTTGAGCCTTGGAAGTCATCATCACTGCAAATTCTTCTTCAGATCCAGCAATACCTTCTGCCAATGTAACACATGCATCATTTCCTGAGGCTACTATTATTCCTCTTAAAAGATTTTCGACAGATACCTCATCTCCAACCATAATAAACATAGAAGAGTATCCGGCATTAGCCAATCTCCATGCATTTTCGGAAACTATAAATTTTTCATCTAAATTAAGTTGACCTTTTTTTATTAGATCAAATGCAATAATAGATGTCATAATTTTAGTCATAGAGGCAGGATAAATAGACATATCAGCATCTTTTTCATAAAGAATTTCTCCAGATAAATAATCTTGAAGAATTGCAGTTTTTGCGTCTAAATTAAATTCGGTAGCTTTTGATACTGATGAAAAAAATATTACGAAAAATATTAATATTATTTTTTTCATTGCTTAATTAATTCCAGATTCTCAAAATAAAGTTTTTCCATTTTTTCAAAATCAAATTTAAGATTTTTAATTGATTTATATGGTCCTATAGATAATCTAAAGTTATTTTGTGCGGTTTTAACAATATTAACTTTTTTTATATTTGTTTCAGACATTATTCTTTCTTTTACCAGTTTTGCCGAGTCTTCATAATAGAAATTAGCAATTTTAATTATATAATTAAACTTTTTTGTTAATTTTGTGTCTTTTTTTTTATTTTCGTCTAATGAAGATATATCTACAATATTGACTCCTTCAACTGGCGCTTTATCGGCAACATTTTTTTCTTCTTCAAACATTTTTGCTTTACCTGCATAGAATACTGAATTTTTATCAATAGACTCAACTAAAATAAATGGTTCATTTAAATCTAGCTCAATTTCAGTAGCAATTCTAGTCGTAATTACAGAATTGTAAAAATTTGGATATTTGGCTTTATTTTTAACTGTAGCAATTATAGATTTATTATTTAATTGATTAGTAATCTTAACATCCGTATTTTTTTTTAAATTCTTTTGAAATATAAATAAATCCCTATCATTTAGTTTCTTATTCACAATTCTATCTAAAAATAATTCTTCTGTATATATTAGAGTAAATCCACTATTTGAATATTTTTTAACAATAATTGGTTCTATAACCGTTTTTTTATTAAAATTTTGATTTGCACATGCAGAAATAAATAAGAAAAAAATTATTATTAAAATTTTATAATTCATCAATAAATTTATCCTTCAGTGTACAAACAGCTAATGCAAATCTTAGCGATCTATTCCACTTTAATATTATTTCATAGTTATCATAAATTATATAAGCAGGTGAGTATAAATTTGAATTTTCTACAATTTCTTTATCAGGTGTTATTATTGCTACTAATAAATCGTCATTACCAAGATCATTACTATAATTACTAATATATTTTTTATAGAAAGATAATTTTTTTTTATATTTTATTTTTCTTGCTGAATAATTTAAATACTTTATTGGTATTTTTTTATCTAAAATAACTTCTTCAAAACATTTATTCTTTGTATTCCATCCCATTTTAGATAAATAATTTGCTGCTGATGCAAATGAATCTTCTGTAGATTTTAAATCTATTAAGTTATCATCATTATAGTCAATTGCATTATTTAAAATTGTCGAGGGCATAAACTGAAAGTTACCAAATGCTCCAGCCCAAGATCCGTATAATTCATCATGTTTAATTTTTTTATTATCGATTAACTTAAGGGCAATAATTAACTCTTTTGTAAAAAATTCACTTCTTCTTTTGTCGTAACTAAGCGTTGCTAATGATGAAAGTATATCCATTTTACCTAGATATTTGCCAAAGTTTGTTTCTATACCCATTAATGATAATAGAAGTTCTTTTTCGACTTTGAACTTTTTTTCTACTTGATTAATTAAATCTTTATTTTTTCTATATGTTTTTAATCCTATATTTACTTTTTTAATATTTGCTCTTTTGCCAATATAGGTTGCTGTATCTTCGTAAAATTCAGGCTGGAACCTATCATACTGGATTACTTTAGGTAAAAATTTTAAATCTTTAACAACTAAAGATAATGTTTCGCTACTTACGCCTTGTGAAATAGCATATTTAGAAAAATTTGACTTCCATTCATCAAAACTTTCGGAATGTGCAGATATTGAGGTTAAAAAAAAAAATAATATAAAGAGAAAATTAAAACTAATTTTTTTCATACAAATCAAACATATATATTATTACAGCAACCCAAATCAAAATGAAACCTATTAGCCTATTCATATCAAAAGGCTCATTATATAAGAATAATCCCAATATAAACTGAAAAGTAGGTGTAATGAAAAATAGCATTCCTGAAGGACCTAATCCAGCAAGATGAACGCCTTTTACAAAGAAGAATAATGGAATCACTGTCATAGGGCCAGCTAGAGTTAAAATAAAGGATAATTTTATAGAATCTAAACCAAAATTTAAATTACCACTTTCAAAGATAAAATAAAAACCAATCAATGCAAAAGGAAGAATAATTAACGACTCTATAAGCAAACCTAAGTCAACATCAACATTAATTTTTTTTCTAAAAACTGTGTATAGTGACCATGAAAATCCTACGATTAAACCAATTAAGGGAAAAGATTTATAAAAATAAAAAAGATAAATTACAGAAATAATCGTTAAAATTATTGAAAATATTCTTGCTTTATTTAATAATTCATTAAAAAATAAATATCCAAAAAAAACACTTAAAATTGGCATAGTAAAATAACCAAAACTTGCATCTACAATTTGATTTGTAGATACTGCATATATCCATACAGACCAATTTATAAAAATTAAAAAACCAGTTATTATTAGATAAAATATATTTTTTTTAATTTTTAATATTTCTTTTATTTTATTCCATTTAGAAAGATAGAATGATGTTAAAATTAACATCGCAGCAGTCCAAAAAACTCTATGCAAAACTAACTCTATGCTACCAACAAATGATAAAGATCTAAAATATATTACACCAATTACTCCCCACCAAAATGAACCTATAATAATGTAGAGAATACCCCTGTTAAAAGATGACATAAATTTAAATAGGATGTTTATATAGATAGATTTTCTTCTTGCATATTCATTTTTTAACAATAAAAGATTATCAAAATGGAGAGATGGCTGAGTGGTTGAAAGCACCGGTCTTGAAAACCGGCAAAGGGGCAACTCTTTCCTGGGTTCGAATCCCAGTCTCTCCGCCATTAAAGCGG
>MDTA01099041.1_pt1 | contig 10899 bp, 11 predicted proteins | sample 811151 | NCBI WGS metagenome assembly MDTA01 (sample SAMN05326648, study PRJNA326480) | marine metagenome | isolation source: seawater | place: Indian Ocean: South | collected 2010 | reverse complement strand
TCTTAAGTATCTAAAAAAATCTATTTTATTTTTTACTGACCATTTCCCACGAAACAGGTGTTCCCTTTTCTATATCTTTTAAAGCTTTTTTTCCGATGATTTCGTCATAAAATTTAGGAGATATACCATAACCTGGCCTTATCCTTCTGACATTAATATTAGTAAAATTTTCTCCTTTTTTTATGTCATCAACGACATACAGAGATCTTCTAAATTTAACATTTTCTTCTTCAGCTAATTTCCTATCAAAAGAAGGTTTGCCTTTTGCGAGATAGCCTAATTTTAAATCATTAGAAAGTGATTTTAATTCTTCGGGTTCCATGGAAAAAGCAGCATCGGGTCCACCATCCTCTCTATTTAATGTGAAATGTTTTTCTATTACCTTTACGTCGTAAGCAAGTGCCAAAAGAGAGCTTAAATTTCCTAAAGTATGATCAGACAATCCGACTTCAACCTCAAAAGTCTTTTTAAGTAAATCAATAGTTGATAAATTTATTTGATCTATGGGTGTTGGATAACCGCTTACACAATGCAATAGAACAATATCGTCTACACCTTCGTTCTTTATAACATCTAAGGCGTCATGAATTTCTTGCTCATTGGCCATTCCTGACGAAATTATAATTGGTTTATTTTTTTCGGCTATATACTTGATTAGAGGAAGGTCAGTCACTTCAAAAGATGCGATCTTATAAAACTTGGTTCCTATATCCTCTAATAAATCTACTGCAGTTTCATCAAATGGAGTGCTAATACAATCAATTGAGAGATCATTGGCATAATTAAATAATTCTTCTTGCCATTCAAAAGGTGTATGTGCCCATTGATATAAGTCCCATAAGGAATATCCATCCCATAAACCTCCCTTTACTAGAAAATCATCTTTTTGAGAATTGATTGTCATTGTTTCTGGCGTATAAGTTTGAAGTTTTACGCAGTCAGCACCATTATCTTTTGCGCTTTTAATTATTTCTTTTGCCCTATCAATGGATCCATTATGGTTACCTGAAACTTCTGCGATCAAATAAGGCTTTGTAATATCTTTAAACATCTTAATCACTATAAAGTTTATGAGAATCTATCATCCTATTATAAATACTTTCTATAGATCTTTCCTGAAGAGGTAAAAATGTATCTCTGAAGATCTCTATAGAATTATTTTTTCTTTCTGTCCTTGCTGATTTTTTAGTTCCTTTTATAGTTTTAAATTCAATAGAGAATGATTCATTAAAAAAAACAAAATCAAAGATTTCTTTAGCTCTATTTAAGTGCCAATCGCTTGTGACTACCTTAATTTTTTTTATATTAGAACTTCTCAAAATTTTCCTTATAAAAACTGCTTCTCCAACAGTATCCTTAGATGAAGTTTCAAGAATAATTTTTGAGTCAGGGATTTTATGAATCTTTTTTGCTCTATCTGCCATAACTTTTGCTAATGAATTTTTCATATCTCTGCGATACTTCCATCCAGTAGTTATTAAAACATCACATTTATCATCTTTAAAAAGTTTACAAGCAAAATCTATTCTTCTTTTGGAATCATAGCTAAGATTATTTGAGTCAGTAACCTCATGAGATAAGCAAACAACAATTGTTTTAAACTCTTTTCGGTGATGATTATCTTTTGAAGTCATTATTTGGTTTGGATGATAATTTCAAACAACTACAATTTTTATTTAACTTAAAATTTTGAGGTTCATACTAAGTTCAGCACTGAATTAGTCTTTTTTTTCTGAACCAAATTTAAAAACTACCTTTGCATCTATTTGATTTTTTGATAATTTTGCATCTGTAAATTCGAGTTTAAAATTTCCATAATCTATAAAAGCTTTTGGATATAATTGACTATCAAGCATTCTAATCTTATTGAAAAGAGACAGAAGATTTGAATCAGGAAGTATCTCATTGTCCTCATGTGAGAGTCTCTTAAAAACTGTAGGACTCCCCTTTTGTTTTTTTGGCTCTATTTCTTCCTTAATTAGAATTTTAATTTGCTCCCCAATAATATTGTAAATTCTGAGTAGTATCTCATCTAATGTTCCATCTAAACTTACTCCATCTCTTAGATAAATTGGTCCAGCATCAAAATCCTCTACCATTAAAAGTGAGCACACTTCAGATGTAGTATGATCTCTTAAAATCATATTTTGAATTGGTGAGCCACCTCTACCATAAGGCAATGGAGAAGAGTGAAAACAAATACATTTATATTTATTGACTACTTCACTTGGAACCTTATGGGACCAGTGAGGAAAAAAAATGAAGTCAGGCTTAATCTTATCTAATAAGGAAAGTTTGATTTCCTCGGGTTTTCTCAAAATAATTGAACCTTTGTCTAAAATTTTTTTCTCTGTAAGAATTTTCTCAATTAATTCATTTTGCAAGCAAAATATTGATGTTTTCATCTTTCAATTCTTCTTATGACTTCAAAAGCCTCTGCCATTTTTAATCCAACTGAGGCTCCTCTAGTTTTTGCAAGGGCATTAATTGATTCAAGCGATCTTGAGTGAGGAAAATCTCTCAATTCCATGTCATAGCAGCCTAAAGCTTTTAATTTCAATTCATGATGGCTTGATGTATCAATAAAAAGATTTGGGCTAAAGTTTTGATTAATTTTGCCTGAACTGTAATCTGTTGATGAAGGTATTTCAAAGCTTCTTATTTCAGTAATGCATTCCTTAGGCTCAGGCCTGAAGGCAGTTAATGTAGCTTCAAAAATTATCCTGTGATCGATATTCAGATCAGAGGGAGAATGAGTGTAAATAATATCAAAATTAAAATCCTTCTTCAGATTTTCTATATATTGAATTAGTTCTAGCAAAGGAACTGTATCAAGCATGTTATCTGGGAATTCTCCACACCCCAGAAGATCGGCCCCAAGAATTCTCATTGCCTTCTGTAAAGCTTCATTTCTATTTTTTACTTCTTTGCTTTTGCTGATAAATCTTGACGATACTCCATCTGTCATTACGATAACTTTTACTTCATCTCCTTCGTTAGAGTGCTTAGCGATTGCTCCACCACAACCTAAAGTTTCATCATCTGGATGAGCCGCAACGACTAGTATTTTTTTGTTCATTTGAAAAATTTTTTCTTTAAATTTTAATCATGTTTTTGTAATCATAATACAATCATTTTTTTACTTTTTTATGCTTTTAAGTCTCGCAAAAATAATTGAATCTTTGTTAACAGTTGTCACAAACTTCTTCTTTAATGATCTCGGAAATTGTAATTAATTCTCTTTCTTTGAGGTCAGGGAACATAGGTATGGAGATTGTTCTATTATAATAATCTTCTGCATTAGGAAAATCTCCCTCCTTGAAACCCAAATTTTTGAAATATGGGTGAAAATGGATAGGTATATAATGAACATTCACACCTAGACCCCTTTTCCTTAATTGATCGAATATATGTTCTTTAGGTCTATTAATTTTTTCCATTTCCAATTCAATTGGATAAAGATGTAAAGCAGAGTATGAGTCAATTGACTGAAATGGCAATGTGATATTAGGAAGATCTAAATTTTCTTCATAAAAGTTCAAGATATCGTGTCTTCTTTTTATGGAAGTATCTATTCTTGTAAGTTGAGAAATTCCTAAAGCAGCATGGATATCAGAAAGTCTGTAGTTGTAGCCTAATTCTTGCTGTTCATACATCCATGTGGACAAATCACCTTTACGTTGTAAATCTTTACTTATACCGTGTGTCCTTAATAAGTTCAATTTGTCATACAAGTTTTTATTGTTTGTCGTAACCATTCCACCTTCTCCTGTAGTTAGTATTTTTACAGGATGAAAGCTAAATACCGCCATGTCAGAAAACTCACAATTTCCAATCTTTTTGTTTAAATATTCACCGCCAATTGCATGCGAAGCATCTTCTATAATTCTAAAACCATATTTTTTAGATAGTTCGCTTATAGCTTTCATATCACAAGATTGTCCTGCAAAATGAACAGGAATTACAATTTTCGGTAAATTTCCTTGTTTTTTAGCTAATTTTAGTTTTTCTTCTAATTTTACAGGGCAAATATTGTGAGTTTTTCTATCTATATCCACAAAATCAACCTTTGAACCACAGTAAAGCCCACAATTAGCCGAAGCTACAAATGAATTAGGACTTGTCCATAATATATCTCCTTTTTTTAACTCAAGAGCCATACATGCTAAATGGAGACAAGATGTAGCGCTATTTGCAGCTATAGCAAATTTAGAATTACAGTACTCTGCAACTCTTTTCTCGAACTCAGGAACTTTATCTCCTTGCGTAAGAAAGTCTGATCTCAGCACTTCAACAACTGCATCAATATCTGACTCAGAAATATTTTGCTTACTGTAGGGAATCATTAAATTTTAAAAGATTGATCAACATGGAGCTTTATCAACTTTCTTAGCGAATCGACATTCAGCCATTTAGAGTTATTGCCTGAGTTGTAACTAAAGCCAAAAGGTACTTTTTTTGCTTTGTGATGAGCCATAAATTCCTTTTCACTATAAGTATGCGAGACCGAAGGTAAAATTGCATAGTAATTTCCAAGATCTATAGTATGAATAGAATCAGATTCTGTGATCATTTCTTCATGAAGTTTTTCACCAGGCCTTATGCCAACAATATTTATTTCTGCATCTGATGAAATAGCTTCAGCAACATCTGTAATTTTATATGAAGGAATTTTGGGTATAAAAATTTCTCCTCCAAGATGGATTTTCAATACATTCAAAACCATATCAACGCCTTCCTGAAGGGAAATGTTAAATCTAGTCATTTCTTTGTGAGTAATTGGAAGTTTTCCTTCCTCCTTTTTTGATAAAAAGAACGGTATTACAGATCCTCTGGATCCCATGACATTTCCGTATCTTACGACACTAAATTTTATTTCCTTCGAACCACGAATGTTATTTGCAGCAGTGAAGAGCTTGTCAGAAGCTAATTTAGTAGCTCCATACAAATTAATTGGAGCGCAAGCTTTATCTGTTGATAAAGCAACAACGTCTTTAACACCACACTCTAATGAAGCTTTAATAACATTTTCGGCTCCAGATATATTAGTTCTTATGCATTCAGTGGGGTTATATTCTGCAGTATCTACTTGTTTAATTGCAGCAGCATGTACAACAACGTCTATCCCCTCGGTTGCCATTTTCAGTCTTTCATAATCTCTGACATCACCAATAAAAAACCTTAATTTTTTAAATTTTTTTTCTGGATATTTTTGTTTTAAATCAAGCTGTTTTACTTCATCTCTTGAAAAAATAACAATCCTTTTTATTTTAGGATATCTTTTTAAAATTACCTCAGTAAACTTTTTTCCAAAAGAGCCCGTACCTCCAGTAATTAAAACCGATTTATTATTAAGCATAATTTTAATTATCTATCATTAAACTTTGGGATGCTAATCTACACTAGCGATAAATATAAAACCCTCATTAAATTATAATCAAAATGGAGATTATTCATTGTGATAATAAGATAGATACCAATTTACAAAGTCTTTTATTCCCAATTTGAAATCAACATTAGGGTGATACCCACAGAAATCCTGCAAGTTTGAAATATCGGCATATGTTTTGTAAACATCACCAAGTTGCATTTCAACATATATTTTATTTGCAGATTTATTTAAGTTAATTTCCAATTCTTCTATGAAGTCAGTAAGTTTTATCGGCTTCCCCCTACCTATGTTGAAAATCTTCGATAAATTCTCATTTTTATTTATAGAAGTGTTTCCTATTCTTTCTAAAATTTTAATAATTCCTTCAACTATGTCATCAATATGAGTAAAGTCTCTGTATAACTCTCCATTATTAAAAATTTCAATTTCTTTCCCCTCTAAAATAGATTTTGTAAATTTAAAATAAGCCATATCAGGTCTTCCATAAGGACCATAAACCGTAAAGAACCTTAGGCCTACTACAGGTAGTGAATACATTTTGGAAAAAGTCTCAGCTATTATCTCATTTGATTTTTTGGTCGCAGCATATAATGAAACAATATTTTCTGTTTTATGGCTTTCTCTGAAAGGTATCTCCTCATTAAGACCATATACTGAACTTGAGGACGCATATAAAAAATTATTAACTTTAAATTTTCTTGATGCCTCAATTATATTAATAAAGCCTGTCAAGTTAGATTCACCATAAGCCTGAGGATTCTCTATTGAATGCCTGACTCCTGCTTGAGCTGCTAAGTGAATTACAGTATCAAATTTATGCTTAATAAATATTTCATCTAAGAAATCATTCCCACTAAGATCATGATTTAAAAAGATAAAATTTTTATGTTCTAAAAGTCTTAATCTATCATTCTTTAAGTTTATGTCGTAATAATCATTCAAGTTATCAATACCAACGACAGAAAAATTATCTAAACACAGTCTTTTTATAAGATGAAATCCTATAAATCCTGCTGCTCCGGTAACAAGAATATTTTTCATAATTTTGATGCTTTATAAAATATCCAAATCATTTATCTGTTTAAAAGCCTGAATGGATTTATTATGTTTCATAATTAACTGACAATTCTATGCCTTCCTCTAAAGAATACTTTGGTGTCCAATCCATTTCATTCATAGTTTTGGTGATATCTAATTGAAGATTATTGTAGAGCTGATTGGCTGTTTCTTTTCTACCTATCAATTTTGCAAACATCATTATCATTTTTTTGTTGAATTTAAACATTCGATTCTTTTTTTTCATATACTTTAATATTAATTCTATTAACTTGCTTGTTGAAACATCGTCATTATCACTTACTAAAAAAATTTTATTTTTTAGTTCTTCCTTTTCAAGGCATTTTTCTATCAAATTAATAAGATTCCCGAGGTAAATAAAACTTCGCAAATTTTCTGTACTAGAAAGAGGTAAAGGAATATTAAGTTTCAGAATTTTTATTAGTATTTTCCAGTTTCCTGGAGAGTGAGCTCCGTAAATCAAGGGAGGTCTCAAAATTACATAAGCCATATTTGAATTGAAGCAAGCATTTACAAGAGCTTCTTCACCTCTCAATTTAGATAAAGTGTAATCGTCATAAGGATGTGTTTTGTCATCTACAGAAATTTTATTGGGAAATTTAGAAATCCTTCCCATAACGCCCGCTGAACTTATTAAAATAAACTTTTTAACGCCGGCTTTCTTTGCTTGCATTGCAAGATTTTTTGTCCCTTCAAAATTAATTTTATTAAATAGAAATTTTTCTTCTTTCCTTTTTTTTCTTATATGAGCTCTTCCAGCGCAATGTATGACTGTATGACAATTCTCGAGCTGAGGAGTCAAATCAAAATCTGACGATAGATCTAGGGAATAGTCATTAGTCGATGAATTCCCTGAAATAGGACAAATTGGAATATTAGAACTAATCAATTTCTTACATAGATTCCTTCCTAAAAAACCATTAGCTCCTGTAACCAAAATCTTTTTTTCAGACATGAAAAACTAAAAATATTGACTGATTCTATTTAAAAATTTGAAGAAAAAGAATTTTATGCCTATTTCTATTCCATTTTTATTTAGGGATTTAATTATTTCAATATTACCTTTTAAGATATTGATCCAACTCTGATTTGTAGCTCCACCAACTCTCATATATATTTTTTCCCCTGGAATATATTTAGTACAGACACCTTTAGTGATAAATCTGCACATTAAGTCAAAATCTGCTGCAAAATAAAAATCTTTTCTAAAGTGACCATACTTCTCAAAGACTTCTCTTCTTGCATAAAAAGATGGATGAGGAGGTATCCATCCTCTCGAAAAACTGCCTTTTGAAAAAGAATGAGCTTTCCAATTTCTTAATATTTTTATCCCCTCTTTAATATCATTTTGTATATAGGATATGTCTCCATAAACTGCTTCAGTATGAGGGTTCTGGGAAAAATAAGTCGCATATTGATTAATAATTTCGTCATTGCAAAAGAAATCATCAGAGTTTAGAAATCCTATTACATCGCCTGTAGCTATTTCTATACCTTTATTCATTGCATCATATATTCCGTCATCTTTTTCCGAAATTACTTTACTAACTCTGTTTCCGTGTAATTTGATTATTTCAATCGTATTATCCTTCGAACCACCATCAATGATAATGTGCTCAAGATTTTGCCAAGTTTGCGAATTGACAGATTGTAGTGTGTCGTAAATACTTTTATCGCTATTAAAGCAAACAGTAATTATTGAAAATTTAATTGATTTAGCTTCTGTCATAGACGTCTTCGAGTCTCTCTATATCGTCTTCTCCAAGATAATCTCCCAACTGAACCTCGACAATTATAAGATCCTCACTGAAAGGATTGCTTATGGAATGAATATCCTCTTTAGCAAAATAAATAGACTGATCTTTCTCTATGATATATTTTTTTTTGTTCTTTATTACTTGCCCTTTACCAGATACAACACTCCAGTGCTCAGATCTAAACTTGTGCCTTTGTAAACTCAATTGATGACCTGGATTAATGGTTAGTTTTTTTACCTGAAAACCATCCTCCAGAAGGATAGTTTTATAATTTCCCCAGGGTTTTAATACCTTACTGTTATGTAAAAGTTTAGAATTTCCTTGTTCTAATTTTTTTATGACAGTCGTAATATTTTTGATGCCTTCAATACTTGAGACAACTAAAGCATCATTCGTGTTTAAAATTACTATTTCATTTAAATCTATAACAGCTATAGGATTATCCTCAGAGAAAATTATTGAATTACTTGTATCCATCAAAAAGACATCGCCTCTAGTTACATTTTGTTTAGCATCCTTTTTATTAGCTTTATAGATTTCTTTCCAGCTCCCAAGATCACTCCAAGCTGAATCTAAAGTAAATAAAACATTTTTATTAGAATTTTCCAAAATAGCATAATCAATAGAGTCAGCAGGGCATCTAGAATATTTTTTTGGGTCTATTAAAACTTTATCTTCAACTAAACTGAAAGAGGATTTAACTGACTTATATATTTTGGGGCGATGCTTAGAAAGCTCGCTTAAATAGACTTTTGGCTTAATTAAAAAAATACCACTGTTCCAATAATAATTCGGCGATTTATGAAATTTTCTGGCAATTTCGATATTGGGCTTTTCTATAAATCTCTTTACTTTTTTTTCTTTGGTTCTATTACTTTTAACATTTATATATCCATATGAAGTAGAAGCTTCTTTTGTTTTAACTCCTATAAGGGCAATATTTCCCTCTTTGCTAGATTTATAGCCAGCAGAGATAGTTTCAATAAATGATGAATTTGTTGAGATTAAATGATCAGAAGGTAAAACAAAAAGTGTTTTGTTTTGTTCTTCAAATAAAATAGCTGCTATTGTTAATGCAGGGGCAGTATTTTTTGATTCTGGTTCACAGATAAAATTACAATTAATATCTACAACTGATGCCTGAAATTCGGCCAGGAAAAGATTCTCTCTATTTGTAATTATTGTAGCAGACGAAAATCCGATTTTTTTCAATCTAAATAAAGTATCTTGAAAAAGTGAATTTTTTCCAACGAAGTTATGAAATTGTTTTGGCTTATTAGAATTGGAAATTGGCCAAAGCCTCTTCCCCATCCCGCCAGCTAAAATTATAGGCTCTACATCTGTAAAGTTGGGCTTCATAGAATTTAATCAATAAATTTTTGGATGTATTCTATATGTAATTTTGCACAATTTTTAGAAGAAAAATATTTTTCAGCAACCTTCTTTGATTCTAAACTTATTTTGTATGATAAATTTTTGTCAATTAAGCTTGATATTGATAAGGATAATTTTTTCCAATCAAATACTTCCGCAGTGAAACCATTCTCGCCGTCAATAATATAATCATCAACATCTCCCACTTTATACGTTGCAACTGGTAATCCAGACATCATTGCTTCCCATATTGAGATTGGAGAGGATTCTGATTTTGAAGTGAACAAAAAAATATCCATTTTTTCTAAATCATTATGAATCCTATCTGAGGGACCGCAAAACTCAATATTTTGAACATCGTATTCATCAACTAGTTCCATTAATTTATTTTTATAGCTTTGTTGACTCTTAAAAGTAGGACCAAAAACCTTAAAAGATAAATTATATTTTTTCATCATATTTAAGTCTCTTGCGATTTCTATGAAATCTTCTAAATTTTTTAGAGGATTAATATTACAAACTGTTCCAATTGTTATTAAGTTTTTTTTTGATAAATCATACTCTCTGGCAATACTTCCAAATTTAATTTCATCCACTGGAGCCTGTATAACCATTCTGGACCTTTGATAAATTAAATTCTCGTAGTATTTTTTTGTGGCCTTGGAAGCGAATATGTATCCATCTGCAAGATAGGAAAGGTAACTAAAAATAAATCTTATAACAAAAGGAGAGTATGTATCGTTCAAATGCCAAATAACCTTTTTTCTTGCAAAAAATCCAGAAATAGCTCCCTTGATTTGCCAAGAGCCACCAGCGCAATATATGGTTTTTTGATTGCTTTTAAGTAAAAATATTGCCAAAAAAATTATTTCAGGAATAAAAAATATAAAATACCTCAGAATTCTCAAAGGTTCTCTTGAAAGCCTTGATAAAAAGAAAGTTGTTTCATAATCCACTTTATATTCATCAAAAAGTTCTTGAACTTGATTTGAATCTTCTGGAATTAATACTTTATTTTTTCCAGGCAGATGTTTCAGCATCCTCGCAATATAGACGTGCGGCCCTGCTAACCTTCCGTCTTCTAATAAAAAAATTATTCCAGAGTCAGACATTTATCAGCCTGATTTTTGAAATAGAAATATAAAAAAACATTAACTATTTAAGATTTTGATATGTTGAACTCTTTAAAAAATTTATGAAGAAGAATTAAAACAAATATTGGTATAAGGCTATAAATTGCATAGATCAATTGAGTGCTAAAAGCCCCTCTCCACATAACAAAAAAGAAGGGAAAGAAGG
>MDTA01107259.1_pt1 | contig 10900 bp, 9 predicted proteins | sample 811151 | NCBI WGS metagenome assembly MDTA01 (sample SAMN05326648, study PRJNA326480) | marine metagenome | isolation source: seawater | place: Indian Ocean: South | collected 2010 | reverse complement strand
TAGACACGCTAGCTTCAGGTGCTAGTGCTCGCAAGGGCGTGGAGGTTCAAGTCCTCTCCTGGGCACCATTTGAAAAACGTCGAAAGACTATGAGAGACCATTTAAGACACTGATTCTTAAATTGTTTTTTGTTTCTGGACACCAAACATCTTGTCTCTCATGGTCTCGAATTGTCCCTTCTGTGGAACGCCAGTGGAACGTGAGTGGAACGCAAAACCGGGATTTTGATGCCAAATTCTGGCCTTCACACTGACTTGATATTACTCGTTCCACCACTCTCTGAACTGTTACATTCTTCCCGACAGAAACTGCCTAACAAATGTGTTTCCATCACCATAAGTTCGATCAAGCAGAGCACGAATCTGATCTGACACATTATCTATCTGGGATCTCTCGGCGGCAGCCAGAGCAAGATCATAGGCTTCTACCACATCCATGCCCGTAACCTCGTAACCCCACCCCTCATTCAACCAGCGAAGAGCCGCTATTGCCGCGCCTAGAGAGAACGCAGGCTCCGATTCGAGAAAATCTCTCGCTGCCCGAATCAGCGTCTTCGGCTCGCATGGACTCTGATCAGCGAGCTGTAATGCAAGTCCATATAGTTTCAATTCCTTGGCCGTCGCAAACCACTTACCCTCTTCCCCCGGTATGGTCAAATTATCGCTGAAAGATGCACACCTGAACCGCCTGATAAAGGAGGGACGTGGAGATGAAGCTTTTGCCTACCAGGCACAACAGCGTTGAACTGATTCAAACAAAACTCCCGCACGACCGATCAAATTCTCATACCAGCAATTGTGCCGCCAGATGCTGGTCGAATATCCGGCGTACCCGGATTGCGAATCAACCCGCGACGCCCGCTACGACGGCATCATTGATCAGATTCTCCATCAGCTCCTGCTTGCCGCTGATCCGGGCGGGCTCGCCCCTGGCCGCGGCGAGGTCACGCAGTTCTGCCAGACCAAGCTCGCCTTTCTCGAAGCGTTCACCGTCTCCCGAGTCAAAACTTGAATACCGACCGTCCTTGAGTTCGCCATAGCGAGGATCATTGATCACACGGTCGGCAATGACGAGACCGCGCGCAAACGAGTCCATACCGCCGATGTGCGCAATAAACATGTCTTCGAGGTCGGTCGACTCACGCCGAGTCTTCGCATCGAAGTTCAGGCCGCCCGTGCCGAGTCCGCCGTTCTCGAGTACGACCATCATGCCGTGCACGCAGTCATAGAGGTCCATCGGGAACTGATCCGTGTCCCAGCCGTTTTGCGGGTCGCCTCGATTGGCGTCAATGGAGCCGAGAAGCCCCGCATCGGCGCTCATGCGCAGATCGTGTGCGAAGGTGTGACCGGCTAGCGTTGCGTGATTGGCTTCGATATTCAGTTTGAAATCACCGTCCAGGCCGTGGTGACGCAGGAAGCCGATGACGGTCTGGGCATCGAAGTCGTACTGATGTTTGGTGGGCTCCATCGGCTTCGGCTCGATCAGGAAGGTGCCTTCGAAGCCGATCGATCTCCCATAATCGCGGGCTTTGCTCAGGAACATCGCAAGGTGCTCGAGCTCGCGCTTTGTATTCGTATTCTGGAGGCAGACATAGCCTTCACGGCCACCCCAGAACACATAGTTCTCGCCGCCGAGCTCAACGGTTGCATCGATGGCGCCCTTCACCTGCGATGCCGCGTAGGCAACGACATTGAAGTCCGGGTTTGTCGATGCGCCGTTCATGTAGCGCGGGTTTGAAAACACGTTGGCGGTACCCCACAGCAGTTTCATGCCCGTGGCATCCTGGCGCTCTTTGGCAAGACCGACCATCTCCTGCAGGTTCTTCTCGGTCTCCGCAACCGTAGCGCCTTCGGTCGACAGGTCGACATCATGGAAGCACCAGTACGGCACGTTCAGCTTGGAGAAGAACTCGAACGCCGCGTCCACGCGATCGCGCGAGCGATCCATCGCATCGTCCTTTTCCGCCCACGGATGAACCTGCGTGCCTGGACCAAACGGGTCCGCACCGGTCGCACAGAACGTATGCCAGTAACACACGGCAAAACGCAGATGTTCTTCCATCGTCTTGCCGGCGACAACCCGATTCGGATCATAGGTCTTGAACGCCAGAGGATTATCCGACTCGGGTCCCTCGTATTGAATCTGGCCAATACCCGGAAAATACTCCCGGTCGCCAATGAAGACGGTACGACTCATAATGTTGCCTCTCTCGTATTCAGATTATGTGTACATCGAAGTAACGGCTTCGACTGCACGTTGATAGTCCTGGTAGTAGTCCTTGTAGTCGTTCACTGCTGCACTTCGCGGTTCGCAGCTGCGGCTGTCGTCCTTGGTCAGATGCGCGTCGACGAGATCCTCTATCGAGGCGCCAGACTCGACGAGCTCTAATGCCTGCAACGCGGCACCGAATGCCGCACCCTCATCCTGATTGAGCACCACTACCGGTGCATTGCAGATATCGGCCACGAGCTGGCGCCACATGTCGCTTTTGGCGCCGCCACCGGTGACTACGATCTCCCTGGTCTCGACACCCAGAGACGCCAGCTCGTCGATGCCGAACTTGAGCGCGTATGTCGCACCTTCTACAGCAGAGCGCAACAGGTTTTCCGGTTTCGTATTGTGGCTGTTGAGGCCGACGATACAGCCCTTGGCATTCGGCAGATTCGGCGTACGCTCACCATTGAAAAACGGCAGCGTAATAACGCCGTCGGCGCCGCGTGGCGCGGAGGAGATCCGGGATTCGAAACTCGCAATATCGGCACCGAGCAACGAGCGCATGAGCTCCGTCGTCACCGTGCAGTTCATCGTGCAAAGCAACGGCAGCCAGCCGCCGGTCGACGAGCAAAATGCGGCAATGTTGCCGTTGGGATCGACGATAGGTTCCTCCGCATACGCATACAGGGTGCCGGACGTACCGAGGCTCATCGTGACATTGCCGGGGCGCACATTACCCGTGCCGATCGCGCCCATCATGTTGTCACCACCGCCGATACCGACCGGAATACCCGCCGGCAGACCAAGCTCTTCGGCGACCTTGTCGCGTAACACGCCTACGGCTTCGTTGGCGCTGCGCAGTGCGGGCAGACATTCGTGTAGATCACGGTCCGCATCGATGGCACGCAGCATGGTCTGCGACCACTCACGTTTGCGAACGTCGAAGAATCCGGTGCCGGACGCGTCGCCCATCTCCATGCACCGTTCACCGGTCAGGTAAAGGTTCAAGTAGTCGTGCGGCAACAGGATGCCGGTCATCTTTCTATATAGATTCGGCCTGGCTTTCTTCAGCCAGCGCACTTTCGACGCCGTATAGCCGGGTGCGATCGGGTTACCGACCTTTTCGATGCAAGCATCGCGGCCGCCGAACGCCGCCATGATCTCGTCGCATTCGACGGCCGTCGACGTGTCACACCAGAGCTTGACCGGCGCGAGAACTTCGTCCGAATCATCGACGGCTACGAAGCCGTGTTGCTGGCCGGACACTGCGATTGCCCGCGCCGACCTGCGCACCTCAATGTCGACCTTTTGAAACGCATCTCGCAATGCATCGAGCCACCAGTGAGCCTGCTGCTCGGCAATGCCGTCCTCACCCTGATAGAGATTCAGCGGCGAGCTTGCATCGCCCACGATCGCACGACGCGCAGAGTCGTAGAAGACGACTTTGACGCTCTGCGTACCGAGATCGACTCCGACCACTACGGACATTGCAGTTCATCCCAAAACGCGTCTCTAGCACCGCCCGGGTTTGGCTCCACGAGCACACTGCTCTTGATGACCAACTGCAACGTCCAGACGTTTCTTATGTCTTCAAGAGGATTACCAGCGAGGACGACAAAATCCGCTATTTTTCCTACCTCAATAACACCCCTTTCGTTGCCAACGCCGATCGCTTCTGCGCTCGTGCTCGTGCTCGTGCTCGTCGCCGCGACGATTGCATCGCCTTCGGACATACCGCACTCGACCATCAGCTCGATCTCGGACAGCGTGCAAAAGCCCACCGGGTTGATGTCTGCACCGTAGGTGACCTGCACGCCGGACTCATAGGCAAGTCGAAGGCTTTCGTCGTGCCGATCTCTGATGCGCGGGAATCGGTCGCGCTGGGATTCGGCCATGCCGGTCCTGTCGTAAAATTCCTCGTTGTGCGTCACCGACAGCGTCGGCGTCAGGAAGACCTCGTGGGCCGCCTCGACTGCGGCGCGGATTTCCTCGGATGTGAACTGCAGCTCCCCGAATGCCATGCCTTGGTCGATCGTCTCTCCCGCCGTCGTCACGAGCTTGATGCAATCGACGCCCTGTTCCAGCTGCCGCGAGACCACCTCGCGTATCGCCTCCACGCCACGAACTCCGATGTTGCGCCCCATGAAATGTGCATGTCCGCCGGGAACAATCAGTGGATTACCCGCAGCCCTAATCGTCGGACCGGTATGGATCCCTTGCTCGAATGCGTCGCGCCAAGCCACGTCCATGAACGCGTCTTCACCAAGCGATCGCATCGACGTAATACCGCAACCTAACGCATCCATAGCGTTACGACCTGCCCGAATCGTCCGTTCCGCAACAGACTCATCGGGTGATTCGGGAGCCGGCCAGAGATCACCAAGGTGTACATGCGTCGAGCAGAAACCGGGTAGCAGGAAGCCACCCTCGAGATCGATGACTTCGGTATCGGGTGCGAGTTCCCCGACCGCGCCGGTTTCGACGCGCTCGATCCGATCGTCAAAGACCAGGACCTGGGCATTGCTGACCGGCGTTCCGCCGAGGCCGTCGATCAGAGTGCAGTTTTTCAGCAGTTGCTTCATTGTTTGATCGATTCAGCGCTGGAGATTGACATGTAATCGTCGGGCGCGCTTACGCCAGTTCTCGGCCAGCACAGCCAGATGACTGAGCTGCTCGATCGCCTCCACGTCGCGATCATCGCCAATGAGCAATCCAAACACTCGTTCCACGCGCCACTGCTCGTACGGGCGCTCGAGCAGCTCGATCGTATCGCCGGCAGCGACGACGCCGTCTTGCACGACCCGATAGTACCAGCCGCAACGACCTGTCCGGATGACTTCCCTGACCATATCCTGGTTACCGAAGCTGTGCCCGAGTTTCCAGCAAGGCTGCCGGCCCTGGCTCACCTCCAGGACTGCAGTGCCCAGGCGGAATCGGTCGCCGACGCAGACGTGAGATTCGGTGATGCCGAGCGTCGAGATGTTCTCGCCGAAAGCCCCGGCCATGTCGAACTTCCCGGCCAGAGCGGGCTGTTCCTCACGCCACTGTTTATAGTGATCAAAGGCGTAGTGCAGTATTGCTTTGTCGACACCACCGTGATTTTTGAGATCGGCCTGGCTGTCACCTGCGAGTCCAAGCGCATGCACCTCGACCGGACCTGCGACGGGCGACTTGAGGTATGCACTCGGCTCTCCCTTCGGACCGAAAGCTCGTACGCTCCCAAGTCGTACTTCTTCGACAGTAACTCGTGGGAGCACGGATCAGACGTCTTTGCCCTTGCGATCGGCAAGCCACAATCCGCCGAAGATCACGAGTAGAATCGCCGGGAACAATGCGATCATCTGGAAGGATTCTTCGGCGGCGAAGGCGAGAACCTCTCTCATCTCCGGTGTCCCCGCGGCCAGCGCGGCGAAGGCTGATTCGCCGCCTGCGGCCTCGAGCTTGGCCTTGTCGTAGACGGCACCGATTGCGGGCAGCACGAACTGGATCGACAGCGCACCGGCCGAACCGATCAGGCCTATGGCCCACGCGCCCGCCCTAGGGTAACGTGCTGCCGCCTGGGCGAGCATCGTCGGCCACATGAAACACACACCGATTCCCCAGAACGTCGCCGCAACCAGTGCGGATACAGGGGAGTCTGCGCCGCTCAACAGGTACAGCCCGATCATGGCCAGCAGACTTGAAACCCAGAGTAGTCCCGTCGAGGTCAGTACGGCTTCGACAGGTCCGGCGAAGTGCCGGAACACAAACATGATCACCGAGATGTAGACCAGCAACAGGATACCCTGCATCCCGACCACTTCCGTCAGCGCAATCTGGACCCACTGGCCAGGCGCCAGTTCCGAAGCCGCCGCCAGGAACATCGCGCCGAACCAGATGAAGAATGCGGGCCGTCGGAAAATCTCCAGCAGCATGTCGTGAAACGACACCTCGAGTTTCTTCGCCTCCGTGTGCGGAAATTTCTCGCCAATCGCCATGAACCCAAAGACCAGGGCCGGTATCGGCGTCAGGGCCAGCGCCACCTGCCAGTTCAGATTCATATTCGCGAGGATGACGCCGGTTATACCGCCGGCAGCGAGGCCCGCGGGCCACCAGGCGTGCAACACATTGAGTCGATGTGTCTTGTCGTCCGGATAAAGCGACGCCGTCATCGGGTTCGTGAACGACTCAACGCAGCCCCAACCGATTCCGGTGATGAGCACCGAGACGAACATAACCCAGTAGATGGCCATGTCACCACCGAATGCAGCCGCGATCGGACCGGCAAATATCATCATGAGCGTGCCGATGACAAAGCTGCCTGCCGAGATCAGAGCCATGCGTCCCATGCCAATGTAGTCCAGAAACGGCGAGGTGATGAACAAGGTCAGCGCGAATCCCGTAAAACCGGCGCCCAGAACGCCACCGATCAGGGCGCCCGATTCGGCGAGGTTCACCGGATCCAGGAAGACGGCCTTGAGGTCAGCGGATACGGCAGCCCGCAAGGACACGGTGAAGGCCGCTGTGAACAACGCGATAACGCCGATCCAGAATAGTTTTCGACGGTTATAACCGTCCCCATCATGTGCGTGTTCAGACATACGCGACTCCTTGATTTTTCTGATTATTGGTCCCGGCGCTAATCGAGCCCGAGAATCCGGCGGTTGGCGGCGAAGTCGGCTTCGCCACCGGCAAAGTCATCGAAGGCCCGTTCAGCGACTTCGATGATGTGATCTTCGATGAACGTCGCGCCCTCGCGTGCGCCCTGCTCGGGATGCTTGAGACAGCATTCCCATTCCAGCACGGCCCAGCCGTCGAACCCGTACTGCGTCAGCTTGCTGAAGATACCGCGGAAGTCGACCTGCCCGTCGCCGAGCGAGCGGAACCGTCCGGGCCGATCGACCCAGCCCTGGTAGCCGCCGTAGACACCTGAGCGACCGGTCGGATTGAATTCGGCGTCCTTGACGTGGAACATTTTGATCCGCTCGTGGTAGATGTCGATGAAGTCCAGGTAGTCGAGCTGCTGCAGCACAAAGTGACTCGGGTCGTAGAGAATCTGCGCGCGCGGGTGCTGATCCGTCGCCTCGAGGAATCGTTCGAAGGTCACACCATCGTGCAGATCCTCACCGGGGTGAATTTCGTAGCAGAGATCGACGCCACATTCGTCAAATTCGTTCAACAATGGCAGCCAGCGCTCGGCAAGCTTTTCAAAACCCGTCTCCACCAGGCCCTGCGGGCGCTGCGGCCACGGGTACATCGTGTGCCACAGAAATGCTCCGGAAAACGTAACGTGCGCCGTCAGCCCGAGACGCTTGCTCGCGCGAGCCGCGAGCGAGAGTTGTTCGATCGCCCACGCGGTGCGCGCGGCCGGATTACCTCTTACGGATTCCGGCGCGAACACATCGAACATCTCGTCGTATGCCGGGTGAACGGCCACGAGCTGGCCCTGCAGATGCGTCGACAGCTCGGTAATCTCGACGCCGGCATCGGCACAGATACCCTTCAGCTCGTCGCAATATGCATCGCTTTCGGCCGCCTTCTCCAGGTCAATGAACGAAGACTCCCAGGTTGGGATCTGCACGCCCTTGAAGCCGAGTGACGACGCCCAGCCGGTGATCGCGGGGAGCGAGTCGAACGGAGGGTCACCGGACGCAAACTGAGCCAGGAAGATGGCGGGGCCTTTGATTTTTTTCATGGGCGAATCCTCTTTGTGTTTTCAGTCGACCGGTACGTCCGTCCATTTTTCATTGCCGCGACTGTTGCGCAGGATGGCATCGACGAATGCCAGGCCGGAGAGGCCATTGTCGATCGTGGGATAATCATGCAACGGATCGTGATTCTCACCTGCCTCGTGTGCCGCGACCGCAAAGGCAAAGTTCCGATAGATGTTGGCGAACGCTTCAAAATAGCCTTCCGGGTGACCGCCCGGAGTCCGGATGTGAGCCTGGGCTGCCGGCGAGAGGTAGGGCTGGTCCGCTCCGGAACGCAGCTTCTGAGCCGGCTCGCCCTGTCGCATGAGCCACAACGTGTTCGGTTCCTGCTGGCACCATTCTAGCCCACCGGTTTCACCGTAAACGCGAATGTTGAGATTGTTTTCCTCTCCGTTGCAAACCTGGCTGGCTGTTAGCACGCCCTTGGCGCCGCCGGCAGTGCGGAAGAGAACCGCCCCGTCGTCGTCGAGCTTGCGGCCTTCGACGAAGATCGACAGATCGGCGCAGACCGATGCGATCCGGTCTCCGGTCACGTATTCGGCCAGTGTTTCCGCATGCGTGCCGATGTCTCCCATGCAGCCGGACGGTCCGGATCTCGCCGGGTCAGTACGCCAGTCGGCCTGTTTCTGGCCCGAGAATTCCAGCAGTGTCGACAGCCAGCCCTGAGGATATTCGACGTAGATCTTCCTGACCTTGCCGATCTCGCCCGCGGCGACGAGGTGGCGAGCCTCCTTGACCAGCGGATAGCCCAGGTAAGTATGCGTCAACGCATACAACTTGTCGCTGGCCTCGACGGACGCTTTAAGTTCGAGCGCCTCCTCGAGATCCCGCGTCGCCGGCTTGTCCGAAATCACGTGGAATCCCGCCGCGAGTGCGGCTTTGGCTATCGGAAGATGCGAGTCGTTCGGCGTGACGATCGATACGAGTTGCATGCGCTCATCAGCGGGCAGTTCCTGCTCGGCCCCGAGCATTTCCTCCCAGGACCCATAGGCTCGCCCGGGATCGAGATACAGCGCCTCGCCTGTCGCCCTGGAATTATCCGCCGAACGGCTGAAAGCGCCGCAGACGAGTTCGATCTGACCGTCGAGCGCGGCCGCCTTCCGGTGGACGTCGCCGATGAATGCGCCGAGACCTCCTCCCACCATGCCCATACGGATTTTTTTTGTCATCACTTTGCCACTCTCCCAAGGATAATTACGCCGGATCGACTTCCCGGTACGACGCGATGAGGTGCCACACTTCCTGGTCGGCAGCGAACTCGAGCTGCGCGATGTAGTCTTCGCCGGCGACGGCGGCAAACATGCCGGGGTGAGGTGCGTACTTCAGCGTAAATCGATCCGTGGCGGTCAGAGCGCCGCCCAACATGGATACAGCACCCAGGACTGCCACCCCCGCGATCAAAAACTGCCTTTGCGACATCGGTGAACTCATAGAATCAGAACCACGAAACCATTCCACAATCTCACTACGCTCCTGTCCCTGCCGGCACGAGCTCGGCGCAGGCCGTCGCGATCCTGCCGCACGCCTCCTCCAGGACCTCGAGAGATGCCGCGAACGATAACCGGAAGAACGGCGACAGTCCGAACGGCCTGCCAGGTACAACGGCAACATTGGCGGCACGCAGCAGATACGCAACAAAATCAGTGTCCGTCTCTATAATCTGCCCGTCTTTCGTGCGAGCGCCGATCAGCTCGGCACAACTTGCATAGATGTAGAATGCGCCTTGCGGCTTGCTGCACTCGATCCCGTCGATCTCGTTAAGCAGGTCCAGGATCCGGTCCCGGCGTTGCTCGAATATCCCGCAGCGTTCGCGGACGATGTCCAACGGACCATTGAGCGCTTCTATCGCGGCCCACTGGCTAACCGAACAGGGACATGATGTCGCCTGGCTCTGCACTTTCACCATGGCCTTGATCAGCGGCGCCGGCCCACAGCCATAGCCGACCCGCCATCCTGTCATCGCGTACGCTTTGGATACACCATTGATGATGAGCGTGCGGTCCCGGAACTCCGGGTCCACCATCACTGGGCTGACGAATTCCGCACCCTCATAGACAAGGTGCTCGTAAATATCGTCGGCCAGAATCCAGATGTCCGGATGCTCACGCAGCACCTCGAACAACTGCTCGTAGTCAGACCGTGAATACATTGCCCCGGTCGGGTTCGACGGCGAGTTCAGCAACAGCCAGCGGGTACGCTCGGTAATCGATTCTCGCAGCCGCTCGGGTGTGAGCAGAAAGCCCTCCTCAGCAGGGCACGGAACGACAACGGGCACAGCTCCCGTAATGCCGATCATGTTGTTGTATGATGTCCAATAGGGAGCCGGAACGATGACTTCATCACCAGTATCGAGACTGGCCATCAGGGCGTTAAAGAGAACCTGTTTCGCACCCGCCGAAACTATGACTTCATCACGAGCATAGTCGAGGCCGTAATCGCGTCGCATCTTGGCACAGACCGCATCCTTGAGCTCGGGAAGTCCGTCTAGCACCGTGTATTTCGTGGCGCCGCGCTTCATCGCGTCAGCCGCCGCCTGCTTGATGTGCCCCGGTGTATCAAAGTCCGGCTCCCCGGCACTCAGGTCGACGACATCCCGGCCCTCCTGCCGCAACTCTGCAGCAAGCCGCATGATCTGCAGGATCTCGGATACACCGATCGAATCCATTCGATTCGCAGCATGAAACTCTGACGACATGATTGTTGCCTAAGCGACGTCGAACTTGACTCCCTGCGCGAGCGGCAGGGAGTCACCATAGTTGACCGTGTTGGTCTGCCGGCGCATGTAGATCTTCCAGGCGTCGGAACCGGTCTCGCGGCCGCCGCCGGTTTCCTTCTCGCCACCGAATGCGCCGCCGACCTCCGCGCCGGAGGGCCCAATGTTGACATTGGCAATGCCACAATCCGAGCCACGTGCCGAAACGAAAGTTTCCGACTCGCGCATGTCCGTTGTGAAGATCGATGAAGACAGTCCTTGCTTGACCTCGTTGTGCAACTCG
>MDTA01193758.1_pt1 | contig 10901 bp, 7 predicted proteins | sample 811151 | NCBI WGS metagenome assembly MDTA01 (sample SAMN05326648, study PRJNA326480) | marine metagenome | isolation source: seawater | place: Indian Ocean: South | collected 2010 | reverse complement strand
CTGTGCTAAGGGTTAGGTCACTTTTTGGCGAGCGACGGGATGGCGACCACGAACAGCGAGGTGCAGATCGTCGGCGGGGATTATCGCGCCAAACTGGGCGAATCCCCCGTCTGGATCAACGGCGAGCTTGTATTCATCGATGTGGTGGCGAAGGAGATCTGCACCCTGAGGGACGGCACAGTGCGTCGTGCGCAGCTCCCGAAGATGCCGGGATCGATCGTCCCCTCGTCCAAAGGGGGGTTCCTCGCCGCGCTATCGGTGGACGCTGACGGGTCGGGCGGTCACCTCCGACGCGTCGTGCTGCGTTACGACGATACCGGGACACTCGAAGCGGACACGTCAAAAGAGTTCTTCTGCAACGTCCTCGACGCCCAGGTCCACCGTCCGCTCGCGGACAAACCCGGGGAGAGGCAGTGCTTGAACGACGGCAAGTGCGACGCTCGCGGCCGCGTGTGGGTGGGAAGCAAGGTGCTCAGTCGCCCGGACATGGACGCGCGATACGTCCAGGCCGGTCCAGATACGCCGACGGGTTCCGAAAACGACGAATCGAACGCGTCGTCGGCGCACTTCTCGCCGAGCGAGGATGCGCCGCCCGCCGGCGCTTTGTTTTGCGTCGAGCCGGCGTTCAGCTTCAGAAACGGGTCCATGGTGAAGGTGGGCGTCGCGGGTGCCGTGGCGGAGGTCGGCGGCGTGTGGACGAGCAACGGTATCGCTTGGTCCCCGGTCGGCGACACGATGTACTACGCCGACTCGCCGCGACGAAGGGTCGAGGCGTACGACTTCGACGCGGAGAGCGGATTGTTGCGAAACGGGCGGGTGTTTGCTCGGATGCCCGACGATGTCGGGGTGCCGGACGGCATGTGCGTCGACGAGGGTGGGGGCGTTTGGGTGTGCGTGTGGGACGCGGGAAAAGTCGTCCGTTACGTGCCGGACGGCGAGGGGAACGCAAAGCTGGATCGGACGATCGCTTTCCCGTGCAGCCGGCCGACGAGCTGCTGCTTCGGCGGCGCGGACGGGACGACGCTGTTCGTGACGTCTTGCTCCCTGGACACGACCGTGGACGCTGACGCGAAGGACATGTCCGCGGATGAACCCACCGCGGGGGGCGTTTTCGCGATCGACGTCGGCGTGAAGGGCGTGCCGGTTCACGCGGCGGCGTTCTGAATGGTTCGGTGTTCCTCCACAATTCGCGCGTGTGATAAAAATTTTGTTTTGTTTTTTGCTATCGCGTCGCTCTCTCCGCGTCATCAATCCCAGTACCCGCCCGTGTTTGGCGGCGACGTCCTTCGTAGCCCCGGGCCCCTTCCGCTATTGCTCCCCGACCGCTTGATGGACCCGTTCCGCTTCATCGGCGAACGCGGCGGCGTCCCCAGCCTGCTCGCCTTCACCGGACTCGCCAGCAGCGGCTGCGTGGTGGGGTCGCTGGCGTATCCGCCGACGGCGCCGTACCGTCCCCGTCCTCCGCTCGAGTCCACGTCGGACGGCACCGTCCCCTCATCGTCATCGCTGCTGCTCAGTTCCGCCATCGACGCCAGGTCCATCTGCGACTGCGTGCGCGTTATCACCTCCTGGCTCACCTTGAAAAACGCGAAACCGGCGGTGCCCAGCAGAGTTATGGAGTACCCAATCACCTGTATGGGAGCCACCACCTCGTCGTAAAGCTGCGTCGCCGGATAAATCAGCAGCGCGTTCCTCAACATCACCAACACCTTGTTCGCCACGCTTCCCAGCTCCTTGATGATCCCGAACCCCGAAACGCTGGTGATGATCGCTAGCGTCACCAGGCTGAGAAAAACAGTCGAGTTGTGCTGCATGACGAGCAGGTTCTCCTGCTCCACCACGTCGCGCTCAAACACGAAGCAAAGCACCGCAAGCGAGAACGCGCTCGACGGTGTGGTGAAATAAATACCCTCCCAGAGCGAGTATCCCTCGTTGCGCAGAAAGTAGTGCAGCACGACGTACTTCACCGACTCAGCCAGCTCGGAGACGAGCATGAGGTACATACCCGTAAGCGTGAAGTTCACCTCGCCGATGGCTGCCAGGACGCTGCCAAAGGTGACCAGCACGATACACACAAACGAGCGCATGCTGAACGGCTCCAGGCCCAGAGTCGTGATGAGGACGTTTAGCACCACGGGCTGGAAAGCCTTCAGCATCTGCACGAACGACACCGACAGGTGAAGGTACGCGGCCGAGCCCGTCGCGAGAGATATGCACTCCAAGACACCCACCGGGAGCATGCCCTTGGTCCACTCCATGAACGTAAGGTCCCTGTGCGCCCCGAGCCTGACCGTGCCAGTGTGGACCAGACCCAGAATCAGGAACCATCTCGAGAACGTGGACATCGTCACGATGAAGATCGGATACTCGAACACCAGGTTGCCCAGCACGTACTTCTGCAGCAGAATCAAAGTCGGCCCGGAGAGCATGAACAGCGAGACGTGGACGATGAGCTCCCCGAACTCGCTCCACGACTGCTCCTTATCCTTCCCTCGACCCCACAGGCCGAAACCCATCTCGACCCGCTAAGCGAAACCCGCCGCCAAATCTCGCTCACGACCGCGAAGCGCTGCGTCTAACGCAGCGTCGCGCTCGTCCCACTGCGTCGGTGCGCTCGAGACGGGTGTTGGTTGGAACGAGAAATACTGTTACATCCCGAGCCCCCCTTGCGTGATTGGATGCGAGTTTCCGTTTGCATTTCCCATCTCCGATTTAGACACGCTACGGGGCGCGGTCATGGAAGGGGCGACCTCAAATTCGACCCTCCCTCCAGGAATCTGACTGGACCACTGTGCGTGACGAGCCAATCCCATCGGTCCGAAACTTTTTCTTCCGCGACGTGACGAAGGAAATCAGACGGCTTGATGAAAGGTCGGCAGCTTTTTGACGGCGAGCCCACCACAGACCACGCCAGACCTCGGGGCAGGGGCGGCGACACCGCCCGAGCTGGCCCAAAGGGTACCGCCTCCAGGCATCAGAGGAATCTCAGAGAGGGGTACAGGAACGGGCCCGGCCCATCGTCGGTCCGGACCGCGGCTCCGCGCGTCGGCGAGCACCGTCACATCGGCAGCGGTGCCTCGAGAAAACGCACTTTATCTGGTGGGGGAAAGTTCGTCATGCCGTCGAAGACGAAGGACACAGCCGCTCCGAAAGAGGGCGCCGGCGTAAAGTCCGTCCCCGTCGTCGTTCCTCCCGGCTGGAAACCGAAGAAGAAGGGATACTGCATACACGACCGGCAAAAGTCAAAATGCAGGGATTGCGGTGGAGGCTCCGTGTGCGTCCACGGGAGGAGAAAGAGGCAATGCAAGGAGTGCGGAGGCGCAGGGATATGCCAACACGGTCGTCAGCGTTCACAGTGCAAGGAGTGCGGCGGCGTTTCGATTTGTCCGCACGGTCGTCGGCGTACGATGTGCAAGGAATGCGGCGGCGCACACATCTGCCGGCACGGCAAGGAGAAGTCGAAGTGCAAAGAATGCGGAGGGATATCGTTGTGTTCGCACGGTAGAGTCAAGTCGCAGTGCAAGGAGTGCGGAGGGTCTGGATTCTGCGAGCACGGTCGTCGTCGGACCCAGTGCGCAGATTGCGGCGGCGGGGGCTTGTGCAAGCACAATAAGCAGAGGTCACGGTGCAGGTGGTGCAGGGATGAGGGAAATCTCGGCGACGATCCGATGCCTGTGTGTCCGGCGGTCCGCGATCCGCGCTCCTTGGATGCGGATCCCAACGTATCGGACGCGCCGCCGGCGGCGATGACGAAAGCGCCGGCGGCGATGGCGGGAGCGCTATCGGCGGAAACTTCGGCGGCGATGGTGGACGCGGCGGCGGCAATGGCAGAAGCGCCAGCGGTGGAAGCGGCGGCGCCAGCGGTGGAAGCGGCGGCGGCGATGGCGGAAGTGCCGGCGGTGATGGAGGACGCGGCGGCGGCGATGGCGGATCCCGAAGTCTCGGACGCGCCAGCGTTGGAAGCGACCGATCTGGCGCGGGTCGAGCCGAGGGTGGGGTTGACCTCGGACTCGCAGGGCGAGGTGATCAGATTCGACTCTGGATCTGTGGATGAATCTATGAGACGCATTTCCGAGAACGAGGTGACGAGATCCGATCGGGTCGATCGCATGGGAGTGTTGTGTCCGCACAAGAAGTTTGCGTCGGAGTGTCCGATTTGCATCGGCGCGGGGATCCTCGCTACGCTGACATCGGGGAACGTACCGGATCCGGTGGGTCCGAGCGCGCCACGGACAGATGCGGAAGCGGAAGAGGCCAAAGGGGACGATCACACCTCCGCAGATCCCACGCCGTCTGAGACACCGTCATCACCAAAGTCGCCAAAGAGGCCGGCACCCCCAAGGCGGGCAACGGCGATGGCAATGGATTCGCTGTTTAGTTCGACATACCGACGTTGATGGGTGGCCCATCATCCTCATTATATACTAGCACACCCTCTAGCTAGCTAGCTCTAGCGGGTTGACATTTTTCTTGCGAACGTAGCATCTAAACGTCCCAACTTGCTACCTTCAAAGGTACGAAGGTAGTAGCAAGAACGTCGCGACGACATACTCGTTGGATTTGGCTATCATATTGTAGGTATCACGCCATCGTCGACTGATGTTCTTCTACCACTAGAGGTACGCCGCCGGGGGTACAACGAGCTCATCGTTCACCGATGAGCTCAAATATTGGTTGAGTAGACCCCGAAGCTCGTCATTCTGCTCTCGCAGCGACTCCGCGTCCCTGAGCGAGTCCCGACGCTTCATCAGCATCTCGCGGTACCGTTCCATCGACCTCTCCAGCTGTCTCCATACCCTGAAGTTCTTCTCCCCAACCGCGTTGGACATGCGCTCCCAGAATTCCGTATCGAGCTGCTCCTTTGTCTTTCTCGTAGCCGGCGCGTCGTCGCCGAACGGTTGAAGCCGCTCTCCGTCGCCGCCGCTGTCGCCTGATTTGGCGAGATTCTCCGCCGCTGCAAACTTCGTCGCCGCCGACACGAGGTCGACGCTCGGGAGCATGATCTCCGCCACGTCACCGCCGCCGCCCGCGTGCATCACGGGGTCCACGCCGTCGACGGTGAGGGCGTTGGCGAGACCGTCAAACAAGGATGCATCCGTCACACCCATAGCCTTGAGCACGCTCTCCGCCTGGAGCCGAGAGACGGCAGCCGCGGTGGTGAATCGCTCCTCATCCGACGCGCCGGTGCCCTCCGCGACGGCCGCCTCAGCGGCGCTCACGGCACGCTGAGTCTTGGGATCGACGAGGAAGTAGAACACGTCGACCAGCGTCGCCAGGTAGTTTTCATACGCCGGGTTCGCGATCCTCTGCTCGAACGGGTTATCCTCTTCCTCGACGTCGACATCTTCGTCCTCCTCCATTCCGACTGTCCCACCCTGCTCCCCGCTGCTGACCCTGGCGGCTTTGGCGGCGGCGGCGCGTTTTCTCTTAGTCTCATCCAGCGCCAGCTGTTCCGGGTGCTTGAAAACATCCTCCGACGGGGGATGCCACACCATGCCAAGATGCTGCTCGTGGAGGATCCGGTCGGCGTCCAGTGCTCGTTTCACCTTCCTCGCGATCTCCTCCTCCTTCATGGCCCACACCTCCTGGAACTTTTTGCGGTCGCTCGCCTGGAAGTTGCGAAACTTGATCTCGAGCTCCTTGAACTGCTCCGTCACCCTCCTATGGTCATCCGTCAGACGAACGTTTTCATCGGAGAACTTCTTGTCCATCGCGTGGAACTTGTCCTTGACCTTCATGAGCGTCTCCCTAAGCTTTGCGATTTTGCGTCGCTGGATCTGGAGCGTCCCGGCGTTCTCGTGGTCCCTCTCGACGAGCACCCTGTAGTTGTACTCTAGCTTCTCCGCGTTGAGCAGGTAGGTCGACTTCATGTCAGCCAGGTGTCGCTGCAGGTTGGCGATGTCCGTCTCGAGCCTGATCTTGAGCATCGTGTACTCCTCCGCGTCGTCAGCCTCGTGCTTCTCGAGCTCCTTCCTGTACGCATCCGCTGTCGCCGCCACATCCTCCATGTACTTGACCTCAGCCGCGTCTCTCCGTTGGAAGAGGGCGTCGAGCTCTTCCATGTTCGCCTTGAGCGCCGCGCTCCTCTCCTCTAGAAACACGCGCTCGATCTCGTCAAATTCAGACATGTATGCGGCGGAGAGCTCGTTGTATTGCGAGTTCATCCGCTTGAGGGTCTCGTCAACCTCCTCCTCCTGCCTGCGAATGTTCCTCTCGAACTCCTCGTCCTCCTTGTCGAGCTCCTCGGTCATCTCGGCGATGAGCGCGTTTTTGCTCGCGACGATCTGGTCGCAAAGCGCCTTTTGCGCCTGAATAGCGGCGTTCAAATCGTAAGCCACCTTGATGCCCCGCAGCTTCTCCCACCCGCCTGCCACCTCGCCGTCCCTCTGCATGGTCTCGGCGCGCTCCTGCTCGATGCAGTTCCTCCGCTCGACCTTCCGATCGTCGCGAACGCCCCGTCGATGCGCCTCCCTCGCGACGGCAACCGCCTTTATGTCGGTCACGTCTTCAAAGCCGAGGGCCTTGAGCCTGGCGAGCCTTCGCTTACTGTCCCTCACCTGTGTCTCTTCCGCTGTGGGTTCGGGCTCGGGTTCGGGCTCGATGAGGCTGGGATCTTCCGCCTCGCGCTTAGCCTTGAGCCGCGCGGCGATGCGTGCGCGCCTCGCGGCGACGCGATCGTCCCTGTCGCCCGATTCGAGCTTACGCGCGATCTCGGCGTCGTCCATGGGCTTTGAGGTGGACGTCTCGACGGGAAGAGGATCGGGCTCTTCGACTTCGACCGGCTCGGCCACCGTCCCTTCCGCCGTCTCTTCCGCCGTCTCCTCCGCAGTTCCTTCGACCGACTCGGATTTGGGCACCTCAGGAAGAGGAACCTCACCCGCTGGCGCGTCGCCTTCCGTCGTCGTCATGACGCTCCCTCGGCGACCTAAATTCGGCTGGGTTGTGAAAACACCAGCAGGGGCGCCCGGTTCGGGTTTCCTCGCCGAGCGTCAGACCGGTCGGAGATGTGCAGTGATCAATCACGCGTTGATTCTGCGCGCGGTGACTCGAGTGCGATTCGAGTGCTGCGCAAGCGCGTCCGGCGCTCCGCCCCAGCGCCACCGAGAATGCGACCTAAAAGAGGAGTTTGACTCTACGTGAGAGAACCGGACGAGCAGCTGCGCGGCGTTTGGAACAAAAATTTGTGCTTGATCAACTCGCACAACTCGGAACGCGATGACGACTTCGGCGGGTGCGGCGACGATTTCGGCGGGTGCGGCGACGACTCCGCCGGGCGATCCCCTCAGGGAATTCGAGACGGATTCCGTTCTGGAGCCGTTCCTAGCCGACGACTTCGACGCCGTCACGTACGCCAGCGAGTCGCTCACAGCGAGAACATCAAAGACAGTTCTGCCGGCGCTGGACGCCGGGATCAAGTCCCTAAACGCGGCGCTGCGGGGGACGGTTACCTCACACTACGATGAACTCCTCCAGCAACTTGGCGGTATTGACGAGAGCGAGCGCGTCCTGGACATCGTCAGGGACGGAGTCCACAGTCTTCAGCGATCCATGGGCAAGGTTCGAGTCGAGATCGTCGAGCCCCACGAGGTGGTCGCGGCGAAGACGAAGCAGCTCGAGAACCTGACGAGGACGGTCGAGACGCTGCATCGCGTCATCAGAACCTTGAAGCTCACCGGCAGGCTCAAAGACAGTCTCGGAGCTTCGGGTGGTGACGACGCGGAGGGCGGCGCTGCTGTTCCCCACTCCGCAACATCGGGCGATCTCGCCAAGGCTGCGAAGATGCTCGCCGACGCCTCCGAGCTCGAGCGGGAGGGTGTCGTCGAGGAACAAGAGGCATCGGCCCTCGCAGGTATCGAGGTGATTGACCGCGACGCCAGATGGCTGGAGCGAGCGGGCAAGGACGTCAGGTCACGAGCGACGCAGGCTCTGAACGCGGGTATGGACGCGACGAGCCAAGCCGAGGTTGGCGCGGCACTGCAGGTTTTCCACAACCTGGGCGAGCTCGATCGGGCGACCGACGCGGTCATCGCTCGGCTAGCTAGCGACGCGGTTGACGTGTTCCGAGAGGCGCTCGACCCGAGGGAGCTGGCGAGGGCGATGGGTGGAGGCGTCAGCGCGAGCGAGCGCGCCGGAGGAGTGGGTGTCGGTGGAGGTCGCGGCATTTGGCCGCCTGCTGGGCAGGAGCACAGATGGGCGGAGGCGCTCTGGCAGCGTCTCGGCGCCGCGTGCGAGCGCGCAAAGGCTGCCGGCATGGGAGCATGGCACCTTCAGCGTGTCCTCGCGAAGAAACGCGACCCCATCTCGCACGCGCTCTTCCTGGACGAGGTGATCGCCGCGAGGAAGAATCTTTGGCGCGAGATGGTGGCGCAGAGCACGGAAGCCGAAGCCGCCGCGAGTAACCCGGAAGATGCCATTTTACTCCCGTGCGAGCGTTTCGTTTGGCAGCTGAGCAAGGGGGCGGGAGAGGCTTTCGGACGCGCGCACGCCGCTGCGGGCTTCGCGCGGGATACTCTGCTGAAGGGTTTCCCGAGACTCGTCACTCTCATCGAGGGTCTTCACGAGGGTCTCGCCAAGGAGAGCGGCGCGGCGGCAACCGCCGCGAAGGGCGGGGTTCCCCCCGCCGTGCGAAAGGACTGCTCGGACCTCACCGTGTTGCTCCACGCGTGCGACGCGGTGTCAAACGCATATCTCGCACGCTCGTTCCAGAGGCTCAGCGAACCCGTCAACGCGTTGCTATCCCCATCGGCGCTCCAGTCGCTACAAGGTATCGCGTCTGGCCAAATATCGGCGAGCGGCACGGTTGGTACCCGCGCCGCCGCCGAGGACGTGCGACGTTTTTTGCTCCGCGTCAGGGAGGAGCTGGACGCAGTTGCCCGCCACCCGACGCTCGTCACACAGGTAACCGCGGGCGCCGTCGCGAAGGCGCTGCGGCTGATGGCACAAAAGGCTGAGATTGGTGTCGTGGACGGCGCCGAGGCTCGCGTTTTTGTCGTCGGAACCGCGCAGACCCCGGCGCAAGCTAAGAACGCAGCTCTCGCGGGTGTCCTCGAAGAGATTTGCGCCGCTCTCGGAAATTTAGTTCCCTTACTGCCCGACGAGCCCGCCAAGGCTCTGGAGAACGCGCTCGCTCAGGTTGCCGAGACGGCGACAGAGGCTCTCGAGCCGGTGATGAGCGCGGCACACGCGGAGGTACACAAGAGGCTCGCGTCCATGCACAAGGAGGACTGGGCCGGCGGCGACCCGCCGATGGGTGAAGGTTGCTCGACGTACATGACTCAGGTCATCGACGTCGTCGCTCACGTCTCGGAGGAGCACTTATCTGGGGTGAGGCAGGGTTCTCTGCTCGGTCACGCCTCGTCGAGCTCCAAGGGAGCCTCGGGCTTTGTGCCGTCGACGATTGCCGCGGAGGCGCTCGCCCGACGTTGCCTCGAGCTGTTCGTCCGACACGTTTCCCTGCTCCGCAACCTGGGCGAGAACGGCAAGCTTCGCCTCACCAAGGACATGGGCGAGCTCGAGCAGGCTGTTTCGGCGTACCTCGTTCCGGCGACGAGCTCGCTGGGAGACGCGTACAAGGCTCTGAGGGCCCTGCGGCCGTTTCTGTTTTTGTCGCTCGATGAGGTGGCATCGAGCGCGCTCGTCGAGGATATTCCCCCGGCGAACGTCCTTCTGCACCTGTATTCGCACGCGCCGAAGGAGATGGCGACGCCTTACGAGCGTGCCGGACTCGCACCGCCGCAGTACAGCGCCTGGCTCGACAAGAACTCAGACGCCGAGGTGTGGGCCGGGGTTAAGGGAACGCTCGAGGCGTACGAATCGCAGTGCAAGACGAGGGGAGTTACTCCGCACGCGGCGGTGGACGTTATGAGACTAGTAGGAAGCAGGGCGTTCGAGATGAGGCGAAGCTGATATCGATAATCTTAGGGTGGGCAGAATACAAACTAACTAAGTAACTTACCTGCGATTTTTTCACCGCGATCCCAAGTATGGCATCTTCGTACAGGATAACCGTCCGAGGGGAAAAATCCTCGCTGCGTTATGAGGTAGCCGCAAAACCTAGCGTGCAGCCAGGGCCGACGCCAAAAGCACGTTCTCTCGACGGCACCCGCCAAGTGGCGTAGAACGTCCACCTCATCGCCGCTGACACCCGGATACGCGACCTCGGATATGCGCAACCCGCAACCCGCGCGTGCAGATCGCGACCTTGCAGCTGCCGATTCAGATCTGGACGTGGAGCCCGAGGAGCTCTTGTGCCCCATCACGCGAATCATGTTGCGCGACCCGGTGATGGTGGTCGAATCGGGGCACACGTACGAGAGGAGCGCCGTCTTGACGCACTTTGAGCGCAACGGGGCCAAGGACCCGTTCACGCGTCGCGCCCTGAGCAGCACGAAGGTGATGACGAACTGGCTGGTGAGAAAGATCGTGCAGGCTTGGCTGGACAAGCACCCGGACGTGACGCCCGACGGGTGGGACAGTCGCGAGCTTCTGGAGCCGTCGAAGGATGATGGGACGCAAGCATTCGACGAGGAGGGTGACATCGGAGTGCTTCGGACATGGCGTGCGATGTGCCCTGATCTGCAGCAGTGGTGGCCAGAGGCTGCGCAACCGGAGCACTGGGAAGGGGTGACGGTGGAAAACGGCCGGGTGGTGAAGCTCGTGTTGGAAGACGATAGCCTCAGTTGCACGTTGGACGCAGTACCGGCTGAGATCGGGCAGCTCACGTCGCTGACGGAGTTGTACCTCTACGGCAATCAGCTGATGAGCGTGCCGGCGGGGGTCGGCCAGCTCACGTCGCTGAGGGTTTTGGGCGTCAACAGCAATCAGCTTAGGGTTTAGGGTTTAGGGTTTAGGGTTTAGGGTTTAGGGTTTAGGGTTTAGGGTTTAGGGTTTAGGGTTTAGGG
>MDTA01023088.1_pt1 | contig 10901 bp, 10 predicted proteins | sample 811151 | NCBI WGS metagenome assembly MDTA01 (sample SAMN05326648, study PRJNA326480) | marine metagenome | isolation source: seawater | place: Indian Ocean: South | collected 2010 | reverse complement strand
TATGCAAATACTTATGCTTAAATCATTAAATTTTTTGATCAGTTTGGGCTAATTTTTGTCTTTGTCGACCAATTTATTTTTCCCAATCCATGGCATCATAGCCCTCAGTTCTTTTCCTACTTTTTCTATTGGATGGCCTGCTAAATCTTTTCTCATTTTAAGGAAATTTTTCTGTCCGGACTTATGTTCATCCATCCACTGTTTTGTGAACTTACCAGATTGAATATCTTTTAATACTGCTTTCATTTTTTCTTTTGTTCCATTATCAACAATTCTTTTACCTGAAACATACTCTCCATACTCAGCTGTATTTGATATGGAATAATTCATATTCGCAATCCCTCCTTCATAGATAAGGTCAACAATTAATTTAACTTCATGTAAAGTTTCAAAATATGCCATTTCAGGTGGATAGCCAGCTTCTGTCAAAGTCTCAAAGCCATTTTTTATTAATTCTACTAAACCTCCGCATAAAACTGTTTGTTCTCCAAATAAATCTGTTTCACATTCATCTTTAAAAGTTGTTTCAATTATACCTGCTTTTCCTCCTCCAACAGCTGAAGCATATGATAATGCTAAGTCTTTAGCTTTGCCCGAACTATCTTTATGGACTGCCATAAGACATGGAACTCCTCCACCTTTTTGATATTCGCTCCTAACTGTATGCCCTGGACCTTTTGGTGCAACCATGAAAACATCTAAATCTTTTCTAGCATTTATCAAATCAAAATGAATATTTAGTCCGTGTGCAAAAGCTAAACTCGTTCCTTCTTTCATTCTCTGTTCTATATGATTTTTATAAATTTCGGACTGAAGTTCATCTGGAGTCAACATCATAACCACATCAGCCCAAGCTGCTGCATCTGAAAGCGACATTACTTTTAAACCTGCGTTTTCTGCTTTTTTAATACTTGAGGATCCATCTCGTAAGGCAACAACTACTTCTTTCACTCCACTGTCTTTAAGATTAAGAGCGTGCGCATGACCTTGGCTACCATAACCAAAAATTGCTACTTTTTTATTTTTAATTAAATCTTTATTTGTATCTTTATCGTAATATGTTTTCATAAAATTCTAATTAAATGTTTTTGCACCTTTTGTCATCGCTACTGAGCCTGTTCTAGATGTGCTTATAAGGCCAAATCTTTTTAAATCAAGAGCTAATTTATCAATTTCAGCCCTTAAAGCAGTAACTTGAATTACAAATGATTTTTTTGTTTTATCTAAAACAACAGGATTAAATTTTTTACAAATTTTTTTAATTCTTTCTTGTTTTTTAGGATTTGCAAGCATTTTAAATAGTGCAAGCTCTCTAAATAAAATATCTTTTTCACCACGTTTAAAATCAGCTACTTTATGAACTGGTACTAGTTTCTTTAATTGAAGATTTATCTGTTCAATTACTTGTGGTGTTCCCTCAGTTACTATTGTAATTCTTGATATATGTTTCTTTTTATCGACTTCCGCGACTGCTAATGACTCAATGTTGTAACCTCTTCCAGAAAAAAGACCTGCTATTCTTGCAAGAACACCAGCTTCGTTATCAACCCAAACTACAATTATATGACGTTCAATCTTGCCGATTTTACCTGGAACGCTATATGCTGATTTGGATTTTGGCATTAAACTAAAATCTTTCCTTCGTCAGAAATTTCTTCTTCTTCTTCAGGACCTAAAATCATTTGATTATGTGGTTTACCGGAAGGTATCATTGGAAAACAATTTTCAGATTTATCTACAACACAATCAAATATCACCGGTTTATCAACTTCTATCATTTCTTTAATTTTAGAGTCTAATTCAGCTGGTGTTTTAGCTCTGATACCAACACAGCCATATGACTCAGCAAGTTTAACAAAATCGGGCAATGCTGCTGTATAACTTTCTGAATAATTCTTTTCATGTAATAATTCCTGCCACTGTCTTACCATGCCCATATATTCGTTATTAAGTATAAATATCTTAATTGGTAATCTGTATTGAACAGCTGTTGACATCTCCTGCATTGTCATTAGCACAGATGCTTCCCCAGCAATATCGACAACAAGTTTATCAGGATTAGCTATTTGAACACCTATAGCAGCAGGAAGACCATATCCCATAGTGCCAAGACCACCCGAGGTCATCCATCGATTTGGTTTATTAAATTTATAATGTTGAGCAGCCCACATTTGATGTTGACCTACTTCAGTTGTTATAAATGTATCAGAATTTTTCGTTAACTCATAAAGTCTTTGTACTGCATGTTGCGGTTTAATTATCTTATCACTGTTGATAAAATTTAAGGATTTTTTTTCTCTCCATTTATCAATCTGTTCCCACCATTTTGAGGTTTTTTGCTTATTCGAATTTAAAAAATTCTTATTTTTTTCTTTAAATCTTTTTATAAGAGATTTTAAAAGGCTTGAAACATCACTGACTATAGCTAAATCTACTTTTATATTTTTTCCTATAGAAGAAGGGTCAATATCTACGTGTATTTTTTTTGATCCAGGAGAAAATTCATCAACCTTACCTGTTATTCTGTCATCAAATCTCGCACCAATATTAATCATTAGATCGCAATCATGCATTGCGTTATTTGCTTCATAAGTTCCGTGCATACCCAGCATTCCTAAAAATTGTGGATCATCTCCAGGATATGCTCCTAGGCCCTGAAGAGTTGATGTAATTGGAAATCCAGTAAGTGAAACTAATTCTCTTAAATATTTACTCGCTTCTGGTCCTGAATTTATAACTCCACCGCCTGTGTAAAAAATTGGTTTTGAAGATTTTTTGATTAAGTCAATAAATTTATCTAAATCAACGTTAGAAATTTTATTTATAGTTTTGCCGTTGAGTTTTTTCTTTAACGAGTTTTTTATAAATTTATATTTTCCCTTTTTAAATTGAATATCTTTTGGGATGTCTACTAAAACTGGACCAGGTCTTCCTGTTGTAGCAACCTCAAAAGCTAAATGTAAAATTCTTGAGAGATCATTTATATCTTTTACTAGCCAGTTGTGTTTAGTGCACGGCCTAGTTATACCAGTTGTATCACATTCTTGAAACGCATCCGTTCCTATTAGATGTGTTGGAACTTGTCCTGAAATACAAACAAGTGGTACTGAGTCCATGTAAGCGTCGGTCAAAGCTGTAACAGCATTAGTTGCGCCTGGACCTGAAGTAACAAGAAGCACACCTGGTTTTCCGCTCGATCTCGCGTAACCCTCCGCTGCATGACCAGCGCCTTGCTCGTGTCGAGCTAAAATATGTTTTATCGACTTGTGATTTTTTAATTCATCATAGATTGGAAGAACTGCCCCCCCAGGATATCCAAAAATATATTCAACATTTTGATCCTCTAGGGCTTTAAAAACTATTTCTGCTCCACTAATTAATTTAGGCATAGATACAATCTAGCCTAGAAATATTTCTCGTCAAGTTTTAGCTTGCTACTTTTAAAACTTTTTTAATTAGAACACTCAAATCTTTAGAATATAGCTTGTTCCAATTAGCCATTTGCCCTCTAGCCCAAGTATTTTGTCTTTTAGCGTATTGTCTGGTTTTGATATTAATAAGCTCTTCACATTTATCTAATGTGATAGATCCTTTTAAATATTCATTAATCTCTCGAACACCAATAAGTTTATTGGCTGAAAAAGAATGCTTCACTTTTAAAGTATTAAAGTTCTTTACTTCTTCTATACATCCTTTTTTAAACATTGATCTTGTTCTTAAAGAAATCTTTTTTAATAAATCATTTCGCGGAATATCTATAAAAATCTTTTTAATTTCATAATCAGCAAAATCAGATGTTGTGTCCAAAATCCAATCAAATAATGATTTTTTTGTTTTTATAAAAACCTCATATGATCTTTGCAACCTCTGTGAGTCAGTAGGTAAAATCTTACCTTTAACTTTTGGATCAATGCTAATTAATTCTAAATAAAAATTTTTAGAACCTAATTTTTTAAATAAATGTCTAGCTTTCTTTCTTGTTTTTTTATCTATATTTGGAATTTTACTAATTCCTCTGGTTATCGCGTTAAAATATAATCCAGTTCCTCCAACCAAAATTGGAACCTTTTTTTTTCTAAAACAATTATTTATTTTTTTTTTAACTAGTTTAAGCCAATCTCCAGTCGAAAAATGTTTTTTAACTGATATTTGGCCATAGAGATGATGCTTAACTTTTTTCTCATCATTTTCATTAGGTCTAGACGAAAGAATTAAAAATTCTTTATATATCTGCATGCTATCAGCATTGATGATTTCTCCATTTAATTTTTTTGCTAATCGAATTGCAATTTCTGATTTTCCTGATGCTGTTGGGCCTGCTAAAAGAATAATTTTTTTTGACAAATTAGTTTATTTTTACACCTAAATATCTTCTACGATTATTGCTATCTAAAATTGATAGTAATAAATTCTTGTCACCTTTTTTGACCATTGTTTTTATAATTTCGTTTAAATCTGAAGCTTTCGTAACTGGAAGTCTTCTGGCTTCAATTATAATATCATTTACATTGAGTAAACCTATTAATGGACTTTTTTTTGAAATTTCGGTAATCACAACGCCCTTACTAATTTTTAATTTTCTTGATGAAACATCTTCTTCATTAAGATCTCTAACTGTAATTTTAAGTACTTCAATTTCAGTTTCTTCTGCTTTTTTTGGTTTAGCCTTTTTTTCTTTAAACTCCTCGGATGCTTCAAGTCTTCCTAATTTTAAATTTTTTGAAATTAAGTTTTTGTTTCTCCAAATTTTTAATTTCACATTTTTTCCAACTTCAGTATTTGCAACAACCTTGGGGAGTGTTCTCATTGTGTCTATCTTTTTTCCATCAAACTCTAAAATAATGTCTCCAGCTTTAATTCCAGCCTTATCAGCTGGACTTTTTTCTCCTACACTCGCAACTAAGGCTCCCTCAGGTTTTTTTAGATTTACTGCCTCAGCAATTTCTTTTGTAACTTCTTGTATCCGAACTCCGAGCCACCCTCTTCTTGTTTCTCCATAATTTAAAAGTTGGTCAATTACTTTTGAAGCTGCATTTGATGGAATAGCAAATCCAATTCCTATTGATCCTGATTGTGCAGGAGCAATGATAGCTGTATTGATACCAACAACTTCTCCTTTTAAATTAAAAAGTGGGCCCCCTGAATTTCCTTGATTTATTGATGCATCAGTTTGAATAAAATCATCATAACGTGTCATTCCTATATCTCTATTTCTAGCTGAAACAATTCCTGAAGTGACTGTGCCTCCTAAACCAAATGGATTACCTATTGCTACTACCCAGTCTCCTACTCTAGCTTTGTCCGAATCTCCAAATTTAACGGTTATGAATTTATCTTTAGTTTGCATTTTAAGTATTGCAATATCCATATAGGGATCTGCTCCTATTACTTTAGCTTTATATTCCTTTGAATTAACTCTTACTAAAATGTCATCTGCGCCTGCTATTACATGGTTATTGGTAATAACTGTTCCGTTTTCTTTTATTATAAAGCCAGAACCCAAAGAAGATGCTTGTCTCTCAGTTGGTCTTTGATAGTCTTTAAAGAGTTCTTCGAAAGGAGAGCCTGGAGGAAACTGGAAAGGAAACTGATTAGATGTTGTTCTAACGGTTTGTGTGGTTGAAATATTTACTACCGAAGGCATTAGTTTTTCTGCTAAATCGGCGAATGAGTTTGGAACTGCATTAATAGAATTTAAACTAAAACTACAAAAAATAAGGATGAAAAAAATTTTTTTTCTAAAATATTGCATTTAATTTTTTATATACCAAATTATTAAAAAACCTATAATCAAGAATGTAGCGCCAAAAGTTCTTAGAGTGTTCTCTGGGGTATTCTTGATCAACTCAAGCATATTTTTAATTCTTGACGGGAAAATGGCAAGTAATAGACCTTCTATAAAGAATATTAGACCGATAGCTGTTAATAATTCGCTCATTTATGAGCTAGTTTATCTCTTCTTGATTGCGGGTTTAATTGATTTTCCAAAAAATTTGAAAAATTCGCTGTCAGGAGATAGCACTAGTGATGTTTCCCCACCTATTAATGCTTTTTCATATGCTTGCATAGCGCGATAAAAAGCAAAAAATTGCGGATCTCGACCAAAAGCATTAGCAAATATTTTATTTCTTTGTCCATCTCCCTCACCCTTCATGATCTCTGATTTTTTATTTGCATTGGCTAATATAACTGTAACATCTTTGTCTGCTGTTGATCTTATTTTTTGTGCAATCTCAGCACCTTGTGCTCTAAATTCTTTAGCTTCCCTCTCTCTTTCAGTTTGCATCCTTTTATAAATTGCTTCACTATTCGCTGGCGGTAAGTCAGCTCTTTTAATTCTCACATCAACAATTTCTATACAAAAGTTTTGGGCCTCAGTATTTACATCGTTTTGAATAATTGCCATTTGCTTAGCTCTATCCGTATAAAGTAATGTAGCTAATTCTTGTTTTCCTAACACACCTCTTATCCTTGAATTTATAATTGTTGAAAGTCTCGATCTAGCTACTCTCTCATTGCCAACTGATATATAAAATTTTAAAGGGTCCACAATTTTAAATCTAGCAATGGCATCGACTATTAATCTTTTTTGATCTGCTGCAATTACTTCTTCTGGCGCATTATCTAGGTTTAAAATCCTTCTATCTAAATAAACAACATTCTGGATAAACGGAAGTTTAAAATTTAATCCTGCTTTAGTTACAATTTTTTTAGGGTCACCAAATTGCAACACTATCGCTTGACTTATTTCTTGAACAATAAATAGTGATTGAAATAAGACGACTGCGATCAATATCACGCCCGGAATCAAAATTTTACCTATTCTCATTAATTGTTACTCCCGGATTTTTTAAGTTCTGGTAAAGGCAAATATGGCACCACACCAGAGCCAGACTCTTTATCAATTATTACTTTATCAATATCAGCCAATACCTTTTCCATAGTTTCTAAGTACATTCTTTCTTGTGTTACTTGTTTTGCATTTTTATACTCATTATAAATAGCTAAAAATCTGCTAGCTTCACCTTCAGCTTTTGCTACAACTTCTTTTTTATAGGCCTCAGCTTGTTGTAAAATTTGTTCAGCTTCACCTCTTGCTCTTGGAATTACATCATTGGCATACGCTTCGGCTTCATTTTTGGATCTTTCTCTATCAGCCCTAGCCGCTTGTACATCTCTGAAAGCATCAATTACTTGTGCTGGTGGATCAGCTTGTTGAGTTTGAACCTGAGTAATTTGAATGCCAGAATTATATTCATCTAATATTTGTTGAGTAATCTCTTGAACTTCTATCTCGATGTTAGATCTACCTTCTGTTAAAATTGTTTGAATTTCATTTTTTGCTATAACTTCTCTCATTGCTGTTTCTGAAGTAGCTTTAACAGTCTCAATTGGACTTTGTATGTTAAATAAAAATTTTCCAGCATCTTTTATAACCCAAAAAACCGAATAATTTATGTCTACAATATTTTCGTCTCCTGTTAACATTAAGCTTTCTTCAGGAACATTTCCAACACCTGATGATCTTCCAGTATCACTAGCTGGTCTAAATCCTACGTCAACTCTGTTAACTTTTGTTACCTTTGGAGTTAAGACTCTTTCAAAGGGCATTGGGAAATGATAATGTAATCCAGGTTGTGTAGTATTAACAAACTTTCCAAATCTTAAAACTACTCCTTGTTCATCTGGCAGCACCCTATAAAGACCACTTGCAACATACAGTAAAAGCAAAATCATAAGACCAAGTATTATTGGTTTTGAACCCCCTGATTTTCCGCCTGAAAATTTATTGATAGTTTTTTGAAAATTTTTAATTACGTCATCTAAGCTTGGAGGTTCTCGTCTAGTACCAGAACCGTTATCATCAGAGCTTCCACCTGGAGGAGCTCCCCATGGAGATTGATTTTTGAAGATTATGTCTTTAAAACTCATTACACTTTATATAGTGACTTTTTACCTAAAAACAAGTTAAGAAGGAGCGCTATAATGTCTAAAATTAAAGAAGTTTAACTATGAGCCAAAAACCACCTCCAAAACAATTTGTGAAGTCTCCAATAATTGGAACAAAATTTACCGTTATAGTATCGAGCGCTAAAGGAGGTGTAGGTAAATCCACTATCGCAATCAACTTAGCTTTTGCGCTTCAGAATCTAGGAATGAAAATTGGTATTTTAGATGCTGATGTTTATGGTCCTTCGCTTCCAAAATTAATAAATCTAAATAAAAAACCAGAGAGTAAGGATGGAAAAGCTATAACACCAGTTGAGAAATATAACGCACAATGTATGTCCATGGGTTTTTTGGTTGATGAGCAAACACCAATGATATGGCGTGGCCCTATGGTCATTAGTGCACTTAAAACTATGACACAAAAAGTTTTATGGAAAAATTTAGATATAATAATTGTGGACATGCCTCCTGGAACAGGTGATACCCAGCTAACATTCGCCCAAGAAGTAAAAGTTGATGGTGCTGTAATTGTTTCTACTCCACAAGACTTAGCTTTGTTAGACGTAAAAAGGGGGATACAAATGTTTGATAAAACTGGAGTAAAAATTTTAGGTCTTATTGATAACATGAATTATTTCAAAGGTGACGACAATAAAGAATACAAAATTTTTGGAGAAAGTGGAGTTGAAAAAACAGCAAATGAATTTAAAAAAGTATTCTTGGGTCATATACCACTGAATAAAGAATTAAGAAAATCTGCAGATGATGGAAAGCCTTTAACGCACTCACAGCCTGATCACGAGGTTTCTAAAATTTTTATAAATATAGCAAAAAAAATTATAGAGGGATTAAATTCAAATTAAAACTTATAAATTTGTAACGTCTTTCGGTAAATTTATTTCTTTAGAGATGTTTCTCATCAACTTAATTCTTTTTACCCAGTAATAGAAGCTTGATAAAACTTTACCTAAATTAAAATTTACAATTTCTTTTTTTAAAGTAATTAATTCTATTTTCATTGGTAAATACTTAAGTAAAAAGTTCAATTTATTATTTAAAGATATATTTTTATCATAATTATATTTTTCAAAAACATCAAAAAGGTAGTAATAAAGTAAATCTAAGTCTTTTTTAAAAAATAACTCATAATTAACTTTATTTTTAAAATTAGGGTTCAGACCATCTAAATATTTAACTGATAATGCGTCCCCCCACCATTTTTTTCCATGGTAAGTAGAGCTTAATAAACTAGTGCTATAATTAATCTTTAATATCTGGGATAATTTTTTTAATGTATGTTCGCTTTCTGTATGTAGGTTTTCAAGCTTAACTATATGAAGAGGTATCTTTTTTTTTATAATTTGTTCAAAAATATTGAACATACGCTCTAAAAAAAAATAAACTTTCCAGGGAGAAATACGCCTACCTTTTTCGTAAGATAGCCAGTTTTTAACACTCGAAGACAAAGCAGCGATTGGATGTCGAATTGTTAACAATATTTCATAGTCAAAATTTTCAAAATCGCTTAGAAACTCTAAAAGGTGTAAATTTAAAATAATTAATTTTTTTTTCTGTATGTTTTCGCCGCTTGTAAGTGAGTATGCTAAATGTAAATTAATAAAGATATTTTTTTTATTTAAATTTTCATTTTCAGATAATTTAATAAAATTTTTTATAAATAGCTTTTCATCGATTAAGTAATGTTCGTTCTTATTATTGCCTAGTTGATTATGTCGTTCTTTCAAATTTAATCTTGAGTCAAAAAACATTTTATAATCGTCAACGAATTTTTCGGCAATTAAAGAGACATCTTTAATATTTAGGACTTTTTTTAAAAAATCGGACCAAGCAAAAAAACCAGGGAATTGAGAGATCTCCTCGTGATTATCAAATAAACTTTGTAAAAGATCTACGCCGCTTCTACCATACGGCATAATAATTATAACTTTCATAGGATGTTTATTTGCATTTATAATTATTTTAAATATTCATTGAATTCAAAAGAGGTCATTAACTCATTCCATTCTCTTTTAGATAAACCTGAGCTTTCAAAGTCACATTTTTCTCCCTTAACCAATTTTTGTATGATTTTTTTACCTTTGGATGAAACGTGAACTGCTCCAACTCTGTAATCTAAGAATGCTTTATGAGTAATTGGCACCCATTTTTTTACTGTTTCAAGCATTGTTTCTGCGTAAATTCTAATTTCGTATTGTGCATGACTATCGGCTCTTAAAAATAAAAAATTGAGTAAATTTAGTAAATCTGTTTTCCAATACCATTGGGTGTAAGAGTTCAATGTTAAATTCATTCTTGCAAGTTCTCTTGCGAGACCTGCTTTTTTTTCATCAATAATTGTGCCATCAAATCTTTCATTAAGCATTGTTTCGTAATTGTCATAAGTCCTGGTTGCATCGTCTTTTAAAATTTTAAGAACCTCATCCGCTTGTGCGCCCGTTATAAGTTCTCCTCTGCCTTGTCTATTAACTGTAGATTGTGCAGATAATTGCTCTTTTGCAGGAATATAAAACTCTTTATCTAAAATAGAATATCTAGCAGAATATTCGTTAACATTTGCTGTTCGATGTCTAATCCATTGGCGCGCAATAAAAATTGGAAGTTTAACATGATACTTAATCTCACACATCTCAAACGGTGTTGAATGCCAGTGTCTCATCAAATATTTTATTAATCCCTCATCAGTGGAAACTTTTTTAGTACCTTTTCCGTAAGAGACTCTTGCTGATTGAACTATAGAGGTATCATCTCCCATATAATCGATTACTCTAACGAATCCATGATCAAGAGCCGGCATTGCTTCATATAAAATTTTTTCTAGCTCTGGAGCTGTAACTCTTTTTGTTGTATTACTTTGAGACTGTTGATTCTTTATTTCCTCTGATTGTTCCCTGGTTAATTTCATGATTGCTATTGAATCTCTTGTAATTCCT
>MDTA01010203.1_pt1 | contig 10901 bp, 8 predicted proteins | sample 811151 | NCBI WGS metagenome assembly MDTA01 (sample SAMN05326648, study PRJNA326480) | marine metagenome | isolation source: seawater | place: Indian Ocean: South | collected 2010 | reverse complement strand
TCGAGGTCGCCGTCGTCGACACGCCTTCTTCCTCGAAGGCGAACTGATCGATGCGCATCGGGGACGGGGTGCCCAGCGTGAAAGTACCGTCCGCATTGGGGGCGTAGCCTAACAGGTAATTGCCGAACTGATCGGCCAGGTAGCCCTGGTTCACGGTATAGGTATTGCCGTCGTCCAGAGTGACCGTGTCCGTGCGTTCCGTGACGTTGATGTCGAAGGCGCCGCGGCGCGTGTATTGAATGTTGCCGTTCACGTTGATGTCGGGCGAGACCATGAAAAACCCGTCGCCGATGATCGCGACGTCGAGGCTGCGGTCCGTCGCCCGCACCTGGCCCTGGTTGGAAATCCGCTGAAAATCGACCGGCGAAACGCCGCCCAAGTCCGAATTGATCGTGCCGGCGGACGGATTGTCCGTCGTCGCCCCGATCGAGGTGAACCCGCTGCTCATCAGCGTTCGGAACTCGGTATCGGTTCGCTTGTAACCGTCCGTGTTCATGTTCGCGATGTTCTGCGAAATGGTGCTCAGTTTATGTGACTGGCCCATCATCGCGAGGGTTGCCTGTTGGAAGACGTTCAGACCCATTGTTCGATGCCCCCGCGTCCGGAGGCCCTCTAAGGTTTTTTCCCGCAATAATGATTGCAAAGGGGATGCCAAACAGGGGGCGCGTTAACGCATTGATTTTGTGAGATGTTTGATCAGGGCGACCCGGCAAGGGTTGCCGTGTTCGCGGGCCGGACGGGCGTGGGGGGAAAATCTTGCCCGGCTGGCAGGTGCGCGGTCTGCGGGCGGGGGCGCCATAAGGCGCCGCCGCAATGCGGTTTCAAGCGTCCTGCTTGGCGAAAACCAGAAGGTTTTCCGGCGCTACCCGGGCCGTCACCCGGGTCCCGATTTCCGGCAGGAAGACGCCCGGCATGCGGGCGTTCAGCATGGTGCCGCCGGCGCCGTCGTCGAGATGCAGGGTCAGGTGGGTCGAGCGCCCGAGCGAGCGGGCCGAAAGCACGGTCAGCAGCGTTTCTTCCTCGGCCGCGCCGCCAGCGGGCAGCGGCGCCAGGTTCAAGGCTTCCGGTCGGATCAGCAGTTCCAGCGGGGCGCCGGCGGCGATACCTTCCGGTGCCGGGTGGCGGCCCAGCGGGGAGGTCAGCATGCCGTTTTCGATGCGGCATTCCAGGCGGTTGACCGGGCCGAACAGTTCGGCGACGAAGGCCGTTTCCGGGTGGAAATAGATGTCCACGGGCTGGCCCGACTGCACGATGCGGCCGTCCTGCATGACCAGGATGCGGTCGGCCATGAACATGGCTTCTTCCGGGTCGTGGGTGACCATCAGCGTGGCGATGCCCAGGTCGGTGAGAATCTGGAAGGTGTCCTGACGGATCTGCGCCCGCCGGTTCACGTCGAGGCCGGAAAACGGCTCGTCCAGCAGCAGGACCCGGGGCGCCGGCGCAAGCGCCCGAAGCAGCGCGACGCGCTGCTGCTGGCCGCCGGAGAGGACATGCGGAAAGGCATCGGCATAGTCGGCCAGACCCATGGTACTGAGCGTTTCGCGGGCCCATTCGCGGCGCGTCTTGTCCCGGTCGTTCAGCCCGAACACGATATTTTCGAACACGGTCAGATGCGGGAACAGGGCGAAATCCTGGAACATCAGCCCGACATTGCGCTTTTCCGGCGGCAATTGAGGGCCTCCCTGGCCGTCCGCGACAACATCGTCGCCCATGGTGATACGGCCGACCTGCAACTCCTCGAGCCCCGCCGCGAGGCGCAGCAACGTCGTCTTGCCGCATCCCGATGGTCCGAGCAGACAGACCAGTTCGCCCGGTTCGACGAAAACGGAGACGCCCCGCACCACCTGATGGTCGTCGAAGGCGTGGGAGACGTTGATCATGTGCAGGCCGTCGGCCCGCGATTCCGGGCCGGACGGCTTGCCGTCGTTCGGGGCGCTCATGCGCGGCCTCCGATGTTTCCGCCGGCGGCGGCGCCATGACCCGGGCGGCTGCGCAGGGTGGTCAGGGCAAGGATAACGACCGGGATCAGGCCGGCGGCGACGATGGTCAACGCGCCGAGCGCCGATTCCTCGAACAGTTCGTCCGAAGCGTATTGGAACACGAAGGTCGCCAGTGTGTCGTAGCCGAAGGGCCGCAGGATGATGGTGATGGGAAGCTCCTTCATGCAGTCGACGAAGACCAGCAGGCCGGCGGTCAGCAGGCTGGTCCGGATCAGCGGGAAATGGATGCGGCTCATGGCCCGCAGGGGCGAGGCGCCGAGCGTCCGCGCGGCGCCGTCCATGTTGCGCGAAACCTTGCCCAACCCGGCCTCGACCGTGCCGAACGACAGCGCCAGGAACCGGGTCAGATAGCCGTAGAGAATGGCGACCACGGTGCCGCTCAGCAACAGACCCGTGGAAATGCCGAACACCCTTTCGCTGAAATGGTCGATGGTGTTGTCGAGCGCCGCCATGGGCACGATCACGCCGATCGCCAGCACGGCGCCCGGCACGGCGTAGCCGATCGAGGCGAAGCGCACGGCGGCGCGGGGCAGGGGACCTTCGCCCATGCGCAGGCCGTAGGCCAGGACAAGGCCGATGGCGACCGCGGCGACCGCGGCCGAGGCGGAAAGCAGAATGCTGTTCAGCGTGATGGTCAGGTAATTGGCCTTCAGCGTGACATCGAAGAAGGTCAGGGCGTAGGACGTCAGGACCGATGCCGGCAGGACGAAGCCGAGCAGCACCGGCAGGGCGCAGAAGGCGACGGCAAGGCCGGCCCGCCAGCCGCGCAGCTGATAGCTCGGCAGGGCCTGGATCTTCGACGAGGTATGGTGATAGCGCTGACCGCGCCGCGCCATGCGTTCCAAGACGACCAGCACGACGACGAAGATCATCAGGACCGAGGCAAGCTGCGCTGCGCCCGAAATGTTGTCCATGTTCAGCCAGACATCGTAGATGCCGGCGGTGAAGGTCTTGACCCCGAAGAAGTCGACGGTGCCGAAATCGTTGAGCGCCTCCATCATGGCCAGCGTCATGCCGACGACGATGGCCGGGCGGGCCAGCGGCAGGGCGACCTGCCAGAAGCATTGCCAGGCGTTCTTGCCCAGCGTGCGGCTGACTTCCAGGACGCAGACGGATTGTTCCAGGAAGGCGGCACGGGCCAGCAGATAGACATAAGGATAGAGGACCAGGGTCATCACCGTGATCGCCCCGCCCATCGAGCGGATTTCCGGGAACCAGTAGTCCTGGCGGTTGCGCCAGCCGAAGATTTCGCGCAAGGCGACCTGCAGGTTGCCGGCGTATTCAAGCTGGTCGGTGAAAACGAAGGCCAGGATGTAGGTCGGCACGGCGAGCGGCAGGACCAGCGCCCAGTTGAACAGGCCGCGTCCCGGGAACCGGCACATGGTCACCAGCCAGGCCGTGCCGGTGCCCAGAACGAAAGTGCCCAGGCCCAGCCCGGCGATCAGGATCAGGGTACGTTCGATATAGCCGAACAGCACGGTGTCGTAGAGATGGCGCCAGATGTCCGGCGCCGGCGTCAGCGCGATCGAGGCCACGGCGATCAATGGCGTCGCCACGAACAAAGCGACCGCCGTGGTGGCGGCGCCCCACCGGTCGGGGGTCAGACGTGCGATCATTTGCCGGATGGAAAACCGGCCGGGAACGGCGGCGGCGTGGCGCAAGATTCGGGAACTCCCAGGTTCCGGGTCAAAAAAGCAGAAAACGCCGCGGGGGGAAACCCCCGCAGCGCTTCTGCCGGCTGGTTCGTTCAGTTACGAATCAGCTGCCGGGTCCGTCGTCAAATCCAACCTTGTCCACCAGTCGGGAGGCGGCGGGCCGCAGCTTGGCGATCTTCTCCAAGGAGAGAGTATCGGCCTTGAAGTCACCCCAGGACTGGACGAGCTCCGAGCGGGGAACGCCCGGCTTGACCGGGTATTCGTGATTGTCCTCGGCGTAGATTTTCTGGGCTTCGTCGGAGGACAGGAATTCCACCAGCTTGACCGCCGCGTCCTTGTGCTTGGCGCTTTTGGTGACGGCGGCGCCCGATATGTTCATGTGGTTGCCGCGTCCGTCTTGGTTCATGTAGGTGAGCGTGACCGCCGCCGCCCATTTCTTCTGCACGGGCTTCTTCTCGTTGGTCATCATCTTGCCCATGTAGTAGTTGTTCGACAGCGCGATGTCGCACACGCCTTCATAAATGGCCTTGGCCTGGGCGCGATCATTGCCCTGGGGCTTGCGGGCCAGGTTGGCCTTGACGCCCTCGAGCCATTTCTTTGCACCCTCTTCGCCGTGATGGGCGATCATCGAAGCGATCAGCGCGACGTTGTACGGGTGCTTGCCCGAACGGGTGCAGATCTTGCCTTTGAATTCAGGCTTGGTCAGATCTTCATAGCTCTTGATGCTGCCGGGCTTGATGCGGTCCTTGGACAGCAGCAGCACGCGGCCGCGCGCCGTCAGGCCGTACCACATGCCGTCCGGATCGCGGAAATGGGCGGGGATGTTCTTGTTCAGGGCGTCGGATTTGATTGACTGCAGGACGCCTGCTTCCTTCAGCGCATAGAGCCGGCCGATGTCGACGGTCAGCACCGCGTCGGCGGGGCTGTTGTCGCCCGCGGCCTTGATCTTTTCCAACATGCCTTTCTTGGCAAAGACCACGTTCACCTTGATGCCCGTGTCCTTGGTGAAGGCGTCGAGCAGCGGCTTGATCAGGAACGGCTGCCGGTAGGAATAGAGATTCACTTCCGTGTCGGCCGCCTTCGCCCAGGTGGCGGAGGTCAGCGCCGCCGTTGCCGCCGCGACGGCGGCCAGGCCGGCCGTCAGCAGGCGATGGATCTGCGGTTTCTTGGTTTCCACGATGACGTATCCTTCGTTGGCTTGATTTGTGAAATTCCGTTGGGCCCGGTTTCATAGGCGCGGGCCCGCATTCAGTTCTTAATTTACGCAACTCTTTTGAAATTGCGAATTATTATCAACTGCGCGGCGCCAGTTATACCGATGACGGTATGAGATTGCAAGTCATTCTCGTGTGAAGGCGCGGGAGATACGGCTGTGAAAATCGCCATATCCCGTGGGGTTATTCGGCTATGCCCTGGCGTTTTCGAACGCCATTTGCGACACTGAGGCCAATCGCATCGGATCGTGCCGTTCGCCTAATTATTAACTCTGCGGAAACCATGGCGCGGCGATAATGCGTGTGCCGGCGATCAGCGTCGGTTATCCAGGCCGGGCCTCCGGCCGGAACAGAAAATGGGGGCGGCGGCATGAGAGCGGCCATCCTCGTATTAAGGAAGCGACCATGAAGGTTTCCAACATCGGCCCCGCTAAAGGCGCCGAGCGGGCAAAGCGCAAATCGGGTGCCGGATCTTCGGACGCCTTTGCTGACGATCTGCGGGCAGCTACGGCCGACGCACCGGAACAGGCCGCCGGCACCGTTTCGGGCAGCGCCGTCGCCGGGATCGATGCCGTGTTGGCCATGCAGGCCGCGGACGACGCGACGCAGGGCCGCTCGCGCGGTTTGTTGATGGACCGGGGCGATCGTCTGCTCGATCGCCTGGAAGACCTGCAATTGGCCTTGCTCTCGGGGAACCTGCCCAAGGAAAAGGTCATCGAACTGGCCCAGACCCTGCGCGAGAAACGGCCTACCTCCGACGATGCCGGCTTGAACGCCTTGATCGACGCGATCGAACTCCGGGCCGAGGTGGAATTGGCCAAACTGAGCCGCTGATCCGGCGGTCCGTCAGGCGCGGGTTCCCGGGGATACCGGGGCTCTCTGTTTATTCGGCTGAAATCTAAGGATTTATCCCTGTCCTTCCCGGGCAAATGATGGCTTGCCCTCAGGCCCGTCGGCCCGTATATTCCGCGCCCGTCAACCGACGGCAACCTGGATATGAACCGGGGAGACCACCAAGAAATGACCATTACCGTTCCGCCCGACTACAATCCCAAGAAAGACAAGGATTTCATGAATCCGGTCATGCTGGAGTACTTCCGCCGGAAGCTCCTGTCCTGGCGTGCCGAATTGCTTGAGGAATCCAATGAAACCCTGCAGTCCCTGCAGGAAGGTGGGATTGTCGAACCCGACATCGCCGACCGTGCGTCCATCGAGACGGAGCGCGCGCTCGAACTGCGCACCCGCGACCGTGCCCGCAAGCTGATCTCCAAGATCGACGAAGCGTTGAAGCGTGTCGAGGACGGCAGCTACGGTTTCTGCGAGGAAACGGAGGAGCCGATCAGCGTCCAGCGCCTGGAAGCCCGCCCCATCGCGACCCTGTCGATCGAGGCCCAGGAACGCCACGAACGCATGGAGCGCACGCACCGGGACGATTAAGTTCTGTCAGCGCCACGGCGCCGCGCCACGGGATGGCGCGGTTGGCGTGGCGCGGCTCTTCCTGATCTGGGGATCTGAAAACTAATTCGGGTATTTGGTCAGGGTTATTACGACTCCCCGGTTGCGTTTATCTGACGTCCCGCCAGTGATTTCTTCGACCGTCGCTGTAATTTGACGTCCCTCTTTAAGGGCGTTGAATGTGTCCGTGTGATAGCCACGCGGCAAGTAACCCAATTGGTCGTCTGCGGCATAAATCGCCACTGCTTTTGGATCGTAAGGATTGGTAGGTTCGGCTTCCAATCTCAGCGACATACCAGGGTAAACAAGGTCTTTTATGATTTGCTGCCGGGACTTTCCGTCAGAATTTTTTTTCGTTACGCCAGCGACTGTTGTCGAATAACTCTTGGCTTCATTGGGGACTACATGCGACCGGTTTTTAATAGCCGCTACGACGCCAAAAAATATTAATAGCGTGAATAATATGAATATAAAGGTACTCATTTTTATGTTTCGCCGTGACTGATGAAAATGGTGCTTTTTATTCAGCCCGAGGATGCCTCAAATAATTTATTAACCGCTGCACTGGCCCCGAATTGATTTGCGAGTATTTTGGAGCCCTTAGGGCATCTGATCAATGTGCGGATAAGTCAATTTAGCAGACTCTCAGTGGAGCCTGCCTTCGCCGGACTACGCGCCCTGGCCGACCCCGCCAACCCCAGGGCGCTTGGAGTTTGTCCGGTCCAGGTTCTTCGCAAAAAAAGAGGCCGGCGCTGGGCGCCGGCCTTGAAGTTGATCCAGGTTCTTTCGCGAACCTAGAACGGGAAACTGTTGTCCGTTCGGTTGAAGTGCAGCGCTTCTTAGAACGGGAAGAGGATGTCCCAGAGTTGCATGCCCCAGCGCGGCTGCTGCAGTTCGCTGAGGGTACCGCGTCCGCCGTAGGCGACGCGCATTTCCGCGATTTTTTCGTGCGAGATCTTGTTGTCGGAGTCGATGTCCGAGGGCCGCACCACACCGGTCACCATCAGTTCGCGCAATTCGGAGTTCACGCGAAGTTCCTGGCGGCCCATGATCACCAGGTTGCCGTTGGGCAGAACCTGGGTGACGACGGCGGCGAAGGTCAGGCTGATCGATTCAGACCGCTCGATGGTGCCGTCGCCGGATGTGCTGTGGGTGTTGCCGAAGGTCGCGATGTCGGCCGGGTTGACGCCGTCGGGCAGGTAGCGGGTCAGTTCGCCTTCGAAGCCCAAAAGGTTGGTCACGTTGGCGTCTTCGGAATCGACCCGGTCCCGTTCGGTCTTGTTGTCCAGCTTGGCGCTGTCGTCCAGCGTCATCTGCACCGTCACGATATCGCCGACCTGTTTCGCCCGCAGGTCCTTGAAGAAGGCCCGCGCCCCGGCCCGCCAGAGCGAGTTCGGGTTGCGTTCGGCGATCTTCGGCGCCGGCATGGGCATGGAGACCGGCTTGTAGTCCGGGCGGGCGGTCGGGTTCTGAACGCCCGTCATCTTCGGTTCCTCGCCGATTTCCGACAGCTTGGTCAGCGTGTTGCACCCGGCGACCGAGCCCGCCAGCACCGTGACCAGGGCCGTCGTGCGAAGCAGGTTCCGCGAATGTTTGATGATCGAGCCGTTCATGGGTTTTCTCCTAAATCCCCCAAATGCGGGGATAGATGCCTTTCTCGACGGTTACCGGTTCTGGGCCAGTTCACGGATGGTGGTGATTTCCACCTTGGCCCGGCTGGGCCCCGTGACTTCGCCTTCGAATACTGTGTTGGAGCGGCGGTTGACGATCTGCACGACGTCGCCGAGCGCACCGCGTTCAAGCGCCTTGCCCTGCGCCGACAGCGCCATCGGGCCGTGATGCAGGGTGATCGTGATCAGCGAGCCGCGTTCGACCAGGATCGGCCGTTCGATGTCCGACTGACGGACGATTTCGTCCGGACGCAGGCCGCGGCGCGACGACATGCCGACCAGATCTTCCAGCTTGGTCACCGTATCGGGCATGACGCGGTCGGCGCGCAGGTTGATCCACTTCACGTCGCGTTTGCTGATGACTTCGTTGCGGGCGACGGTGCGGGATGCGACCGGCACCTTGACGACGCCGTAAAGCCGCCCGGTCAGGCGCAGCTTATGGCCCGCCGGGTCGCCTTTCGGGATCGACACGATGGCCGCGAAACGTTGCGAGCGGGCGTCGTAGGTAATGTCGTCGATGCCGACCGTGGGCTGGGCGGAGCCCGCGATATGGACCCGCGAAAGATGGGTGGTGAGTTCGACTTCGGAAGTCGGGTCGGCGCCTTTTTCATAGAGGGCGGCCATGATCGTATCGACGATCTCGGCCTTTTCGATGATCTGGCTGACCCGTTCGACGACGACCTGTTGGCGCGACGACAGGGGCCGCCAGTTCAGCCGGTAGGCCCGGGCGACGCGGTAGAGCCAGCGGGCGTCGAACACCGCCCGTTCACCGGGGGCGGGGGCGTAGGCGACGGCCGCATTGCCTTTGTCGCCGACGTTGATGAACAGATCGCCCAGGTAGATCACCTTGTTATCGACGATGACGGCGTCGCGCAGCAGCGGTGCGGTGATCTTTTCCGCATCCTGCTCGGCTGCGTCGGCGGGCGACGTTTTCGTGGCGGCACCGGCGGCCGTGAACGATGCCAGGGGCATCAACACGGCGGCCATTGCAGCGGCGATGAACAGATTTCGGGCGGTCATGTCACTATCCCTTTCGGCTTTTGGGCCAATGCGGCCTTGGGCCTTTTCGTCTTCGTCTTTCAGGCGCCCGGGCCTTTCGGGGCCCGGGGCCTATTCAGTCGGTCCTACGGTTACCGGAGCGAGGTCAGCGTCCCGAGCATTTCGTCCGAGGTCTGAATGACCTTGGAGTTCATCTCGTAGGCGCGCTGAGCCGAGATCAGGTTGGAGATTTCCTCCACCGCGTTGACGTTCGAGGTTTCCAGGAAGCCCTGCAGGATGGTGCCGAAGCCCTCCGTGCCCGGGTTGCCGGCGGTCGCGTTGCCCGAGGCCGGGGTTTCCTTGTAGAGGTTGTTACCGATCGATTCCAAACCGGGTTCGTTCTGGAAGTTCACGGTCTGGATCTGGCCGACGTTGGAAAACTCCACCTGGCCTTCGATCTTCACCAGCACCTCGCCCGAGGCATTGACCGTGACGTCGATGGCGTCTTCCGGCACGGTGATCGCCGGGTCCAGAAGGTAGCCGTCATGGGTCACGACCTGGCCGTTCTCGTTCAACTGGAACGTGCCGTCGCGGGTATAGGCGGTCTCGCCCGTGGGCAGGGTGACTTGAAAGAAGCCCTTGCCCTGGATGGCCATGTCGAAGGTGTTGTCGGTGGCCGACAGGTTGCCCTGTTCGTGGATGCGGTAAACGGCCGCCAGTTTCACACCCAGGCCGAGCTGCACACCCGTGGGCACCACGTCGCCGTTGTCGGACGAGGTCGAGCCGACCCGCCGCAGGTCCTGATAAATCAGGTCCTGGAATTCCGTCCGGCGGCGTTTGTAGGCCGTCGTGTTCATGTTGGCGAGGTTGTTGGAAATAACCTCGACGTTGCGCTGCTGGGCGATCATGCCCGTCGAGCCGATATCAAGCGATCTCATTTTTCCCGTCCTTTCGCTTGCTGGTCCTGGTTCCGGTTATGCGGTCTTTTCCCGCTACGCCTTCGTCGGCGCATTATTGGTGTCTCGTCATTCGCCGGCACTTCTGCCGTGCGCGTTCTGCTCCGGGCATGGCCGCCCGGCCTTTCTCGTTCACGGGCCACCGGCCCGCTTCTTCGTCGCCTCGGAGAAGTCCCGGGGCAGGGTATTTCCGATCAAGTAGACCGTCGCGCCGCCCCTTAGGCTTCGCGGACCAGATCCCTGATCATTGAGCGTTCGCGTTCGTCCTCGCGTTCGATGAAGGACTTGGCGCTTTCATAGCTGCGGTGCAGTTCGATCATCCGGGCCATTTCCATGATGGGCTCGACGTTCGATCCTTCGAGCGCGCCCTGAATGATGTCCGCGTTCTGGACCGGCTGCGGCGGCAACTGCGAGGTGAACAGGGCGCCGGAGGTCCGCTGCATGTCCTGCGGATTGTCGAAGCGCACGATCTGCAGCTTGCCCAGTTGGCCGTTTTCCGTGGAAATCGTGCCGTCGCGGCCAACGTTGATCTCGGAGTCCTCGGGGCTGAGGGTGATCGGCTGACCGCCTTCGGCGATCAGCGCATAGCCCTGCTGGTTGACGATCTGGCCGGTCGTGTCCAATCGGAACTGGCCGTTCCGGGTATAGAACTCGTTGCCGCCCTGATCGCGGACCACGAAGAAGCCTTCGTTGCGGACCGCCATGTCGAGTGGGTTGCCCGTGGTTTCGATGGCACCGTCGGTGACGTCGATCCGGGTCGCGATATCGCGCGTATAGGTGAGTTTGGGGCTGATAAGCCGCTCGCCGCCTTTGCTTTTGACGACGTGCTCCACGAACATCATCTGGCTCGACTTGAAGCCGTTTGTGCTCATGTTCGCCAGGTTGTTGGCGACGACTTCAAGCTGTCGCTTGAGCCCACCTTGGCGCGAGGCGGCAATAACCGCTGTGGTTTCCATCTGATTTTTCCCGTTCT
>MDTA01180394.1_pt1 | contig 10902 bp, 11 predicted proteins | sample 811151 | NCBI WGS metagenome assembly MDTA01 (sample SAMN05326648, study PRJNA326480) | marine metagenome | isolation source: seawater | place: Indian Ocean: South | collected 2010 | reverse complement strand
CAAACAGTTCCATAAACCAGGTGTAGATCCGGGTTGGATGGAATCCGCAGAGGAGCATCACATTGCCCAGGAGCATCAACCGTTCGATGTGATGGCAGTACCCCGTTTCCAGGGCATGTCGGATGGCGTCATCAATGGGGGGCAGGCCCGTGGATGCGGTGTAAAAGGCGGCCGGGATCGGTCGGTCCTCGAAGCCCCAGAAATTACCGTTGCGCATCTCCACTCCATGGCGCTGGTACATCGCAGCCATGAACTCACGCCAGCCCACGATCTGCCGCAGAAACCCCTCCAAGGAATTCAGGGGGACATCACCGGCCTCAGCCCGTTCCAGCGTGCGATCCAACACCTGTTGAGGTGTGAGCAGACCGATGTTCAGCATGGGTGTGAGCACGCTGTGCCACATCACCCTGTGCTGGGTGCTGATCGCGTCTTCGTAGGCGCCGAACTGGCGCAGCCGCTGGTCGAGAAATTGATCCAACCAACGGGCCGCATCGCCATGGGTGACGGGGTAATGGAAGCTGTCCCAGTTGCCGATGCCTGCGATGCCCCCCTGGAGCAGTTGTTGCCGCGCTTCCTCAACAACGGCCGTTGACCCATTCGACCGCTGGGTTGGTGGATCGGGAACCACGATCCCTTTCGGGAGTTTCTTCCTGTTGTCGGCATCAAAACTCCAGCGGCCCCCGACAGGCCCACCGTCTGGCTCGATCAGCAGATCCAGCCGCTTGCGCTGCATCTCGTAAAAACGGCCCATCAAGGGCTTCTTGCCACGACTGAAGTGGTCCTCAATCACCGAATCCGGGGTGAGCAGCATCGGGGTGGGGAGCACCTCCAGGCCGCATTGATGCCGCGACGTGAAAGCCGAGATCCGTTGCGACAGAACGTTATCGACCGGATCTGCCATATGAAACGAGCGATAGCCCCTGCCATACAGGTCGGCCAGGATTTCAGCCGTGTTTGCCGCCTGATCCTGGAGTACGCGCAGAACTGTGAACCCCTTGGCATGCAGCATCACGGCATAGGCGGTCATCGATGCCCGATGCAGGAGCAGTCGCTGCCTGTGCACCTTCATCGGCCATTTGGGATCCCTGCCGAACAGCAGCGGATCCTCAATCAAGGCAACGGTCCGCCCCGCAAGGATCGCGGGATGGTGTTCAAACAATTGGTGTGGATAAACGAGGCTGATCTCCACCTCAGCTCCCTTCCCCAGCGAGACGACATGCACGACGTCCCAGGGCGGTGGCATAGGCCCGATCCACGCTGCCGGCCATGGGGCTCAGCTGGCCGGCACGACAATTCATCACCACCTTTTCGTGATGGCCCTGCTGGTCGTTGAGGCGAAGAATCAGCTGCCAGTGATTCTTGGCACTGCGGGTGATTCCATCGGCACACACAGGTCCAGTACACAAGCCTGGTGATGCCCAGACGGGAGTGGCGAGAAGAAGCACCCCTGCCAGAGCCATACAGAGATGACGAATCATGCCGAGAGTTCCTGTGGCTGCTCTTCTAAAGCAGCTCCGCGATCAACGTCGTTTCCATCCTCCGATGGGTGGAAGAAGTCATGAATGTCCCGAGCCAGTGAAGGGCCCACACCAGGGGCCTTGGACAGGGTCTCAATGGAGGCCATCTGAATGGCATCAATGGAATGAAAATGGGCGAGAAGATCCTTGACGCGCTTGGGGCCAACTCCGGGGATGTCGGACAGGCGGGAGCGCTTCATCCGCTCTCCGCGTTGCTGTCGATGGAAGGTGACGGCAAAGCGGTGGGCCTCATCACGCAACCGGCGCAGCAACACAACACCGAGTTGATCCGGTTCACTGTCCAACGGTTGGCTTTCACCGGGTAGGAACACCTCTTCGCGCTGCTTGGCGAGGGAGCAGACGTTCAGATCCTCATGTAGATCCAGCTCCCGTAGCGCCTCCATCACGGCGGACAGCTGCCCTTTGCCTCCATCGATCATCACCACGTCGGGCCAATCGTTGAGGCCATCGGTCTGAAGAGCACTGCCCCCTTTCTGCCGCAGCGCACCCACGTCCACACCCTCAGCCTTCGCCCGGGACCAGCGACGAAAACGGCGGCGCATGATTTACGCCATCGCCATGAAGTCGTCGCTGTGGCCGGAGCGGATGCTGCTGCTGCGGATCTTGTATTTGCGGTAGTGCTGTTTGGCAGGAAGCCCGTCGATGAACACCACCTGGGATGCCACAGCATCGCTGCCCTGGATGTGGCTGATGTCGTACCCCTCGATCCGGCGTGGCGGGGTGGGCAACTCCAGCAGCTGTGCCAGATCCTCCGTGGCCAACGACTGCTGCTCCTGGCCCTGCTTGGCACGAAGCAACTCGAACTCAGCATTGCGCTGGACGAGTTCGATCAGATCGGCCTTTTGTTGGCGCTGCGGGCAGTGGATCTGCACGCGACGTTCCCGCTGTTCCGACAGCCACTCCTCCATCAGTGTCTGCTGGGGCAGAGCGTGCTGAACCAACAGCTCTGGGGGAATCTCGACAGCATCCACCTGGCTGTAGTGCTCTTCGATCACACGCTGAAGAATCAAGCCCGGTTCCAGTCCGGAGGCATCGGCGGTGTAGCCGAGACGCCCAACAAGCTTTCCGGCTCGCATCTGAAACAGCTGCACGGCCGCCAATCGCTCGTCGAACGCAAGGGCAAGAACGTCTCGGCTCACGGACGAATCCGGGAGACTCATTTTCTGGTCTGCCGTGAGTTGATCGAGCCCCTGAAGTTGATCGCGCACCCGGGCCGCCGATTCAAAATCCAATCGCTCGGAGTAACGCTCCATCTGCTCCTGCAACAGCTGCTGCAACTCATCGCTGCGGCCCTGAAACACCATCGCCACCTTGCGCAGGGTGCGGTGGTAGTCCTCAGAGGAAATTTTTTCCTGACAGACCCCTGGACAGCGTCCGATGCTGAAGTTCAGGCAGGTGCGGTCCGGGTACATCGGACGAGGCCGTTGACGCAGCGGAAACACACGTTTCACCAGGAACAGTGTGCGTCGAAGCAGTCCGACGTCGACGTAGGGACCGTAAAAACGGTCCAGCGGACTGCGGAAGCGACGGCGGCGGGTGATGAAAATCCTTGGATAGGCCTCACTCCAGGTGATGCACAGGTAGGGATACTTTTTGTCGTCCTTCAACAGCACGTTGAAGTGCGGCTGATGGTTCTTGATCAGGTTTGATTCGAGGGCGAGGGCTTCGGCCTCGCTGTCCGTCACGATGAACTCGATCTCGCACACCTGGCGCGTCATCAGCCGGATCCGCGGCGAGAGATCGTGACGACTTCGGAAGTAACTGCGCACGCGACTGCGCAGGGACTTGGATTTGCCGACGTAGAGGATCCGATCGTCGCCGTCTCGCATCAGATAGCAACCCGGCTCTGCAGGAATGTCTTTCAGGCGACGTTCGAGCCGATCGGGCTGCGTCAGCAGCGGAGCTCCGGAGGCAGCATCCACCAAGACAGATCAGCCGCCGTAGTTCCAGCCGGTGCTGGCCAGATTCAGGGCATCACCATCGGCAATCAGACGTGCTGTCTTCACTTCTCCGACAAACACCGTGTGGTCACCGTGCTTGATCGACCCCACGAGTTCGCACTCCACACCGCCGATGGCATCGGTGAGAAGGGGGAGACCAAGTTCACCTTCCTCGAATGGTGCCGCTTCAAAGCGCCCACCGAGGGCCTTCTGTGGTTTGAAGAACACGGCAGCGAGATCCTTCTGGTCGGCCCGCAGCACGTTCAAGGAGAACTTGCCCGTTGCTTCGATGATGGCGTGACTGCTGCTGTCCGCCCGAACGCCCATCACCACCAACGGTGGATCGAAGGATCCCTGGGTCACCCAGCTGGCCGTGAAACCATTGACGTCATCGCCATTGCGCACGCCGCAGATGAAGAGGCCGTGGGGGATCTTGCGGAGCAAGACTTTTTTGGCGTCGGCGTCGAGGCTCATGGCTCAGGTGCGATGGCCGAAATCTAAACAGCGATCCGCTGCATAGGATCCCGCCATCGCAGATTCCCGATGAGGGCGCTCTACCCCGGCAGCTTCGACCCCCTTACCAACGGCCACATGGACCTGATTGAGCGGGCTGTCTGCCTCTTTGGTGAGGTGGTCGTCGCCGTTCTCAGCAATCCAAGCAAGCGTCCAGCGTTCAGTGTTGATGAGCGCATCGAACAGATTCGAACATCCACACGCCATCTCTCCGGTGTCGAGGTGATCAGTTTCGATGGCCTCACCGTGAATTGTGCTGTCACCCATCGCGCTGACCTGATCCTGCGGGGACTGCGGGCGATGAGTGACTTCGAATACGAACTTCAGATCGCCCACACCAACCGCTCGTTGGCGGATGATTTGGAGACCGTGTTCATGGCCACGACGGCACGCCATAGCTTTCTGAGCAGCTCGGTGGTGAAGGAGGTGGCTCGCTTCGGAGGATCAATCGACCACATGGTGCCGCCAGAGGTGGCGAAGGACCTCAACAGGCTCTTTAATTCGGCTTTCCCCGCCTGCTGAGATGAACGACGTCCGGTTCACCGTTCTCGATCAACTCGACCAGTTGGAGGAAGTTGTTCTTGAAGGCAGTCGACTGCCCTTCACCGGCGGACGTCTGGTCAATGAAACCGATGCCGTTGAGCTTCTTGATGCTGTCCGGGAGGGATTGCCCAAAGAGCTGGAGCGTGCAGCAAAACTGATCGATCGGCGGGATGAGTTCATCAGCTCCGCCCGCAAGAGCGCTGAAGAGATCGTTGAGCAGGCCCAACGGCAGCGTGAACAGCTGGTGAACAATGCAGCCATCCGCCAGGAAGCGGAACGGCAGGTGAATGAGATGCGTGATCAGACCCGGCAGCAGTGTGAGCAACTGCTCCAGACCACGCGTCAGCAGGGCGCGAAGCTCGAACAGGAGATGCAAAGCAAATTGGCCAAGCAGGAACAGCAGTTCGCCGCTCGACGCCAACAGCTGGAGCAGGAAGGCCTGGAACGGCGTCAGCAACTGGATCAGGAGGCGGTTGACCTCAAGCGCCACTACGCGGAACAACATGAGGCCAGCCGCCAGCAGGCTCAGCAGCAAATTCAGCAGATGGAGAAAAACGCTGTTGAGCTCAAGCGCCAGCATGCTGAACAGCACGAAGCCAACCGCAAACAGGCACAGCTCCAGCTCCAGGCCATGGAGCAGGAAATTGCTGAGCTGAAGCGTCAGCATCTCGAACAGCACGAGATCAATCGCCAACAGGCTCTCCAAGACCTTGAAACCATTCGCCGTGAAGCCCTGCGCCTCCAGAAGGAAGGCCGCGACGAGGCCGAGCGGATTCACAACGATGCGCTTCAGTTCCGCCAGCAAACCCAGCAGCAATGTGAGTCGCTGATTCAGCGCAGTCGCCAGGAGGCCGCTGGTGTTCAGGACGGTGCCAACCGTTACGCCGAGCAGACGCTTGGTGAGTTGGAAGTGCGTTTGAAGGAAATGGCCCAGGTCGTGATGGCTGGCCGTCAGGAGCTTTGCAAGATTCAGACCATCCGTTCAGGTGTTCCTACCGCCGCGGCAACGGACGAGTCCAAAACGGTGCCGATCACTCGAGCCCATCGTGCGGCGTCTCGACTGCGTTCCATGAGGGGCAACGGCTGATCCGCTGACTCGCCAACAGAATCTGCCCCATCACACTGTTGGGTGCATAGGCCCCGTTCGAGATCATGCTCACGTAACGGGGTCCGTCGGCGGTTTGGAGTATCCCTGAAATCGACCGGACACCGGTCAGGGTTCCTGTCTTTCCCCAGAAGCGTCCTTGCAGTGACGTGCCGCGGTAGAAATTGCGAAGCGTTCCTCTTTGGCCAGCAATGGCCATCGACGCCTGGTAGTAGGCGGCAAGTGGATGTTGGGCCATCCGCCACAGCAGAACGGAGAGGGAGCGGCTGGTGAGACGGTTACCGCGTGACAGTCCGCTGCCATCGCGAACCCGCAGTCCCGTCATGGGGAGTCCCTGGGCTTGCATCCAACGGGTGGTGTCCAGAGACGCACGGTTCACATCCCAAGCATCCGCCGCCTCGCGCATCAACACCTCGGCCGTGAAATTATGACTTTCCGTGTTCGCAAGGCTGAGCAGGGCATGCATCGGCGCTGAATCCTCGCTGTGAAGCACCACGCTTGCCTCACCGCTCATCGCTGTCGCGGCTTCTCTGGTCTGCTGATCAACCATCTGCAAACGGATCTGCCCCCCCTGCTGCTGAATGGTGGAATTCAAGATCCGCTGCAATCGCGCTGCGGGGTCCATCACCGCCATGTGCAGGGCATTGCTTGTGAGGGCCAGCCGTGTGATCGGTGCGCCATAGGCATAGGAACGATCTGCCGGATCCCAGTCAGCAGGCCACCAACGCTGGCGTGGTTCCTCTCGAACCATCAGCTGCACAGGCGGGGTTGAAAGGCTGGTTTGCTGGCGTGAGCCGCCCTGGCCGAGAGCAACCATGGCGAACTTTTGAATCTCCGCAATGCTCAAATCCGGATCGCCTTCACCGACGATTTCCAGCGTTCCATCGGCATGGCGTAACAGCTGGGTTTTCAGCCGAAAGTCCGGTCCAAGACGGTCCAGTGCAAAGGCCGTGCTGACCAGTTTTTGATTCGATGCTGGAACCCGAGGAACAGCGCCATTGACATCAGCCAGCAGCTGACCACGCTGATCCAGCACGCTGACACTCCAAACCCGCTGCTCCGGAGCCAGAGCCTTTTCCAAAGCCGTTTGGAGTGCCGGACAGAGAGCTCCCCCCGTGAGCAAAGCCTGGCCCTGCCGTTGCACCACCGGTGGTGGTGCCAAGAGCGGCGGTGATGCCCTCAGGGGCAACTGGCTGGCCAGGACCAGCAGGGAGACAAGACTTGAGCGAATCACAGTGGGTTCACCCCACTCACGACCCCGTTCAAGCGGTAGAGACGGCCTTCCAGCTCAACGGGCACCCCAACCTTGAGCTTGGTCCCGCCGATCACAACCCCAGAGGGTTTGATCTCAGCATTGGCCTCAAGCACAAAACGGGCATATCGCGGCAACGCGGTGCTGGGTGGATCAGCAAAAACAATGGACCCATCTGGCTGCACGGCCGTCAGCGGACTGGTGAGGTCGTCCACAGAGACCAGCGTTACCCGTCCTGCAGGTTGATTGCGGATGACGATGTTCAGTGCCGCTTCCTCCCGGGCAGCATTCAGAAGTTGCTCGGGATCTGCGCTGAACAGATGACGCACATCAACGCTGACTTGAACCGGCTTCACTGAACCCGAAGCCTTCGCGACAGCATTGGTGAGTTTCGGGGACCACAGCACGCCTCCCAGGGCTGCGAGGGCGATCAAAGCAGCAACTGCATCGATGGGAGAAAGGGATCGAAGCCGGTTGAGCACCATCGAAGGGGAGCCTGGAGCCGAACCTTAATGAGTGTCTGATCCTGGATCAAGCCAACCGCAGCTCAATTGCGCAGACCATCAAGGAAGCGGTCAACGCCTGAAAGTTGTTGTTTGATGCTGTCGGGATCTTCTCCTGCCAAAAGGGCTGCAGTGGTGTCGGGGTCCGGACGCTCTGAAAGAACCTCAAGCTGCCGGAAACCATCAGGGTCCTGGCGATACAAACGCCAATCATCGGGGAAGCAGCGCATCAGCGCTCCCCCTTCCAGCGGCTGCAACCAATACGCCTGCTGCCAACTGGCCACAAAACCCTTGCGCCGTTCCCTGGCAACACTGCCGATCCCAACGGCTGCATCTTCGAGGCGGCCATTCAGCATCAGGATGGCTCCGGCGTGGTTCTCGCAGAGGGCTTGGAACTCTTCGTAATCGGCGGGTGAGGGGTTCACCGCCAGGAGCAGCCGAGTGTCTGGAGTTTCAGGTTCCGCACGTTTCAACTGATTGAAATCGAGGATCACATCCTTGAGATCCTCTGCATCACGCCTCGCCAGGGCGGCTGCCCCGGCATCAGGCCAGACCATCACCAGCTGCTGACCCGACTCGATCAGATCGCGGGCGAGTCGCACCGCTACGGGCAGCAGCCTGAGACCCTCGAACCGGAGACTTGCCGCCCAACGCCGACCGTCGCCTGAACCAACGGCAGCCAGCGCTGATTGCAGCATGTCCTTCTCCGCCGTCAGCAGATCAGCGGGGAGATCGAGAGATGCAGGGTTGGTTTGAGTCATGGCCAAAGCATGTCAGGAAAATGAACGCAACACGGATTCAAAGCAACCAGGTACCGCCTCAAGATCCTGATCCGAAAGCCAGGGACCAAGCGTCAAACGCAGCCCAGACTGGCGCTCGGGACCCGGGATCCCCATGGCCGTCAGCACGGCACTGTCAGAGCTGGTGCCACTGCTGCAGGCACTTCCACTGCTACAGGCCACGCCAGCAATCGCCAGTCGTCGCACCAGCTCGCGACCTGAGATTGGAGTGCCATCGGCGGATGTCGCCAGTAGTGAAATGTGATGGGGCAGTCGTTGAGCCAACGATGGGCCACAGAGCCGGAGTTGGGGCAGGTGAACCAAGCGCTCGAGCAGTTGATCGCGTTGGCGGCGGATCGTTGCAGACGAGCCGGGAGGGATTGGATCGTCCGCGGGGTCAAAGCTGGGAAGCATCTCCAGGGCTTCGGCCATGCCGGTGACCAGAGCCACGGGTTCTGTCCCGGATCGCAAGCCATGCTCTTGTCCGCCCCCTCCTTGGAGTGGTGACAAGGGAACGTCAGGGGTGCGGATGAGCAGCCCCACCCCCCGCGGACCACGAAACTTATGGGCTGACAACGTCAGCAGATCCACCCCGAGCCGCTCGAACTGAAAGCAGCCCTGCGGTACCAGTTGGGTGGCATCGCTGTGGATGACGATGCCGCGATCCCTGCAGGACTGGGCAATCTCTGTCACCGGCTGCAATGCGCCGACTTCGCCCTGGGCAGCGATCAAAGAAACCATCCGGGTCGGAGCTGACAACAGACGATCGAGTTGGTCCAGTTGCACCACGCCCTGAGCATTGACCGGCCATTGGGCGACATTCCAGCCAAGGGCTTCGAGTTTGTGGGCAGCTGCGATCACCGCCGGATGTTCCACCGCGGAGATCACCACCCGGCCCGGTGGAAGTTGTGCTGCGCTGCCCAGCAGTGCGAGGTGGACGGATTCAGTGGCCCCCGACGTCACGATCAGCTGGTCTGAGGCAACACCAAAACGCTCGGCAATGCGCCAGCGTGCCCGTTCCAAGGCCTCCGCTGCTGCCAGGCCAGCACGATGAAGGCTGCTGGGATTCGCCCAGGCCATCTCTTGCAGCTGCTGCATGGCCGAGATCACCGACGGCAGAGGGGGTGTCGTCGCTGCAGCGTCGAGATAAAGCTCAGGGCGTCCCACGCTCAAACCGGGCCTTGGTGCGTTGTTCCAGTGACTCACTGGCCAGATTGAGCATCGAATCCAGGGAGGTGTCGCTCAGAAATTTCTGCACCTGCTCCAGGGCGGCCGCTTCGTCCTCTGGACTCGCTGCTGGCGTGTCTTCTGTGGTGGGTGAGGGATTGGTCATGTCCTGGTTGATGGGACTGTCCTGATTGATGGGACTGTCCTGGGGTTCCACGGCAAACAGACCAGGCACCAACTCCGGCGTCAGCACCCCGTCAAACACCGCTTCAGCGGGGCCGGTCATCAACACGGAACCCGAGCGATCACGCCACTCGATCATCAGTGGACCTCCGGGCAGCATGACCTCGGCACAGTCATCGGCGAGGCCGAGCAACACCGCCGCCACCAGAGTGGCGCAGGCACCGGTGCCACAGGCCAGGGTCGGGCCTGCACCCCGTTCCCAGACCCGGATCTCCAAACGCTCACGGCTGTGTACTTGCAGGAAGTGCACATTGGTTTTGGCCGGGAAGGCCGGATGAACCTCCAGGGCAGCTCCCCAGGCATCAAAAGGAATGCTGGCGAGATTTTCAACGGGAACCACCACATGGGGATTGCCCATCCCGACAGCGGCAACCTTGAGTTGGTCGCCCTCCAGCAACAGCACTCCCTGCGGTAATCCTTCGTCCGGCATCAGGGTTGTGGGGATGCTCTCGGGTGCGAGAAACGGCGGGCCCATATCCACCCGCAACTGACCATCTGCCATCAATTCAGGGCGAATCATTCCAGCGAGGGTTTCGATGGTCCATTGCCGGCCTGGCTGATCTCCGTCGGTATCGGCCAGATAGCGCGCCAGGCAGCGAATGCCGTTGCCGCACATTTCTGCCTCGCTGCCATCAGCATTGAGAATCCGCATACGCAGTTCCCCATCTGTTTGCGGAGGCAGCGCCAGAATCAGTCCGTCACCACCCACACCGAAACGGCGATCGCAGATGTGGCGCACCCAGGCGGGGTCTGGTTCGGTGATTGGATCGGCGAGTTGTCCATGTCGGCCTTCCAGAATCAAAAAGTCGTTGCCCAGACCCTGATATTTGCTGAAAGACAACATGCTGCGAGAGACCAGTCGTAGCCTGAGTTTACAAGGGGTCGCGTGGAGCTTGATAGTGAGCTTCTGTACAGATGGTTCCAGCCCTTCAGCAAGGGCAACGACAGCAATGTCTTCAGGACAGCCCTCCCCACCCCCACTTTCAGAGGAGCCAGGGTTGGAGCCGTCGATTCACTGATGAAGCTGACGATCTAATCATCACAAGAGGTCAATTCATCTGGTCTCTTTGCATCTGGCTGGTTGATCGCATCCAGATCTTCACGCGTTAAAACCAAGAGAAGGCCTGATGCAGCAATAAATGTCAATGGCTGGTGGCCTATCACAGGCAGTTGGCGTTGATGCTTTGACCAATGCATCGATGTTCAATCATTATCTGATTTTCATTTGGCGCGAAAAATACAGCGAAGCCAATAAATTCGATTAATTCGGAATCAATCAAATGATCTTATTTTGCAAGGCAAGGACAGGAACAGCTTGT